>WFLX010072606.1_pt1 | contig 14223 bp, 10 predicted proteins | sample 4967041 | NCBI WGS metagenome assembly WFLX01 (sample SAMN12857096, study PRJNA449069) | gut metagenome | isolation source: stool from male and female vole | host: Microtus ochrogaster | place: USA:Florida | collected 2017
ATCTCTGGGACAAGGAGAACCTATCCGAAAATGTGGTGTCCAAACGTATCAAAACGCTCAAAAATGCGGGCTGATTTGGGTACGCTTAACTGAACACCCTAAATAATAACCAAAAAGTAGGGAGAAAAATGAATAAAAGTAGGGAGAAAACATTGGCAAGTAGGGAGAAAATGATTAAATTAGCTAAAAGATTTGCGATATGGCAACAAGCACACTGCGCGATCTCTTGCGGAAGCAATAGGCATAACTCTGAAAGCCATCGAAAAGCAACTATCCAAACTAAAAAAGCAAGGAAAGATAGAGCGGATTGGCCCTGCAAAAGGAGGATCGTGGCGTGTGAAGTAGGAATAATAGTTGCAAATTTATTTGGAGATTAGAGAGAAACGCTTTATCTTTGTGGAAATTTATTGTATTTAGTTATGGAGAAGGCAAAGAATGTAGATGAGTTTGTAAGATTAGTGGCAGATGTTCTGTTGGCAGGATATAGGGTTTATTGTGACCCGGATGAGTTGACTTATTATTATATCACACCCGATGAAGTGTCGGATTACATCGACTACATAGAGATGGACGATGATGAATTTGAGGAAGAAATCGAAGGAATGAACGATTCTGATGTCCAAGAACTGAGAGAAATGAGAGATGGGGTCTGGTTGCCGAAGCGCCTGGACACACCTGATTCTAATATACAGTTTACCTGGATGGAGGAATTCGCTGAGTCTGAAGTGGAATCCATACGAGTGGCAAATGAGATTCTGCATGTGCTTTCTGGTAGAAGACCATTTGCATGCTTCAGGCAAGTGGTTGGTTATCATAATCTGGAAAAGATGTGGTATGCCTATCGTGACGGATGTTGCCAAGAATACGTCAGAGAAGAATTGGGAATATAAATATATGGTTGATTACGGACGAATACATACAGAATTATTCGTGAGGTCGTTGGTGGCAAATTTCGGGAGATTCTCGTAATGGTTGGTAAGCAACGGAATTGAAGAATGAAACTAAAACATACACAGAACCTTCATTTTTTGACTGATATAAAAAGATAGTATTTATGATAGAGAGAATAAAAATATCAAACTACAAATCGATCCGCAATGCCGTTATTGATTTGAAAATGCTAAATATATTGATTGGTTCGAATGGAGCAGGCAAGAGTAATTTCATATCCTTTTTTGATTTGACTCGCCATATATTAGAGCAACGTTTGAGCAAATACCTCCTTGAACATGGGGGTATTAACTCTTTGTTGTATCGCGGACGAAGAACTTCTGATAGTATCTCCGCTCTGATAGATTTTGAGAATAAAAATGCTTTTCAGTTTAAGCTAAAACCTGCGCAAGATCCTAAAGCATACATTGAATATACTAAAGATTTCTTCAATAATAGGGGATCAGATGATAAAAATTATGAAGAAAATTGGGATTCTTATATTTGGGATGTAAATGCAGACGAATCCGCAATTATGACAAACAGCCAGTGGCATACTGGGTATATTCGTGACTTTTTAAAAAGTTTCACTGTGTACCATTTTCATGATACAAGTCTGGCATCTCCAATGCGGCAACTATCAAGAACTGGAGACAACGAATACCTACGATCTGATGGTTCTAATTTAGCTTCAATTTTATATAAGTTGAAAAATGCGGATGCTAAACGATTCAACTTAATTGAAGCTACAATTCGTTCAGTCACTCCATATTTTAAGGAATTTAAACTTATGCCAAATAAAATTATGGAGGGGTATGTTGGATTAGAATGGGAAGAACGAGATACCGACATGTATCTTGATGCCTACAGTTTTTCTGACGGGACTTTGAGATTTATTGCATTAACTACACTTCTTCTGCAACCAGATTCTCCAAAGACAATAATTATTGATGAACCCGAATTAGGATTGCATCCGGCAGCGATCATTAAGTTAGCAGCTTTAATCAAGATGGCATCTCATTCCTCACAGGTTATTATTGCTACTCAATCTGTGGAACTTATCAGTAACTTTTCAATTGATGATTTAATAATTGTGGGTAGGGATGAAAAACAATCCACCTTCCATAGATTGAATAGTGAAGATTTCTCTGTATGGTTGGAAGATTATTCCGTAGGTGAATTATGGGAGAAGAATGTAATAGGAGGACGTCCATAATGAAAAGGCTGTTTATAGTTGTAGAAGGACAATCAGAAGAGGAATTTGTCAAAGAGTTGATGACTCCATTTTTCATTAAAAATGGCATTTATTCAATTCAGGTATCCCTCATACATACAAGTAAGGGGCACAAAGGTGGCTTTGTAAACTATGAACATTTAAAGAATGACTTGTTTAAACTATTGAAATCTCAAGGACAAGATATTATTGTTACAACTTTTGTCGATTTTTTTAGGTGTCCTGAATTGCCTGGACAGGTGGATATTAATTCTTTAAAATCCAATTACGAAAAAGTGAAGGCAATGGAAGAAAACATTGCTAAAGACATTAACGACCGGAGATTCATCCCCTATATCCAATTACATGAATTTGAAGCTTTGCTGTTTTCCTCTGTTGCCGGATTTGAAAAGTATTTCGATGTAAATATTACGAAAGAAATTCAATCTATACTCGATTCATTCCAGAATCCAGAAGAAATAAATAGTTCTCCAGAAACGGCTCCGTCAAAAAGATTGTTGCGATTAATACCAAAATATGATAAAGTATTTTTTGGCAATTCAATTGCTCTCGAAATTGGAATGGATACTATTATGGAGAAGTGTCCTCGCTTCAGGAATTGGGTAAATATTTTAATAGGTCTTTGCAAGGAATGAAGACTATAGCCAACAACATACGTCANGGCCTGTCACTCTTTCAAGAAAGGGGTCAGCCAATACTCCGGAATCAGAGGGGTCTTTGACNCGATTCTNGCCATCNTCGTCCATCTGGGTGGCTTTGCTCCGGAATNAATGGTTGCTTTGCCGCCTAAAAATTAGGTGGTAATAATTTNAAGGTATCGNGCTGTCTGTGCTGTCTCTTTCTATTATAATGATTTAACATAATCAATATACCTCAATTGGAAGTGATTCATTAAATCAATATTAGCAAAGAAGAGGTATTTCTTCCAATTAGGGTTAATTTCAATGTATGGGTCAATCTTTTTGGGATAAATAGCATAAAGGCAATCTTTCTTATATTCTATAGATGACATAACAAAATCCTGTTTATTATTTTCTTTAAACCATCCTTTCAATATATTATATGGTNCATTCTNTAACATTTCATCAACAGTATCTTCAAATGCTCCCGCCATAGGATAGTCCTTTATTGATTCATATACTTTATCTTTTGATGATGACCAATTCAATTCCTTATCCATGTATTCCTTTGATTCCTCGATCAGGAAATCAATACAATTAACGAGAAATTGCTCCTTGTCCTTCAAAGATGGATTAGTCTCCAACAACTTCCATGCGATGGCTATCATCATACAACCTAATTCGTCAAAGCTTATAGAAGACGAATGTTGCTTATCTCCCATGAATTCAATAATGGCAAGCAACCACAGGTAATCGTATGAAGATTCTACTACTTCACCAATGTCTTTCAGATTACCTTTAGGTATAAAATTTGCAGACAACCTTGGAGCTGAATCAAGTTTTGTTTCATATTCTGTTTCTATAGATTTAATGCTAGATGAATTCATCCATAGATAATCTCCCTCGAAGCTATACCACTTACCATCAACGCTTATCCTATTAAATTGGAATTGTTCAGCCTCAACAAAATCTTCTATCTGGTCAACAAAGTTGTATCTGTCAAGTAATGGGTATAAATCAGAATTGCTATAAGCTACTAATTTCTTACTCCCTTTATCCCAACCATCTGCAGTACGTATTAGATCTTTTACAGTAAAACACATCTCCTTGTAGTTAAATCTATAAACCTTGCCATTGAAGATTTTGAATTTACCAGTAGTAGAATAAACTCTTTCCCCGAAACGATTGAATATTGAGCAACGAGTATTTGTATTCTCCACAGAAAAATCAATAGAATTATTCTTGGATATTGGATTCTGCTCAATAATCTCTTTAGGCTCATTCTCATCATTATCATAAGAATACTCTTGGATATCATTTCTATCTACTCGATCTAAAGTAATGTTTTCATCCTCTTCAAACGAATAATCTGTTTTATTTGATTCTTGATCGTGAAGACATTCTATTGCTCTATTGATACTGTCAATAAGATTGGAGGAATCTTCTTCGCTCATCAACTTTATTTTTAAGTCTGCAAGAAAGTTTTCGTACGTAAACGAGAAGGATGGTATGATATCACTCTGGTGGACATTGTTTATGGTAATCTTATCATGAAGTTCAAAAACAGAGGGAAAAATCTCTTTGAACAATTCTCGTTCATTACCATGTTCCTTCAAGAACTTGTAGTATTCAATATACAATATGTACTGTATGTCTTCATTGAGGGCAGAGAATCTTTCCTCTGTATCCTTACCGGTCTTATTTACTCTTAAAACACTTTCTTTTGATGAAGAGATCAAGAAATTATCATATTCCTTAATAGCAATCTCAGAATTGTCTACAAAATTATCCACGCTTGCAGATAATCTGTCTATGGTTTTTGCTGATAACGTAGTGTATGTTTCCAGAAGAGCACGCTTCAAGGATGCTCTTCCCGATTGAAGAGTCATCAAGAAGTATAGGTCTTCGTCAAGTTCTGCATAATTTACACAATCACGCAGTTTCGATTCAGAAGGCTTCACGTGGGTATCTCTCATCAGATTGAGGATATCTTCTTTGCCTCTAATAGGTACAATGTGCCAGAAACCTTCACTCTGCAAACACCAGAATGGCATATATGCTTCGGGAAAGAAAGTTGCTTCATTAGGTAGCACCTTCTTCCATATCTCAAAAAAAGTGCCTTTGAGCATGCTATCATAACGAATCAAGTTTTCTGAGATAGCACCTGTTTCGTACATATTTATGATAGTAAGCAGAAGTACTGCCTTATGTGGTGATTTACGACTATACTTGTTGTTGGTTTTAAGATTTCTGAAAGCTTCTACGTAATCCATGATAAATAATGAATATCAATTAAAGATCTTCAGGGGAATCATCCGCGTCTGTTTCGGCTTTTTCTTTTGTTGTCAATTGAAGGAATATGTCAAGGAAAGAGCGATGTGAGAAGAAATAACCTTTATCGGATTTAAGTTTATCCTCCATCACAGANANNNCANAGTNNGCATATTCTTCCATCGTTTCAATNAGTCTTGTGANTACTGTACTAACTTTTATATCNCCCTTANCCAGAGAAATCCAATCAATANCAGTTTTTNCCACNAAAGCAATAAAAATGTAAGAACGCAAAGCAGGATNAGNTNNCCGGNACTTCTTAGAANCAAGATTACCCCNATATTGTAACGGCTGCCCAAGATCNTTCNAGTCATCTGATTCTTCCGATAAAGGTAATCGTTTATTAGAATACAATCCTATGAAAAATGCCATAATGTAAGGTTCGTAACCAGCTCCAAGAATTTTACCTTTAGCACCAGTATTCTCAGACGCACCAACACCATAGTCAGAAATTACACGCATCACACTCTGTTCATACTTCTTTTCGAATTTGGGTTTTCTTCTTCCCCAAATATCTATAATTTTCTCACCCTTATCAATAAGGTCTTCTATATTATTAATTGTGTCTGACATAATTACTTGATTTTAGAGATAACCGTTTGTATTGTAGTTAGATCCTTGTCATCGAATGGTTTCTTCTTTTCGATACGGAAGACTCTTCCAGATATTTCATTAACCTTATTTTGGTCAAGAACAACGTCTCGATTTGCACCTTCCTTTAAGAAACTCTTTGTAACGATAATTACCTGCTTATCCAAAGTACTGATAACATTAAAGAACTCACTTTCCTTGGCTTCAGTAAATGAAGATGTAGGTGCATCAAACAACAGCGGGAATTCAGTCTTATCCTTCTCACTTGACAGCTTACCAATTGCAAACAAAACTGACATAAGGTAAGTTGTACGTAAAGCAGTGTTGGGATTGAATATGCGAGTGTTATCGTTATTCATCAATACGGCTTCTCCCTGTCCATTAGCCTTTTCAAGAATACGGATAGTACCCTTAAAGTCGTTTGTGTTCAACTTATCAAGGAATATATTTGACTCATCTTCAATAGCATGAAGTAGACGCTTTTTGTTTGTTTCCCTAGCAGTTTTAAATGCCTCGGAAATCTGACGGATAATAAGAGCTGTCTTTGCGTAGATAGCTGCAGAAGTTCCTTCTGCGAGTTTACTTAATTCTTCCTGAGCCTTTTCAAGTTCTAAACGATGTTTAGCACGCTGCCGCTTCAAGACTTCAATCCGATTCTCAGCTTTATTCTTTAGATCAATCCAATTAGATATGTTTTCATAGTTTGCAAGGAGTTGTTCTTCAGAAAGGCCATCCGTTTGAGCAAGAATACGCTTCTTCTGCTCAAACTCCAGCTCAAGATTAGCATCTATTTTCTTCACTTCATCATGCAAACGATTGTTGAAGGATATTGCATCTTGAATCTTCTTGCGAAGTTTCGTAATTTCTGCAAGATTATCGTTAAGAGTTGTGTCACGCTTCTGTAATTCAACAATATAATTATTCTTATAATAAGGTTCAATCTCTTCATCATCATCAGTCTTGAGAGATTCCTTGTATTCTTCCAGACGATGAAGCATATACGTCCACGCCTCAGAATGCTTTTGGGCTGGCCGGCCACAAATTTTACATACCTCCTCATCGAGCATTTCCTGCATAATCTTCTGACCAGGAATGTGAACGGGAAGAGGCACGAAATCGGTCTTCAACGATTGCATTTTTTTTAGTAGCTTGTCAGCACCAACGGTCAAGAGATACTCCTTTTCAAGCTTTCTACGTTTAAGATCAAATTTATTAATCTTTGCAGAATACTCCTCGGCAATATCTCCAAATCCCATTAGAATCCACATATAGTCTAGCAGATTGATGGTGTAGTTCTCGTCAATTCTTGCTCTTGTCTGTGAACGTTTCTGCGATAGAGTCTCTATACGACGATTTACAGTGATAAGCAATTTCGAGGCCTCTTTGCTTTGTTCGATACTCTTAAGAAGACCGTCAAAGTTTACAGCCTCATTCTCTTTATTCTTAATTTCGCGCTCAATATCAGAAAGCATACCAGTTTCACGATCAATGGTATATCTCAGTTTCCTAATATTATCTGTGTTCTTCTTGTCAAGTTTCTGAGCGTTATCGCGTGCCTGATCAGCTTTCTTTGTGGCATATTCCATGAAAGCAAAGTATGCTTCGAAATCCTTCACATCGCTAAAGGTTTCGACAAGCATCTTCAGCGCATTAGAGCTCTGGAAAACATCTAAGTCACCTTCTCCTTTGAACATAGTATATTTGCGTAACTCAGAAGGAAAGTCATAATCAAAACGAATACCATCCTTTACAGTACGCTCGACTCCTTTCATCTCTGTAAGAATATATGAATAGTTAGATGTACTCACTTCACCATCAAATGATTTTGTGAAATGGAACATTTTTTCAAGGGTCTTGACAGAACCATTGTGTTCGTATGTCATAGCTACACGGACATCATCTGATTCGTTGGCAAACAAGTCATCAATTCTCTTCTTTGAAATAAATTTGCTGTCCATCTTGTTAGTCCCGTCTGTACGGAATAACCACTCCAAAGCTTCATAAAATGTCGTCTTACCATCACCATTCGATCCAATTATAAGATTCAAACCATTAATGAGTTCAAAAGTATTAGACTTGTAATAGCTACGGAAATTACAAATTTCGATCTTCTGTATTATCATAATATGTAGTTCTCGTTAATGTAGTTAAACACTGTCATATAGACCTTCTTTTGATCGCTTTCGTCTGTAGAGCCATCTAGATATTTGATAATTCTTGCTACTGATGCGACTACAACATTTTCTGAATTAATGGCAGTATACATATCCTCATATTCTGACTCATCATATTCGTACAGCTCCTGCAATTTAATATCGTCAAGAACCATGTGAAGCATTCTTTCTTTGTTTGTCATTGTAAGTGTGTATTAGTGTATAAATTCAATCCATAATGATCCATCACTTCTCGAAGTTCAATTTCTGAGTAAGATGGGTTTTCTGATAATAAAGCAAAGTTGTTTACTCGTATCAACTCTCCTTTCAGTAGAGATTGCTCCATTCGGTAACTGCTACTATTAGCACTTACTTCCGGCGCAACTACAAGGTCATGTAATTCAGCAAGTGTTTTGTCAGGATGATTACGTAAGACTCGCCCTCTACGCTGGATAAACTGTCGAGGATTGCCAGTACTTGAACAGAAGATGGCAAGTTCGCTACGAGGCACATCAACACCTTCATCAAGACATTTCATGGAAGTCAATACGTGCAATTTGCCAGAAGCAAAATCGTCAAGAATCTCATCCCTATCCTCCTGCCCTGATGTAAACTTTCTAACGGTAACTCTTTCGTCAACTTTGGTAACAGCATGGGTGAATATATTTATCAGACGCTCAGCATCCTCATCGTCATTTATGTCTTCTGAAATATCAAAGTCATCTGCTGGCCCAATATAATCAGGTTTGTTACCTTCGGGGACATAAATCAGAGAGTACTTCAGGTTACCTTTTTCTTCATAACGTCGTTCAATGATGTCTATGAATTTTTGAAGTTTATTCTCAGCTTTATGAATGATACGTTTACGAGCAAGAAGAAGCATCTTTAGTTTATCATCGGGATTGTCGAAAGTGCCAGTATTAAAGTTGAAATACTTTGCTATCTTCTCCGATAATTCAATATACTTATCCATCTCATCTTGAGTAAGGCGAACAAGATGGGGATAATAGATATATTTGCACAAGACACCATTCTTAATAGCCTCTTCCATACTATACTCAAACGTGTACTTTTCCTCAGAACCAAAAAACTTTCTCAACTTATTGTTGCCATTGTCATCAAATTGACGTTCTGGAGTAGCTGATAAACCTATTCTTCTAAGATATGGGATCTCTTTTAGTCGCTTGACTAGTGATCCAGAACCAATGTTGTGACATTCGTCGGCAATAATAAGTAATTTGCGCTTGTCGAAAACATTCAATACATTGAAAATTTTTTCTCTTGAATAGGATGCATAGGTTGAGATAATGATGTAAGATATCTGCGGCTCACTGTCCGTACGATACTTCTCATTGAAACGGATACGTTCTACTTCATCTCGCCAAGTTTGATTTTTGGAATATACCTTGATAACATTAGAGAATCGGAACTTTCTACACTCNTGTTCCCATTGGTTTACGAGAGTTATTGTGGGTACTAGGATAATGGCTTTATAGTAACCTTTGCGAAGATAGATTTCTAAAAGACAATTCAAAGAAGTTATTGTCTTACCAGTACCTGTTGCCATGGCAAACAGTCCCTTCTGACCATTATTCTTCCAGTTTTCGAAAGCGAGTTTCTGGTATTCACGTGGGCCGGTTGTATAAGGGAATCGAGGTTCATCCTCTGATGTCATTATTTTCTTTTTTATCTTATCAATGGCCCTCTCAACTTTTACCTTTGTTTGTAGTAACGCCGACTTAACTGTATTGGACATCTCCTTGCTGGATGCTTCATTTATTAATTGAAGTTCATCAGTGAGAAGGTCGTCCAGACCTTTTCTTTTATAGCTTGAAGTATAGTTTTTTAGAATAGACGCTTCGATAAATTTTACATTTCTATCATTCCCTTGGAACGTCATGTCAAATGATTTCTGAATTCCTCGAATGCGCCCACTGTCTGCTGGTCCATTCCAATCACAGAAGACACTTAGACTTTCTTTATTATGAATTAATGCAGACAAAGAAAAATTGACCGATCCTTCAAATGCAATTTTATTTAATCCGTCGCTGAATATTCCGCATTTTGTATGAGCTATTCCACTACCATTGGTCATCCTCACTATTTTTACTTCAATTCTATTATTACGTATCAACCATGCAAGACATTCAAAGAAATGTTTGTTGCGTTTATTTAGTGTATAACTTAGTTGCTCAAGATTTGTAAGGTCAAAATATGGGAGTGAAATGGGTTCATGAGCCATAGAAATGGCTGATATGTCATCACTGCTGAGGATATCATTGATGATCATTCGCATTTTGCCCCCATTATAGATAAATGCAGCAAAACCGTAGGAGAGAACATTAATGGCCGATGATGAGAAGAAGCCAAGCATAAGGTCGAAAGAAGTTGCATTACAAAGAGCCTCAGAAAAGAAACCTACAGGTTCCCATTCTGAATGAGTTTGATACCTGAAATCTTCAGGCCATATTATATCAGTCTTCAACATATTAAATCAAATAAAGCAGTTAGCGCAAAAAGCTTCATTATCATCATCATCTCTAAATAAATCGACTAAAAGACCGGAACCTCTCTTCATCTTTGCTTCTTGTTTCTTTATGGCATCAAGCTTTATCTGACGTATACGCTCCGGTTTGATGAGGTCGGAAAGACTTTCATTCTGGTTCCATGTATAACCATTCTTTTCAAAGTTCATTGCTTTGGCAAAGAGATCGGGGTGTTGTTCATATAGCCAAATCCATTCTATTTTTTGTTGAAAGAAGCAAAAGAAGCAACCAGATCGACTTCTGTTGTAAGTGCCAGTTTTCCCATCCACTTCGAATTCAATGGGTTTATAATAGGCTGGGACACCGACCCCACTATCTTCCAAAATTCTGAAGATGTCCTCTTTGATAAGCACATCATCATTGTCTACAAGAGGAAATTTTTCTAATTTGCCAACTGGGTAATTTGTTCCTTTGAGATATTCAAACACGGCACGATTGAATAATTTCAAGTCAACATCCATTAGAGCATTGGTCTTTTTAGCATAATAGAAATCTTTTGCCAAGGGATGATCAAGAATTTCTCGTAGTTTCGAATGCATTTCATTTGGAGCAAGAGAAAGATATACTTCAGTAAAGCGTTCAATATTGTTTTTATGTACGACATTATGAATCACATCCACGCTCCAAATATTTCTTCTGAATGGGAAAATAGCTTGAATATTAGGTTTTGTTGATACATATCCCTCTCTATCTTCATCTCCACGTATGCCCACGTATGAGATAGTCGGCTCTTCTCCGACAAAACGTTCCATTTCAGCCAATTTCATTTTTTGTGTGCACCATCGTTGTTGAGGTGATGGCAAAAAATTACCAGATGCCCGTAAGAAATGTTCAAAAGGAGTAGGTTCGGGACTGCCTTCTGCTGCTCGAAGTCGTTTGATTCCTCCAAGAAATGATTCCAACCGGTTTATCAGCAGTTCTGTTTCCGCAAGTTCGCAACCAGTGTCGGTATTATAATATTCTATATTTAAATCAGGATATTTTGATTTCATATAGATTGCCAATGCGGCACTGTCTTTCCCTCCAGATATGCCTAATACATGTCGTACCATAATCATTTCAATTTTTCATTCAACAATTTTAGGAGCACACAAACATCAAGATCCTGATCTCCTGACATTAACTCAGAAACTTTTTGTATCATATTGTCAGCTTTGGCTTTCTTTGTTGAAGGAAGACGGAAAGTCTTTGATACAAAAAAATCGCCTTTGGTAGTAACCAATTCAAAATTGAAAGCTTCATCTCCATTTTCAAGGCTTACTTCAGATGAAATTGATGAGGCTCTTTCGAGTTCACTGAACAGATGAAGCAGACTAATTATCAGTAATTCCTCCTCATTATCCTTTATTTCATCAAGACGTTTATCGTTGACCACTATAGCAATCTTCTCATAGAATTCTTTTCGATTATCAGAAGGCGTAAGAATGCGTTCCAAAAATGCTTTGCTTTTGGGAGAAAGAACACTTCTATTCACCGTTGAATAACGTGCGGCCAAAAGATGCTTATATTCGTCAAAACTGGAAGTTAGACCAATATGTTCCTTAACCATATTTTCAATACGATCAATAAGAAAATCATAACATGTATTTAAATCTCTTACAGCCGTCCGAATGAGTTGAAGATACTGAGTAACGAAAGATTCACTATTTAAATCGTTATAACCAAGAGCTTCAGGTAAATCTTCAAAAAAGGTCTTAGCTGGATCTTGAGCTTGTGCAAGTACATCTCTAAATTTAGCTGTAAAGGGGTTATCAAATTTTCGTGTAGTCTTAGCATAATTGTTAAGACTACGATAAAAATGAAAAAATGGTTTGACAGTCTCCAAAAGTGTCCCACTGTTAATATTGACAGCATCGTCTTTATGCAGAAACTGCCGATAGCGCTTGAAGAATTCTAACTTTACTCCTGAAACATCAAAAGCTTTGACAGAGAAATTTTTGAGCTGCTTCTGAAGCAACTCGAAAACTTCTTTATTGATGTTGAGTATGAAGGTATTGTTATTATACAAAGCAAACTCTTGCTGATTGATATATATGAAAATGGGAAGCCAAAAGTCGATTACGCCTTGTTTTAATTTATATGGTCGTGAACGAAGTATTTTTACCAATTCAGTCAACTTGCGGGGTTGGTCTATACTGGATTTGATAAAATCTTGGCAAGCATCCCATATTGATATGAGGCCAGGATCTGTGGGCGCATCCAAAATCCAATTCCCATTGTGGTCTTTACGGTGAATTCCAGAATTGCGGAACAGGGTATAGTATATTGTTTTCTCCGGGGGAAAAGACTTAACCGGGAAACCAAAATCTTCTTCATCAGCATGAAGAAGCATAGCATCTAAAANATTAACNCTGGCTANAGAAATAGNTGANCTTAGTTTCTGCTTGTTGAATAATTCATTCTTGATGACAGGGGTTTTATCATAAATTTNTGAACATACTCTTGAAATNAGTTCANNCANTTCTNNANNTGAATGAACGNNCATTTCCTCACNACGAAANNACCNAATGATTTTACTTGATGATGAAGTTATATCCTCATTCAATATATAGTTGAGTTGTTGCATCTCAAATTTTTTTTGATTTTCCAACTCTACTCTTGCAACTTTGTCATCCACCGCTACATTATCAATGACATATTGGAGTTTCTTTATTTCATAGAGATGTTTGACAATGTCAGAAGTGTCTTTAAAATATGCAAATACATTAGCACCAAAATTGAATTTTTCCGAGAATGCCTTTACATCCAACTGTATGTCAGAAAGAGGAAAAATCAATTGGATATAGCCATCGATATTTCCGGTAGGTTCAAGATCCAATGGTTCATTCGTAATTCTAAATTCAAAATAACGAGGTGTACNTANTAGATAGTANGNTGCATTAGCCNGTAATNCTNGAGNACGTATATACCCGCCAATCTCCTCTATTGACATGGTGGGTAAAGGAACTATTCCTGATGCCTTGTACAGTTCATTTTCAAGATCGAGATTAGTTCCTTCAAAGAGAATATATTGTGATTTATACTGTGCGTACCGAATTATTTTGAGAGAAGTCAGTTTATCAATTAGAATATCTGGTTGACAAATTCCCATAGCGTATTGTGCATAGATTTCTATGAATTCTCTTGAAAGTTTTATTCCTGCAAAAAATATGTTGAGTAAACCAATCAACTTTATTATTTTTGTGGCAGATTCAATAAATTCATTGGAAGTGTCAATGATGGTAATTCTTTCTAAAGCTAAGGACAATGATCTCCAGCCCATAGCATCAGAATTGGTTTCTGTTATAGCAGAGAAGAAATGATATCGTAAGTAATCACATACATTGCTGACATTGTATGTATTATGCACATTTGGTATAAATTGATTGATTGAGTCATATCCTTTGGCAGTTAGAAAAGAGAATAGGCTTCGTTCATTCTGCCCATATCGTTGACTTGCTATTGTCATGACAACTGCAGATATGGGATCAAGAGGATATAACTTTTCAGCTGAAGATAAACTGAAATTTTCTGTGAGTATCTTTGATGAAATTGCAAGGTTATATAAAATAGTGAAATCATGTTTGTAGATTCCAATATCAAAGTGTCTGCTCTTCATTTGGCGAGAAGTAAGGTAGAGTAACTGCTCTATCGGTTCCGCGAATACAATTTCTTCAAAACGACCTTTGACTTTTTGCCATTCGTTTCTTTGGGATTCAGTGAGTTTTGAAGCGTATGAGTTAAAGTTTTGGTGGAGTGTGGTCAATAAAATAATATTTCTACTGGGTACATTCACAAACTCCGCCAATTTCTGAAGAAAGTACAATTCTTTTTCAGGA
>WFLX010141681.1_pt1 | contig 14208 bp, 10 predicted proteins | sample 4967041 | NCBI WGS metagenome assembly WFLX01 (sample SAMN12857096, study PRJNA449069) | gut metagenome | isolation source: stool from male and female vole | host: Microtus ochrogaster | place: USA:Florida | collected 2017
AGCATCCAACCTCTGCAGCGGTCTTCAGAAGCACATCAACAAGCTCGGCGCGTAAGCCCGGCTTACACCGACAGGCTCGGCGCAAAAGCGCGAAGCATACCAACTTACTCGGCGCAGCATCAGCGCCTGAGTGATGGCCCATTCGTCTATCGGTTAGGACGAGAGATTTTCATTCTCTAAAGAGCAGTTCGACTCTGCTATGGGCTACACGGACAATTTAGGCGGAGGCATCCGATCGGATGCCTCCGCCTAAATCATTTTGGTCTGACTGGTCAGACCAGTCAGACCAGTCCGACTTGTCAGACCCGTCCGACCAGTCGGACCCGTCAGACCAGTCTGACTAGTCTGACCCGCGTCAAAAAAAGCGTCCTGGCCTGCCAGGACGCTTTTTTTACTCTCATGAAAAAGTCGCTTCGCCGGGGGGCTCAGTGCTTGTTGCGGCGCTGGCGGAAAAGCCATTCGCGCACCGGTGTCAGGCGATAGGCGCAGTCGAAAGCATACATGTGCTCGCTGCCGGTGGCCCCTTCCGGAATGACTGAGCCGGGAGTGAAGTTGATGATGTTGATTTTCGCCCCTTTGGATACCAGCTGCTTGGCCAGGGCATCCTGCTCGCTCTGCGGCAGGCGGGCGCTCCACTGCGCGTATTCGTATCTCACGTCATCCTGACGGGCGGCGAACTCCAGGGCCTTGAGGGCCTCGGCTGACTTGCCCTGGTCTCCGGCCGAGATGAATGTGAAGGCGTGGTGGGCCAGCTGGTCGTATGATTCGGGATCCCAGTGGCAGTCCACGAAGAGAGAGCCTGCGAAGACGTTGGGGAAGTTGACGGTGTAATACATAGCCAGCATGCCTCCCATCGACTGCCCTGTCACGTAGAGGCGGTCGCGGTCCACATGGTTGAGGTTGATCACATAGTCCAGAAGGCGTATGGCGAGGCCGGCCTCATCGGTGCGCTCATACTTGTCGTTGACCACTACTCCCGAGAACTGGGGCACCAGCACGTATGCCGGATATTTGCGCTGCCATTGCTCAGTGGCCCATATCAGAGCTCCGAAACCTTGGGTGAGGGGGGTGCTGTACTCATCTCCTACGGTCGTGGCGTCGGCCATGAACATCACCAGGGGGTAGCGTTTGGACGACTCCATGTGGATGGGAGTGTACAGATTGTATTTCATTGACTTGCCGGTGGCGGGGTCGATATACTCGAACTGCTCGAACTCCGGCAGCACGGAGTTGACAAGCGTCTTGAGCTCCTGGTCAGCCGACTTGTCAACTTTGAGGGAGGCAGGATTGTCCCCCAGCTTCACGCCGTGTATGTCGGGCTCGATGCTGGTGACAGCCTTTGCGGTGTCCTTATTGTCAGACCCTCCCGTTATGCCGCAGGATACAGCCAGAGGGACAGCTGCGCACCATGCCAGGGCAGCCAGGGCCCGGACTATATGTTGGTTGAATTTCATATTAATACTACAGTAGATACAGTTATGTATACACCTATGTAATAACTAAACGTTAAAATTTCAAAAAATTGTAAAGATAATGAAATTTTACTCCGATTATAATAACGGAGGTCTTTGCGCGTCTATTATGTGTCCCCCGTTTGAAAACGCATAAATGCGCAACTCCGGGGGTCTTAATTTGGCTGTTTTGGCGAAAATGAGTAATTTTGCAGAATGACCGAGATTCTGTTCATAGGACAGCACTTCCCCCCGGGGCTTGAACGCACGCTGATGCGGGATACCCGGGGCCGCGCCGGTTTCTCGAACCACAACTTCGAGACGGCCCTTCTGCGCGGCCTGGGCTCCCTGGAGCAGGCTCGGGTAAGGGCTATCACTCTCCCGCTGCAATACAGCTGGCCCCGTTCCTCCTCAAGGTGGAGAATCGCCTCTGAAAGGGGGGAGCGCGGCGGCGTGCCGGTCCGCTCGGTGGGTTATGTCAACCTGCCGGGAGTGTCAATCCTGGCCTCGGCGCGAGCGATGGCCCGCGCGATACGCGAGGAGCTCGAGGCCTTCGACGGGGAGGAGGTGCAGGTGATTGTCAATACGCCTCTGCTGCCTGTGGCCCAGGCCCTGGAGATGGTGGCGCGTAAGACTTCCATGCGACTGAGCACCACCCTTATACTGCCCGATGTGCCCTCGTGCGTCACCTCGATGGCGGGCATGGGAGGGCTGAAGGCAAAGGTGTTCGGCCATATCAACGCCGCCATCATGAAGGGTGCGCGCAGATATGACCGCTACATCATGCTCACCGATGCCATGAACGATTTCTTCGGAGTGGCGCCGGAGCGCCGGATGGTAATGGAGGGGGTGGTCGATCCCGGTGCGGATAACTTCCGGGCGGATGCGCCCGGCACCGAGGGGAAGAAAGTGGCTCTTTACACGGGCTCCCTCTTTGAAATCTTCGGAGTGACCCGCCTCGTGGAGGCCTTCATTTCCGAGGGGCCCGAGGATGCGGAGCTGTGGATATGCGGCTCGGGAGACATGGCTCCGCGCCTGCGCGAGATAGCTTCGCGGCATCCCCGGGTGAAATTTCTCGGGCTTGTCACGGCCGCTGAGGCCCGTGAGCTGCAGCGCCGGGCAGCCGTGCTGGTCAATCCCCGCCCGGCTGCGGGTGACTACACCCGCTATTCCTTCCCCTCCAAGACCCTGGAATATCTCGCGGCTGGCCGTCCGGTCATAATGAACCGCCTGCCGGGCATACCGGCCGAGTATGACCCCTACCTCATCTACCCCGAGGATGAGTCTGCCCGGGCCTGGGGGCGCGCCCTGCGCGAGACATTTGCCATGGCGCCCTCCCGCAGGGAGGAGCTGGCCCGCAAGGGGCGCGAATATGTACTGCATCACAAGACTCCGCAGGCGCAGGCCCGCAGGATTCTTGACTTCATCACCTCGCGTGATGACACTCATACTGACAGAGAAGACTGATGAAAAAGATAATGCTTGTGTTCGGCACCCGTCCGGAGGCCATCAAGATGGCCCCGCTGGTCAAGGAGCTCAGAGAGCGTCCCGAGGCGTTCCGCACCGTGGTGTGCGTCACGGGGCAGCATCGCGAGATGCTCGACCAGGTGCTCGACATTTTCGGCATAACCCCTGACTATGACCTGGATATCATGCGGCCGGGCCAGGACCTGTATGATGTCACCTCGCGCGTGCTGACGGGCATGCGCGAAGTGCTGGAGGCCGAGCGGCCCGACATGGTGCTGGTCCATGGCGACACCACCACTTCGATGGCGGCCGCCATGGCGGCCTTCTACAGCCATGTGCCTGTGGGGCACGTGGAGGCGGGCCTGCGCACGCACAATCCCGCCTCTCCCTGGCCCGAGGAGATGAACCGCCAGATCACCGCCCGCATAGCCTCGCGCCATTTCGCCCCGACACCTCTGGGACGCGACAATCTGCTCAAGGAGAACATCGATCCCGCCTCGATCGAGGTGACAGGCAATACCGTCATCGACGCCCTTCACGCCGTGATAGGGCGCATCAAGGACAACGCGGAGCTGGAGGAGGTGCTACGCGGCAGGATACTCAGGGCCGGATATGACTCCTCGCGCCTGGACGGCACGCGGCGAATGGTGCTCATCACGGGCCACCGCCGCGAGAATTTTGGAGAGGGCTTCCGCTCCATCTGCCGCGCGCTGCGCACGCTCTCGCGCCGCTATCCGGATGTGGATTTTGTCTATCCCATGCATCTCAACCCCAATGTGCGCCGCCCCATACGCGAAGCCTTCGGCGAAGACCTCGGCAAAGGGGAGGGCAATATCTTCTTTATCGAGCCCTTGGGCTACCTGTCGTTTGTCTACATGATGGCCAAGGCCCATGTGGTGCTGACCGACAGCGGAGGCATCCAGGAGGAGGCCCCGGGACTCGGGAAGCCTGTCCTGGTGATGCGCGACACCACCGAGCGCCCCGAGGCCCTGGAGGCGGGGACAGTTCGGCTGGTGGGCACCGACTGCGACCTCATAGTCGAGGAGACAGCGCGGCTCCTTGAAGACCCCGCGCATTACCGCCGCATGTCGCAGGCCGTCAATCCCTACGGCGACGGCCTTGCCTGCCGCAGGATAGCGGATTCCATACAAGACCCTCCCCATATCACCGCCAACCTATGATAGCCCTGCTCAGATCGACCGACGGACAGCCCGACTCAAGGTTTGAGAAATACACCGGATTCCTCCGTGAGGAGGGAGTCCCGGCCATCACAATGTGCTGGGACCGGTTTGGCGTCAAGGAGGCGGATGAGCGGCGCCTGTATTATAAGCGTCCGGCCCGCTACGGCGAGGGGCTGCGCAATATCATCGGGCTGGCGGGCTTCAATCTGTGGCTGTGCCGCCAGCTGTGGCGCCGCCGCAAGGACTACAAGGTAGTGCATGCCGCCGATTTCGACACTATCCTCCCGGCGCTGTTTGCCAAGGTGTTCATGCGCAAGAGGGTGATCTATGACATATATGACTGGTATGCCGACTCGAGGGGCATCCGCAACAAGGCTCTGCGCGCCCTCTTCACGGGCCTGGAATGGTTTACAGTCAAGGGCTCGGACGCCGTCATAATCTGCGAAGAGGGGAGGCGCGGACAGATAGTGTGGAAGCCCCGGCGTCTGTGGGTGCTTCCCAACATACCGGCCCTCAAGGTCGGCCGCCGGCCCCTGAGGCGCCCGGGCGACCCGGTCACCGTGGCCTACGTCGGCATTCTCGCTCCCGAGCGGGGCCTCGAGGCCCTGCCGGCCCTGGCGCGCGCCGACAGACGCGTGCGCATAGTCGTGGGGGGCTTCGGCCCCCTGGAGGGGGAGATGGCCGAGGCTGCCCGCGAACTTGACAACTTCACCTTTCTGGGGAGGCTCGACTACTCCGACGCCCTCGAGACAATGGCCNGGGCTGACATGATCTNNGCCATGTACCACACCACCAACCCGAATCACATACTGGCCGCCCCCAANNNGTNTTATGAAGGCCTGGCCTTAGGGNGTCCTGTCATCACCACCGAGGGAACCTTAGCGGGCGAAAACGTGCGCAAATATGGCTCCGGATACGTCATCGGGGAAAAAAATGAGGATCTTGTGGAATTGTTGCGCACGTTTGATGAGAAAAAATATATTAAAATTTGTAATAATGCCGTTAAGATATGGGACACCTGCTGGAGCGGGTACGTATCCCGGTTCATGAAGGAGACATACTTGCCTTTCATCAAAACAAACGCTGACGACAAGAAATGAAGATACTGCATGTGATAACCCTTAGCGGAGTAGGCGGGGCCCCCTCTGTGGTGGCTCAGCTCTCCAATGCCCTTGTGCAGCAGGGGCACGAGGTAATGGTGGTCGCAGGTGAAGGAGACGGAAAACTGTTTGAATTGCTTGACAAGCGGGTGAAGAGGCAGCAGATACCCACATTGGTGCGCCGTGTCTCACCCCTTAACGAGCTGAAGGCCCTCGCGGCCTTGCGCAAGGTATACCGGGATTTCAAGCCCGACCTGATACATCTTCATTCTTCCAAGGCCGGCGTCCTGGGGCGCGTGGCCTTCCCGGCCTCCAAGATAGTCTATACCGTCCATGGCTTCGACTCCATAAGGCTGGTCTTCCGCAAGTTCCTTCCTCTGGAGAAGGCGCTCCAGAAGAAATGCGCCGCCATCGTGGGAGTGAGCCGCTATGACGCGGTCAATCTGCGCGCGGACGGCATCACGAGCAATGTCAGCTATGTCTACAACGGCATAAGCCGTCCGGAGGTGATGAAGGAGGACCCCTTCGCCAAATGGCGCGGGTACAAGCGCATAGTGCTCTGCATAGCCCGCCTGGCCGCTCCCAAGAGGCATGACCTCTTCATAGAGGTGGCCCGCAAGATGCCTGACTGCGCTTTCCTGTGGATAGGCAACCAGCAGGAGCCCGATATTGAATACCCGGAGAATGTCGCCTTCTTAGGGAGCATACTCAATGCCGGGGCCTACACTCAGTTTGCCGATGCCTTCCTGCTCCCCACCGATTACGAGGGGCTTCCTATAGCCATAATCGAGGCCCTGGCCAACGGCACCCCGATAGTGGCCTCGGCCGTAGGAGGAATCTCCGAGCTGCTCGACGGCCGCAACGGCTTTGCCGTCAAGAACGACCCCGCTGTGATGGCCGCAAGCCTGCGCCGCATATTCGCTGACGAGGACAATCGCCGGAAAATGTCGGAGGCTGCCCGCAATACATACGAGACGGCCTTCACCCTGGAGAAGATGACCGACGGCTATCTCCGGATATACGAAAAAATCCACGACACAAACCGCAAAGGACGGTAATACCCGCACGAATATGAAGGCAGCCCTGATCGCGGTGGCCTACAACCGCATCAATTCCTTGCGACGCCTGCTCAGGTCGCTTGAAAAGGCGGCATATGACGGCGAGGAGGTGACACTGATCATCTCCATCGACAAGAGCGACACTGACGAGGTGGAGCGCTTCGCAGCCGACTACCGCTGGCCACACGGGCCCAAGCGCGTCAAGCTGCATGAGCGCAACATGGGGCTGCGCGCCCACATCCTGTCGCAAGGGGAGGAGGAATTTGACGAGTTTGACACTCTGGTCATCCTGGAGGATGACATCATTGTCTCGCCGGTGTTTTACGCGTATGTGCGCCAGACCGTGGGCGCATACGCCGGCAATCCCGCAATAGCCGGCATAAGCCTCTACTCCTTCCCGCTCAATTACCTCACCGGGCGCCCCTTCGAGCCCCTGCACGGGGGGCATGACGTGTTTTTCATGCGTACCGCCCAGTCTTGGGGGGAGGTATGGACACGGGAGGCCTGGCGAAAATTCCATGAATGGTACAAGGCCAACACTGACTTCAAGCCCGACGNNGATGTGNCGCGCCCCCTCTTCNGCTGGAGCNGCTCNTGGCTGAAATNCCACACGCGCTACTGCATAGAGACGGGACGCTATTTCGTGTATCCTTACGTCTCGCTGACCTCCAACTGCGGCGATGCCGGCACCCACACCACGGGCTACAACAACTATCAGACCTCCCTGCAGACTGCCTATGCCGGGCCTCTGCGCCTGCCCCCCTCGGTGGACGAGGGGGTGAGGTATGACGCCTTTTTCGAGAATGTCTCCCTCTACGGCTCCCTCGGCCTGGCAGAGGCCGAGTGCTGCCTGGACCTGAACGGCTTCCGCGGGGCTGTGCCCGGCCGCAGGTACTGCCTGTCATCCCTTGGCCTCCCTTACGCCTCAGTGCGGGCCTTCGGGCTGGCCCGGCATCCGGTAGAGGTCAACATAATGGAGCAGGAGCCCGGCGAGGCCCTGCATCTCTACGACACATCGGCCTCTGCCGCCCCCCCTCAAGGAGCGGCCGGAAAGCGGGGAGACATCGTATACAGTTTCCGTCTCCCCGGCATGGTGGCCATAGTCCGCAAATATGGAGCGGCCCACCTGGCTGTCCAGTTCCTGAAGACCATGCTGCGGCGCCTCTTAAGACGCAAATGACCACTGCTCTCACTTCACCCAACCATACACACCACTTCCCATGGCAGATAATAACACCGCAGATAAGAAAAAAGCGCTCATCACAGGCATCACCGGGCAGGACGGCAGTTTCCTGGCCGAATTCCTGCTGGAAAAGGGATATGAAGTCCACGGCACGATACGCCGGTCGTCTGTCGATTACCGCGAGCGCATCGCCCATCTCGAGGGGCGCCCGGGCTTCCATCTGCATTACGCCGACCTCACCGACTCGATGAGCATTGTGCAGGTGCTCGGCAAGGTGCGCCCCGACGAGGTCTACAATCTCGCGGCGCAGAGCCATGTGCAGGTGTCGTTTGACTCACCCGAGTTCACCGCCGAGGTCGATGCCACAGGAGTGCTCCGCATGCTCGAGGGCATACGTCAGACAGGACTGGCAGAAACATGCCGCTTCTACCAGGCCTCCACCTCCGAGCTGTATGGCAAAGTGGAGGAGGTGCCGCAGAATGAGAACACCCCCTTCCATCCCTATTCCCCCTATGCCGTTGCCAAACTGTACGGCTACTGGATAGTCAGGGAATACCGCGAGGCCTACGGCATGTATGCCTGCTCGGGCATACTCTTCAACCACGAGTCCGAGCGGCGCGGGGAGACTTTCGTGACGCGCAAGATCACTCTCGCGGCCGCCCGCATAGCTCAGGGGAAGCAGGAGAAACTTTACCTCGGCAACCTCTCGAGCCTGCGCGACTGGGGATATGCGCGAGACTATGTGGAGTGCATGTGGCTCATCCTCCAGCAGCCCGAGCCGGATGACTATGTCATAGCCACCGGCGAGCAGCACAGCGTGCGGGAATTCTGCATCTATGCCTTCCGCCGCGCCGGAATAGAGCTGCGCTTCGAGGGGGAGGGCCCCGACGAGAGGGGCATAGATGTCAAGACAGGCAAGGTGCTCATAGAGGTCTCGCCTGACTTCTACCGTCCCACCGATGTGGTCAACCTGCTCGGGGACCCCACCAAAGCCAAGGAGAAACTCGGGTGGAATCCCCGCAGGACATCATTTGAAGAGCTTGTCAACCTGATGGTTGACTCCGACATGGCCAAAGTGGCCGCCGAGCACGCCGGCGAGCGCGTGCGCATGAATCTGGCCGAATACCTTGAGAAGGGCATCACCAAGTGATGACGTTCCTCCCCGCCGCATCCGGCGTCATTGTAACACCTTGAATCGCATATTATGACCTACAAGTATGACTACCTGGTGATAGGGGCCGGAATCGCCGGCCTGAGCCTCGCCCTCAAGCTGGCAGACAAAGGGCGCGTGGCCCTCATATGCAAGACCACTCTCGAAGAGGCCAATACCAAGCTGGCCCAGGGGGGCGTGGCGAGCGTGACCGACCTCAGGGTAGACAATTTCGAGAAGCACATCGAAGACACCATGATCGCCGGCGACTGGCTGTCCGATCCCCGGGCCGTGGAGAAGGTGGTGCGCGAGGCCCCCTCCCAGATCCGGCAGCTCATCGGCTGGGGAGTGGAGTTTGACAAGAAGGAGAACGGGGAGTTTGACCTCCACCGCGAGGGGGGGCACTCGGAGTTCCGCATACTCCATCATGCCGACAACACCGGAGCCGAGATACAGCGCGGCCTGGTGGAGAGCGTGCGCGCCGACAGCCGCATCGATGTGTTTGAAAACCACTTCGCCGTGGAGATAATCACGCAGCATCACTTGGGCAAGGTGGTGACGCGGCGCACCCCCGACATCACATGCTACGGCGCCTATGTCCTTGACGAGGAGTCAGGGCGCGTGGACACCTTCCTGGCCAAAGTCACCATGATGGCCACCGGAGGCGTCGGGGCCACCTACACCACCACCACCAATCCCCTCATAGCCACGGGCGACGGCATAGCGATGGTGTATCGCGCAAAAGGGACAGTCAAGGATATGGAATTCATCCAGTTCCATCCCACGGCGCTCTATCATCCGGGCGACCGCCCGTCATTCCTCATCACGGAGGCCATGCGCGGCTACGGAGCCGTGCTGCGCAACCTTGACGGCGAGGAGTTCATGCATAAGTATGACCCCCGCCTCTCGCTGGCGCCGCGCGACATAGTGGCGCGTGCCATCGACTCCGAGATGAAGCTTCACGGCACAGACCACGTCTATTTGGATGTGACCCATAAGGATCCCGAGGAGACCAAGCGCCATTTCCCCAACATCTACGAGAAATGCCTCTCCTTAGGCATCGACATCACCAAGGATATGATACCCGTCGCCCCGGCCGCCCACTATCTGTGCGGGGGCATCGAGGTAGACCTCGACGGGCAGTCGTCCATACAGCGCCTCTATGCTGTGGGCGAATGCAGCCGCACCGGCCTGCACGGAGGCAACCGTCTGGCTTCCAACTCTCTGATTGAGGCTGTGGTGTATGCCGATGCAGCCGCCCGCCATGCCGCATCCGTCATTGACGGCTATGACTGGCGCGATGATGTGCCGGAATGGAATGATGAGGGCACCTCCCACCCCGAGGAGATGGTGCTTATCACCCAATCCGCCAAGGAAGTGAACCAAATCATGGGGTATTATGTAGGTATTGTAAGGAGCGACCTGCGCCTGGACCGCGCCTGGAACCGCCTTGACATCCTATATCAGGAGACCGAGAAGCTGTTCAAGGCCAGCAAGCCGACCCGCGCCCTGTGCGAGCTGCGCAACCTTATCAATGTCGGCTACCTTATCATGCGCCAGGCCCGCGAGCGCAAGGAGAGCCGCGGGCTGCACTACACCGTGGACTATCCNCACCGCTGAGCCGCCGCATGGCCGGGTCGCCCCACTCTTTACCGTAACTGACGCAAAATGAGAAAGACCCTATACGCACTTATGCTTGCCGCAGCTGCCTGCTGGGGCGCCTGCGCCACAGCAGGCAGAAACAGCCATGACATGGCTATGAGCCGCAATATGGCCACCTTCAACGCCATGATCAAGGCTCTNGANGACAANTATGTCGACACCGTACGCACTGACGAGGCNTTCAAGGCCGCCATCGGCGCCCTTCTGGGCACGGTCGACCCCTACACGGAGTATTANACTGCTGACGAGACCGAGAATCTCCGCAACATGACCACCGGAGAATACGGAGGAATCGGCAGCATAATNCTCGTGCGCGACGGCATCACNTACATCTCCGAGCCTCTGGAGGGGAGCCCNGCNTANCGCGCCGGGCTGCGCGCNGGCGACAAGATNNTCAGCGTGGATACGGTCAACACGCTCGAGCCGAAAAACCAGAACGTCTCCAANCTGCTGCGCGGCCAGGCGGGCACGCAGGTGGCTGTCACCGTGGCGCGCCCCTATCCNGAGCCGGGCACCGACACCGTGCGCACCTATACGGTGNCGCGCGAGAAGGTGCTCCAGCCCTCCGTCCCCTGGTACGGCCGCATCAACGGCGGGCGCACGGGCTTCGTGCGGCTCACCTCATTCATCGACAAGTCTCCCGCTGAGATGCGCGAGGCCCTCCAGTCATTCCTGGAGGGGACTCCGGTGGATAACGTCATCCTCGACCTGCGCGGCAACGGCGGAGGCCTCGTGGAGAGCGCCATAGAGATTTTAGGCGAATTCCTCCCCAAGGGAACTGAGGTGCTTCAGACGCGCGGCCGTGACGGGGTGCTCATGAAGACCTACCGCACCACGCGCAAGCCCCTGATGCCCGACATGCCCCTCGCCGTGCTTATCGACGGCGGCTCGGCCTCNGCNTCNGANATAACCGCAGGGGCGCTGCAGGACCTTGACAGGGCCGTGCTCGTAGGCACCCGCAGCTTCGGCAAGGGGCTCGTGCAGGGCACCCTCCCGCTCCCCTACGACGGACTGCTGAAGGTCACTATGGCTAAATACTACATCCCGTCGGGGCGCCTGATCCAGGCCCTCGACTATTCGCGCCGCAATCCTGACGGCACTGTGGCCTATACCCCGGACAGCCTGACTTCGGTCTATCATACCAAGGCGGGGCGCGAAGTGCGCGACGGCGGAGGCCTGAAGCCCGACACGACCGTCAGCTGGAATGTCCCCTCGGCGCTGCTCATCAGCCTGCTGCGTGACAACAAGATATTCGATTACGCCACGCGGTTTGTGCACGAGCATCCGGACAATCCCGACGGCGATGAGGTGATAACCGTCACTGACGAGATGTATCAGGATTTCACCGCCCGTCTCGACACGGCCGGCTTCGACTACGAGCGCCGGGGCTCCATGCTTCTCGGCAGCCTGCGCGAGGCAGTCGAGGAGGAGGGATACATGAATGACGAGACCAAAGCGGAGATGGACCGTCTCCAGGAGCTGCTCCGCCATGACCTGCAGCGCGACCTGGAGCTTAAGCGGCCCGAAATATCGCAATACATCTCGGAGGAGCTCATGACCCGGTATGCCTTCGAGAAGGGGAAGATACGCGCCGAGCTTATGGATGACCCCGGAGTGACCGCGGCCCTTGACATCCTCAATGACCCTGCGCGCTACCGCGCCATGCTGGGACAGAAAACGGCTGCAAAAGAGACCAAGACGGCCTCGAAAGCCTCTAAATCCCCGAAAGCCTCTAAATCCGGCAAGAAATGACACTCCGTGAAGCGCTCTCCCTGTTTGTGACTCCTGCGCGCAAGCAGGCCTTGGATGCCCTTGTCGGCGACCGCAAGGCCCGGCGCGTGCGTCTCGAAGGGCTGTCAGGCAGCGCTCCGGCGATGGTGGCGGCCGCTATGGAGCGCAAGGGCAAGCCCATGCTCGTAGTGGCTGACGATGCCGATACGGCCGGGTACATGTATCACGACCTCTGCCAGATAGCGGGCGAGGAGCATGTGGTGTTCTTCCCGAGCGGCTACCGCCGCGACATCAAGTACGGCCAGCCCGACCCGGCCTCAGCCGTGCTCCGTACCGAAGCCCTCGATGCCTGGAACACCGGACGCAAGGAGCTGCGCTGGGTGGTCACCTATCCCGAGGCCCTGGCCGAGAAGGTGCCTCTGCGCGAGAAACTCGCCGACAGCACCATCACCCTCAAATCCGGCGCGAAGTGCGTCATGACAGATGTGCTCATCCGCCTGCGTGAATTGGGATTCAAGGAGGTGGACTATGTCTACGAGCCGGGCCAGTTTGCCCGCCGAGGCTCAATACTGGACGTATTCTCTTTCAGCAATGAGCTTCCTTACCGCATAGACTTCTTCGATGACGAAATCGACTCAATGCGCACCTTCAATGTGGAGACGCAGCTCTCCGAGCAGCGTCTGGCGGAGCTCTCCATCGTGCCGGCCGCCCCGCAGGGGAGCGAGTCGGGAGCAGGAGTGTCCATGCTTGAGTTTGTGGGAGATGGCACCTTGATGTTATGTTCGTCCGCCGCGTGGCTCCTGCAGCGCGTCAGGGCCATAGCNGCCGAGGAGNATTCGCNNTCGGCAGCCATNGCCGACGAGGGGGACCCGGAGNCGATGAAGAGGGTGGTGGACGCGGANGACTTCGAGCGCNGCCTTNAGAAATTCTCGCATCTTCCAGTATGCCGGGGCGGCCGAGGGGGCGGCCGCTTTCGAGGCAGACGCCGTGATGAGNTTCGAGACCTCCCCGCAGGCCCTGTATCATAAGAATTTCGACCTTATAGCCGATTCCTTCACCCGCCTGGAGTCGGAGGGATACCGCATACTCGTGCTCACTGACTCCCCCTATCAGACGGAGAGGCTGAAGAGCATTTTTGAGGACCGCGGAGATGACATACGCTTCACTGCGGTCGACCGCACCCTGCACGAAGGGTTTGCCGACACGGAGGCGAAAGTGTGCTTCTTCACAGACCACCAGATTTTCGACCGCTTCCATAAATACAGCCTGCGCAGCGACCGCGCGCGCGGAGGCAAGGTGGCCCTCTCGCTCAAGGAGCTCAATCAGATTGAGGTGGGAGATTACATCGTGCACGTCGATCATGGCATAGGGCGTTTCGCCGGACTCATAAAGACCGACACCAACGGCCATCCCCAGGAGATGATCAAGCTGCTCTATCAGAATGACGACATCATCCTGGTCTCCATCCATGCCCTCCACAAGCTGTCGAAATACCGCGGGAAGGAGGGGGTGCCCCCTAAGATAAGCAAGATCGGCTCCGGGGCCTGGAACCGCCTTAAAGAGCGCACCAAGACCAAGATGAAGGATATCGCGCGCGACCTCATCAAGCTCTACGCCGCGCGCCGCGAGGAGAAGGGGTTCGCCTTCTCTCCCGATTCCTATCTCCAGCATGAGCTCGAGGCCTCATTCGTCTATGAGGACACCCCCGACCAGCTCAAGGCCACCGAGGCTGTCAAGGCCGATATGGAATCGGCGCGCCCCATGGACCGTCTGGTATGCGGCGATGTGGGCTTCGGCAAGACTGAGATAGCCATACGCGCCGCCTTCAAGGCCGCCGCTGACAGCAAGCAGACAGCCGTGCTCGTGCCCACCACAGTGCTCGCCATGCAGCATTACCGCACCTTCGCCTCGCGCCTTAAAGACCTCCCGGTGAGAGTGGAGTTCATCTCCCGCGCCAAGAAGCCCAAGGAGGTGAAGCAGATTCTCTCCGACCTCGCCGAGGGTAAGATAGACATACTCATAGGCACTCACAAGCTGATTGGCAAGAATGTGAAATTCAAGGACCTCGGCCTGCTCATAGTCGATGAGGAGCAGAAATTCGGAGTCGCCGTCAAGGAGAAGATCAAGCAGATGAAGGTCAATGTCGACACGCTGACCATGAGCGCCACTCCCATACCGCGCACACTGCAGTTCTCGCTGATGGGGGCGCGTGACCTCAGCTCGCT
>WFLX010243853.1_pt1 | contig 14208 bp, 11 predicted proteins | sample 4967041 | NCBI WGS metagenome assembly WFLX01 (sample SAMN12857096, study PRJNA449069) | gut metagenome | isolation source: stool from male and female vole | host: Microtus ochrogaster | place: USA:Florida | collected 2017
TTTCTTATTGCCATACTAAAGAAAAAAACTCCAAACAGAATATAGGGAATGCCCGGCCCAAGGATGCTTCCTGTATCCCTGCCACGATTAAGTCCTATAATCAACACAATTGACAATATGATTGCCAGCAAATTCACAGACAGATTATTTGACACATAATTTACTGCTTTCATATCCATCCTGTATATGCTGTTTTGAATACTAAAAAATGTAATTCCTGCCGTATGCAAAAACATAAAAATAACTATAGGACCGCTAAGCCCTAGAAGCCTGTCTATAATATTCAAGCAAAACAATGCCATCACAAAAAAAAATATTGTTGTGATTAAAGTTAATATATAAGGAATTACGCAATACTTCTCATATTTATCACTTTTATGTACTTTTGCAATCCCTATCGTTCCATGTGACTGTATCCCTATAAAATAAGACAAAAAAGTAGAACAGGTCGTATAGACAGCTACCACTCCATATTCCTCTGTCGTCAAAAGCCTTGTAAAAATAAAAACAGAAGCAGCTGACAATGCTTGAACAAGAATTTGCCCTCCTAAGTATATGGTTGCTTTCTGTTCTTCGCGCCTCAAAATATCTATTACTTTCATGACATCTCCTTATTTCCAGATATGCCTTACCTTGTCATAGAGCCAAACACACAGCAAAGATATTGCAGTGTTAATGCAAAATTTAAGCTACACATCCTGCTTTACATTCTGTCCTTATTATATTCCTGCTTCTTTAAGTGATACTGTACATCCTCCAGGATCTTCCTGTTCGCACTGATCACATCAGCAAGCATTCCAATCACAAAGGTTACAAAACCTATAATCAGCATCGTACATGCCAGCATTAATGATTGTGTATGCCCATTCCCTCTTCCTGCACTATAGTACATTAAGAACCTAATACTGATTCCTAAACCTATTACTGTCGGGATAATTGCAACCAGCGTAAAGCAATATAATGGCTTATACATCATTAATGCCCTGAGAATTGTCAATATTGATTTTTTCACATAACCAAACATACTATGAAACAATCTGGATTGACGCAGCTCCGGGTTGGTCCTTACCGGAACGCTGGTAATCGGTATCCGATTACGCCCTGCCTGTACGATTGTTTCTAAGGTATAAGTATAGTCATTGATTACATTAATCCGCATCGCCGCTTCTCTGCTAAATGCCCGAAATCCGCTTGGAGCATCCGGTATGTTTGTGTTAGATGCCTTGCGCACCACCCAGCTTCCAAAATGCTGTAGCTTTTTCTTAATCCATGAAAAATGTTCTGTATTGTCTATCGGTCTTTCCCCAATAACAATATCCGCCTTCCTGTTAAGAATCGGCTGGATCAATTTAGGGATATCTTCTGCACAGTACTGGTTATCTGCATCTGTATTGACTATAATATCTGCACCGTTTCTTAAGCATGCATCAAGACCAGCCATAAATCCCTTAGCAAGTCCCTTATTCTGCGGAAAACTCACCACATGATGAACCCCCCACCTTTTTGCCACCTCTACAGTGTTATCTGTACAGCCATCATCAATAATCAGATATTCAATCTTATCTATTCCATCAATTTGCTTTGGAAGATCATTTAATGCAATTTCCAGTGTTTCTGCTTCGTTAAAGCATGGAATCTGTATGATCAGCTTCATTTTCGGGATTCTCCTTTCTAAGGCCAGACTTGCCGCCGTTTCATTCCCAAGTTCTTCCAGTCAGATACTCATAAGTTATCGACGGGACAATTTTTTGAATATCCTTATAACGTTTCTGCTTTAACAGTTCTCTCACTTTCGATGCACTGATTGGTTCACCCTGTTCTTCCTTGCGCTTTATTTCCACAAACTGAATCCCGTAAGCCTCCAGCGTCATCCTCATATTTTCATTGTATTGTCTTGTAAAAGCATCAATCGGTTCTTCACCGGCAAATCTTACCGTAATATTCAGCATACTGGCAATCTGTACAAACAATTCCAAATCCGCAGTTGCATCCAGATGAATATCTCCGATAGAATCCTTCTCAAAATATCCTGCAAGCGTCTGTGAAGAAATAATATAGTTTCCACTGGGGATAACAGAAACATTTTCCAGATCCTGAGTTCCTTTCTTAACAAGCTCATATCGGTCTTTAAATGAAAAGAATGACTTATCTTCCTCAACAACAAAAACATAGAGTTTATCCACCTGACCGGCTGCCGTCTCAATAAGATAACGATGTCCTAACGTGAACGGATTACAATTCATTACAATTGCCCCTGTTTTTTCAGCGGCTTTACCCTTTCCGTAATCCTTTAACTGAAACAGATATTGCTTAAAATCGCCTTCCTCCAGCATCTCTATTGCCGGTATCCGCCTTCTTGGACTTCCTAAGCATACTGGCGGGTAAGCCTCCATAGTTTCCTCATAACATAGCATTTTTTCTTTTGTCAGCTTTCCATACAAATCTTCAGCAATCTGCCGGATAACACTGCTGTCGCAATGCAATACATTATCATTAACATGCTTTTCCAGTGCATTAATTTTTTGATAGCTTTCCGTCAGGTCAAAATTGCACGTTGCAGCACCATTTTCCTCTTTCCGAACAGAAAAAATAACAGCAATATCTCCCTTTTTGAAACGGGTATTACGAATCAACAAGCCCATTCCGCCAAAAGAGCCGCCTCTATTGTGAACATTATATCCTTTTCCAACCTTTTTTTTCAGAATGGAAGTAATCGTTCTTGTATCATCTACTCTTGCATTGGGATCAACTAGACATGGCCCGAACACCCATATATTCTTTTTGCTCTCACTGTCATTTCCAATTGTACGCCGGAACCCATTATCATAATTCAAATATTCTACATTGCCAAAACACTCCCGATATCCCTTGCTGCAATCGATTCTGGTATTTTTCCCTAATCCGTGCATAAAACCCAGATTTTCTTTATCCTGCTCTTTTTTTCTGATGCGGGAATATAATGCAGGAAATATATTCCTCAAAAAAGCATCACGCTTAATTTTGTGCTTAACCTTGGGAGACAGTATTATTGCCTTAGGCTGGCTGCACCATAAAACCTTCACTCCCTCGCTCGCTAAATAGGGAACTATTTTTTTCTCTATGTCATAAAAAGAATCTCCAATAAAGCTATTTCCCGTAGAGGTTAAATTCACCATGAAGAATGCCGGAACAGGTTTTCCTTCTCTGTCAATTACCTGTGCACTTACTCTGAAATCCGGAATTATAACAATATCAACTGCATCGGTTCCATTATAAAGATATGTCCTCTTGTTTTCATCCTTATTCAGCTGTGACTCGTCAATCTCTACAACTCGTATATTCTGATTCCTCTGCAGATAATTCAAAATATTACAAGAGTATTTTCCACTCGTCACAACGCCAATCGTTCTATATCCATTTTCGATGGAATTAAGTATTCTTGGCATTTCCGTTGCATAATATTGTCTGCAGACATAAAAATTATAAACATCAAAAAGTGTCAGAAAAGAAATTCCATAACGAAATGCCTTCTCCTTGTATTGTTCATCTGCAATAACAATACTTGCATCTTTCTCTATCTCGTCCCATGCAAATCCTTCTGACTCCTTACTAATGTTTACTGTAAAATCAGCATTCTTTTCCAGAATTGTTTTTAAATTCACATAAGAAGCACGATTTTTAATATCTTCCAGAATATAAATTTTAGTAAGCTCCAGTTTCAAAAACTCATCTGTGAGGCATCTGCTTATTTCTGACTGCCCCAAAAAAGTATTTAATTCTCTGGTCCACTTCCTATGCTTCAAATATCGTTCAATCATCACTCAACCTCTGCATTTAAATACCTGTTCCGCCTAGAAACAAATTATGAACTCAACCTGGGTCAAAGCCGGAATGGCGACTCATACTCCTGCATAGATACAAAATGATTATCTCTATCTGAAATAATAGGATTTTCAACATTCCACTGCATTCCAACACTATCCCATCGAATCCCCATATCGCATTCTGCTGCATATCCCTGACTTACCATATACATCATCACCGTATTATCCTCTAANCTCAGAAATCCATGCGCAAAACCACTTGGAATATAAACAGCCTGCTTGNTATTGCCTTGCANCATGATGGAAATACATTTATGATAAGTAGGGCTGTCCTTTCTCAAATCTACAATAACATCCACTACTCTGCCGGCAATAACATGTACCAGCTTGTCATGATCATGTGGCGGTGTTTGGAAATGCATGCCCCTAATCACATTTTTCTGTGACACAGAATAAAAAATTTCCGCTATTGGCATTACTATTCTGTCTGATGCATACGATTCATCATTATAAATTTTCACAAAACTGCCCCTACGGTCATCAGCTTGAAAATTTTCTATAATTTTAATATCTTTTATTAATTCATGCTCTCTAATCATTCTATTTCCATTCCTTCATCTTGTATCTGTTGTCGGCAAGCCAAAACTCCTTGTTCGAAGGACACTTCCGGAGTAAATCCCATTGCCTGCAGCTTGGTTGTATCAAACTCCTCCCATGTAAGGGGAATTCCTCCATATGCAATACTTCCAAAGTTTAATATAGATTTACTGCCGAGTATTTTTTTCGTTTGAAGAATATAATCTTTCAGCCTTTGAGGGGTGACATTTCCCAAATAATAGGAGTTGCAGTTTTCTCCTTTTTGCGCTGCCTGATAAATCCCCTGTACAGCATCTGTGATATATATAAAATCATACAACTGATCGCCCTGCGTCAAATCTATGCTTTCATCCTTTATCATTTTACGGATTAATGTATTCAAAAAGCGCTCCGACTTTTCTCCCGGACCATATATATTTGAAATGATTACACACACATACTCTAAATGATATTTCTGACACCATATTCTCGCCAAGAAATCTCCTGCCAGCTTCGCAGTGCTGTAAATCATTCCGCTCCCTGGCTCGAACCCATCATAAGTGAGCGCCTTCATTGCTTCATATTCCATAATGGAGCCTGTATAAACAAAGCGTTTACATCCCAAATCAGCTGCCAGCGCAATTGCGCTCTGAATTCCCTTTATATTTTCCCATTGCTTTTTTTCATCTGCANNATCCTGTCCTGNAGTTCCTTCCCATGCCATNTGCACAAAGCAGGANTCTGCCTGTTTTTCCAGCCTGACNTCATTAAGATTTTGCAGATCAGTCNCANTGATTCNTACTATACCTTTCCATTCTNCCGGAATTTTACTCCTGTTCCTTNTCAGAGCAGTAACTTTTTCTCCCTTATTAAGTAATTCAGAAACAAAGGATTTACCCACAAAGCCGGTTGCCCCAGTGACAATATATTGCATTTTTCTTCCCCCAATTACATATGACATTTATCTGCAATCTTAACGACTACTTTCATCAGTATCACAGGAGACACCGCAATCAAATATAGCAGAAAGTCGGGATACTTGGATAAAAGCTTTATTCCCCTGCCATATTTCTTATATATTTCTTTATTATAAACACCATCTTTTCTGGAACGGCAAAGATTTACCCAGTAAAAAGTCTTCATATAAACCCTTTGGGTCTCCAGTGCTGCTCCTATCTCTTCTTTCGAATATGGAAGATTGTAGACCACATCAATTAATCCCTGCGCCCATACCCGGTAAACCGTCTCACTACCACACTCCTTTTCTTTCCACCACGCAAATTTCTTCAAGGAACTCTTGCGCATGTCTATTCCTTTCCTTACCGAAAAGAGAACAGCCCTGAAATTTTCCACCTGCGCCAATCTGTACCAGTGAAGTCCCACTGATATCTGATCCGTTCCCACAAAATATTTAATATACGGGGACCAATCAATATCATAATAAAGAGCTTCCTGAATGATAATGCTTCCCCACAATGTACTTTTCCAGAACAATTCCTGAAAAATGGCAGATACCTCCCGGTATTCCTTATCTCCCAGATGCTGCACATCTTCATTGTTTATAAACACCATGGTGGGATCCGATTGAAGTGTATCCATAACCCTCTTCAATAGCTCGGCTCCAAAGCTGACGCTATCCCCAGCCAGCCAGAGATAATCATACTTTTTCTCCCTGCCATAGTTCTGATAGATCATAACCACCTTTTCATCTAATGTTACGGAACTATCAATTTTAATATGATACAAATTATTATATTCACTTAATTCATTAACCAGTTCTTCCGTCTTCCCATCCGTGCTGGTATCATACAAGTAAATATCAATTCCTAAATCTCTACATGTATCCAATTCGTATGAAAATGTATCTCGTAGTACCTCACATCGATTATAGGTCGGTATACAAATCGCTAGCCTGTTCATTATTTCTGATTACCTTTCTGACTTTACCATACTTTCCAAGGGGCCTGTCCACTGTTCCACAATTCTTCCAAACGCTTTTTGTCCCGCAGTGTATCCATAGGATGCCAGAAACCGTCAAATTTATATGCCGACAGTTTTCCGTTTTGGGCAAGATTTTCTAAGGGCTCTTTTTCCAGGAACGTGCTGTCGCCCTCTATATAATCGAAAATTTCAGGCTCCATAACCATATACCCGGCATTTACTCTTTCGGAGTCATTATCTGATTTTTCTCTGAAGCTTGTTATCTTTGAGTGCGAATCAATCGTAAGAACTCCAAAACGCTGCTGGATCTTAGCCGCTGTTAATGTGACTACAGAATTATTTTTTTGGTGAAACTCCAACAATTCCTGAAGGTTAACATTGGAAACCCCATCTCCATACGTCATCATAAATGTACCATCCACATATTTTTGAATTCGCTTAATCCTGCCACCTGTCATTGTATCAAGCCCGGTATCAACAAGAGTCACCTTCCAATTTTCAACCTCATTATTATGAATAATAATTTTATTATTGTCGGTAAAATCAAATGTCACATCACAGTTATACAAATAATAATTTGCAAACCACTGCTTTATCACATGCTGCATGTACCCGCAGCAAATCACGAAATCGTTAAACCCGTAATAAGAATACTCTTTCATAATATGCCACAAAATAGGTTTCTCTCCTATTTCGATCATCGGCTTAGGTTTCAAATGACTTTCTTCCGATATTCGTGTCCCATATCCTCCTGCCAAAATCACTACTTTCATTTTTGCACCCTCAATTCTTCCGCCAAATACACATATTCTTCTGAATCCAACTGTATTTCGTAAAAAGATAAATCTTCTAGTTCCTCATCAAGAGCCTCTGTACTGATAATAATTTTTGCCGCTTCCGGTACTTTGCCATCAACGGGAATAATACTGAATCGATTAAGATAAAACTGCAGTTTGCAGACCAAAGATTCTGTGACTCCTGCACAATATATTTGCTCAATACTTTCTCTTTCCAGAAAATCCTTTTCCTCACATATAAATTCATATATATCGTCGAAACTTTCTATATCCTTAGACGCATGATATAAATCATAATACATTCCTCTGTGCCAGTACTGATATCCTAATAAAAACACCGTCATAATGCACGCCGCATAAAAGCCCCTTTTTGTGCTGCCTTTCAACCACAAAATGCTAAATATGATCAATACGATAAATCCACATAAATATGCTCTTCCATCCTCTGCCACCTGAAACTTACTCAATGATGAAAAGGCCGTATAAACCTCCTTTGTATTGGTCTGATNCCAGACANATGGATTAATAGCCCAANACCANTATCCAATGCCTGCCAGTATAATAACCATCAATGCATAACNCATCTTCTTTATAATCTCCGGATTTTTGCAGCATATCACAAGACCACACAACAAAAACGGTCCTATATATGGTCCCATATATCTGACATAGGCAAAACTCTTATATCCATACACATACGTATTAACATCCTCGTATAAAATTCCGTTGTAAACACGATGAAACCAAATTAGTGATTGTGCAAAAATCGTCCCTCCTATAGAAAGCAGCATCACCCATGCCGAAGCCAGTATTATGCCATTCTCCATGCCGATTTCCTTATTTTTAATGCACTTCCATGTAAAAATAAGCAATGCAAGTATTACTACAAGAAAAAGACCTCCTGTAAAAACGGCCATTGTATCTACCTGACCTATCCACATGTTAAGAAGAGTTTTTATGGCTGCTCCCACTCTCTTGATTCNACTGACATCTGATGAATTTGNAATAGCCTTCGAAAAACTCATTTTAATTTCCGTATTAGTCAGATGTTCGCCTTCTCCTTTTCCCCAAATGCTTCCCTGAATTATTGAAATCACCTTTTGTATAATAACATAAGCAATCAAATATACCGGAATACCTATCCAGCTAATTAATTTTTTCTTTGCAATTACAAAATACAAACATAATACAAGTATAAAGCTGAGCGAATATATCAGAGCACGTACATGGATTGTCAATGAATAAATTAACAGTCCCACTATAAGCAAGGTTATAATTTTTTTATCTCGCTTTTGCTCTTGGGCTTCCATTAACTTACAGATCAGAAACATTAACAGCCAGGAAACCATAATAAGTGCATGCTCATTATAAAGTATGGTCACTCGGGTGACCACAAGGAAAGCGCAGATCCATCCAATGACAGACCCTATCAAGATATCCTTCATACCTAAATATTTTGTTTGAATGTAAAGCGCAAGCGGCGCAATCCCTGCCTGCAGCATACTGCAAATCACAAGAATGATTCGATAAATAATAATTGGATTGTCTGTGATTAAGAAAGCAGGAAAAAATATCCAGTAAAATCCGAATCCGTAATAACTGGAGTATGTAGATACCACACCTCTCCATGAATTTCCTGCCAGTTCTGCTGCCGATACAATTGTTCCCAGCTCATCACTTGGTGTTCTTAAAGGAACCATTTGTAAAGCCATATAAAGCTTGGGAATTAATGCTGACAAATAAAGTAAAAAGTATGTGAGCTTCGTATTTTTCTGAATATACTGATTAATTTTCTCAATTGCTGTTGTCATTTCTTCCCCTGTCCTTCTGCAACGTTATTTTCCCATCCTCCACTTCATATACTTTATCACAATTTTGAATGGTTGTTAATCTATGTGCAATAATAATCAATGTTGTTTTTCCCTGCAAATTTTCAATTGATTCCATAACCGTTGCTTCGGTTTCATTGTCTAAAGCCGATGTGGCCTCATCCAATATTAGTACATCAGGCTCCATATATAATGCTCTCGCAATGCCAATTCTTTGTCTTTGCCCTCCAGAAAGCCTCACTCCTCTATCACCAATCTGCGTATACATTCCTTCGTCCAATTCTCTGACAAATTCCGCCAATTCTGCTTTCTCCAATGCTTCCCACACCTTTTCATCATCAATCTCTTCTTCCGGAAGGCCAAATACAATATTCGCTCTAATCGTGTCATCCATCAGATAAATCATCTGTGGAATATATCCAATCGCAGAATGCCATGCTGCAAGACATTCGAAAACATCCGCTCCATCAACGTAAACTGTACCTTTCTCCGGTTTTAACAATCCGATAATGATATCTGCCAGTGTTGTCTTACCCGCACCAGAACTTCCTACAAAGGCCACCGATTCATACTTTTTNATCACCACATCGGCATCTTCAAAAATATGCTTATTTGTATTGGGGTAGGAAAAGGTTATATCTTTAACANAGATTTCATTTTCCAAACTAAGTTTTGTTCCGTCACCTTTTTGCAGGCGCATATTATTTTCCAATTCCTCGGCTTCCTTCAAATCGGCAAATACATTATCAACACTTGCTTTATTATATAGAATACTTCCCATGTATTCTGTCAGCCGATTGAAAGAAGGCAGCATTCTTATAGCCGCGGCGGCAAAAACAGTTAACGTTGTTACAAATTCTTCAATATCTTTCCCTTGACTGATTCTAATACACATCGTAATAAGAAGACTACATACACACAGAGGCTCAATTATATGTTTCGGCAGCATCGTAGCCACACTGGCATTCTTACTTGCCCGATTGGATTCTTTTAAGGTTTCATCAAAATTTTTCAAAAAGAAGGCTNCCCTGTNCATTACCTTAATTTCTTTAATANCNGCANACGATTGAAGNAGCCATTTGCCCTGCTGTGCNTTAGCCTCTCTTTTGCGCCTTCCAAAATTCACCTGAATCCTTTTATATATCAACAAAAATACAGTTAACGTAATCATCAATATTCCAACTGTCAACACTGTTGTAGCAGCATCTGCCGCTAATAAAAGAAATACCAATAACAGGCAGGTTATTAATTCCACAAGTAAATTCATAAATGCTGAGACCATATTGAAAAGACTGGGGACATCCGTCTGTATATTTCTCTGCAGTTCTGAGACATTGTGAGAAACATGAAACAAATAATTCTGATGAAGATAACAATCCATCAATTTTATCGAAATGCGTCTTTGAAGCTCATAAGAAAACTTAAGCTGAATATTTCTTGAAACAATCAAATAGCAGTTTTTCCCAATATAGATAATGCATAACAAAATTGAACAGATGAAGATAAAATCTGCTGCTTCATTTACTCTAAACAAATTTGCAACCAAAGAATAATATTGATTGGTATTAATTATATCTGGTTCCAGCACAACATTAATCAGCGGTAGTATTGCTGACACCCCCAACAGTTCCAACAAAGAACCGATAATAATAATAACTAATATTCCTGTAAGCTTAACCTTTTGCCTATTATCAAGGATATAGTTCATTTTTTTTAGTAAATTCATATCCTGTTCTCCTGTTAATATTTTACTCATGAAATATTTTTAAATATATTTTGTTCCATGTACATGGGAACCAGGCAAACAACAATGCACTTGTCTTTTGTGTTATGGTATTTCCTTTTAAAAGGAACATTTTGAATGTCTGCTTTCTTATTTCATGCTGTAGTTTTTTTAATATATCTGTTCTTTCCGGAAAGTTCTTTTTAATCTGAATAAAATTTTCTGACATTCTTCTGCAATAATTTCGCATTGCTTTGGCATACAAAATCATTTCACCTTTTGAATAATAGAATTCCATTCTTTCTTTAAATGCTTCAATTCCCGTAAGCCATGACAACTGATAATTAGAATGTGTAATACTGTCTTTCCTCTTAGAGCGGTAAAAGTACAACGGTGATTGAAATAAAACGGATTTTTCAGATGCCCAATACAACAGATAGATTGTAGAATCGTCGTCTCCCATAATCCGCTCTTCATTAAATCTTATATCATCAAATAAACTTTTTTTAAAAATTTTGGCCATTGTTACAGCCAAGCCTGTCCACCCCATATCTACAAGCTGAGTACTAAGCTGTACTTTATCCATAAACGTAACCTGTGTATCCGGTTTGCCCCATGGAATTGACGTTTCGTCTAAAAAGGGAAATGATTTTGTCAAAGCAATATCACATTCATTTTCAATACATAAATTATACAGAATCTTCACAAAATCCTCATGAAGAAGATCATCATTGTCAAAAAAGGTTATATATTCTCCTTCTGCCTCTTCAATTCCTCTATTTCTTGCAGCCGATGGTCCTTGATTTTCCTGATGAATCACTTTGATTCTTTCGTCCTGTTTCGCAAACATATCACAAATGGCAGGACTTTCATCTATAGATCCATCATCTACTAATATANTTTCTATNTTNGCATATGATNGATTCNNAGCNCTTTTCAAAGCCTTTGCNAAATACNTTTCAGAATTATATACCGGTNTAATAATGCTAATTNATTCATCATTCATGCGTGTCTAAATCGCCAACCCTTCATCTGCTACTCTTGCTGTTTAACAGGCATGTAAAAAACCACACCCACAATATCTTTATTGCCGCTTTAAGCTTATCAGCTTCAAGATATGAAAAAATCACTTTAAAAACAGACCCTATCGGACATTCCATAATATCTTTCCACCGATATTCTTTCTTAAACTGTTTCCATATATCCTGATCATATTTTTTCTTATCCCTAATAAAATCAAACAGTTGCAATACCATTCTATATTGATAAAAAAATACGCCTTCCTTTTCTAAATCGTTTTCTTTTGCCAAATTAACTACCTGCGAAATTGCCCGTCTGAAATTTCCCAGTTTTCTCAGACTCATGGTATGCACACAGGATATATCATGCTGTCTGTAGTAATATGGTTTTGCATCATAAAAGCTTACCTGTCTGCTATTAAGAATCACTCTGAACATTCCAAAGATATCAACAAAGGAATTCATTGTCTCGTCAAACAAAATTTGATTACCTAGCATTACATCTTTTCGTATCAACTTATTCCACGAAAACCCTTCTATGTTAAGCGAAGTCAAAAAAATTCCCGCCGCATCTTTTCCCGGCATTACACAGTACCCGGTCAGCCTGGGTGTATACCAAGGCAATTCTCTCCCGTCTGCATTGATATAATGAAAGGAAGAAACCACACAATCACTCTGATCCTGTTCCATCCTGCTATACATTTGAGACAACATATCCTGTTCTATATAATCATCACTGTCAATAAAATAGAAGATTTCTCCTGTTGCCGCTGCAATCCCTTCATTTCTTGCTCCGGCTCCGCCTTCACCTCCTTTTACTTCCTTATGAATCACCCGTATCCTCGCATCCTGCTGCGCATAATGATCGCAAATAACCGCTGAATTGTCTGTGGAGCAGTCATCAACCAAAATAATTTCCAAATTATGATATGTTTGATTTATTATACTTTCAATACATTGATTCAAATATCTTTCCGAATTGTGAATAGGAACTATAACCGAAATCAACTCTTCCATCATTAAATATCCTTCTTCTATTGACATAATTCCAACAACTTCTTCGCACGATTTTTCCAGGTATAATTTTTCACATCCGCATGTGCGTGTTTTGCTTTCAACCTGGCCTCTTCTCTATGACCATCTATATATCTGATTGTTTCCAGCCACTTCTCCGGATCATCCGGCGAAACTAAAAAGCTGTTATCATCTGTCAATATCTCTCGAAGTACCGTTATATCCGATGCCACGATAACTCTTCCACTCATCATATATTCAAACATTTTAATTGGCGAAGTGATCTTTCCAATATCTTCATTTTTACATATCTGTTGTTCTTGATTTGGCAGCAACAGTATATCCTGCTCATTCAGTATCTCAGGTACCTTCATGCTGGGTACATATCCCCCAAAAAACACATTCTCCGAAAATGCTGATTTCATTTCGATTTCTGCATCTTCCCTTGTTCCACCGAACAAATTATAATGGTAAGTATTATCTTTCGCTGCCAGCTGATGAATAAGCTTCAGCCCCTTCCCTGATACAAATCCTCCGCAATAACCAATATTCATTGTTTCATTTTTCAGTATTTCTTTTCTCTCTACTTTTAAAAAGCTATTGTCACTATATCCATTCGGGAGAACCAACATTCTTTCAGCCGGCACACCATATTTCTCAGTATAAAAATTTTTCAATCCCTTAGTTGTAACCGTTAAACACAAGAGTTTATTATCTCGAAACCATTTCCATTTTATCATTCTATATGCTCTGCCGCATAAATGTGACAAATCCCCATGCAGATCCAAAACAGTCTGCTTTCCCAAAATAACAGCAAACAAAGCCGCAAGTGGATCTCTGGTAATAATTTTGGAAGCTTTTCTGGCCTTCCATACACTTTTCGCGGCAAAGACATAACAGCTCACAATCCCACTTAATGCGGTCTTTACTGTCTCTACCCTAAACGGTGTCACTCCGTATATGTCGTAGCACTTTTCCATGTTTGCAATATTTTCTTGATTCTGAGGTATGATCAAACAAAAATCATCGCATATTTCTGCAAAAGACTCACATATTTTCATCACATGAACACTGTTAGCCGCTGTAGAAGGGATATTTGCTTTGGCTATATAAGCTATCTCCATGCCTTATACTCCTATGCTTTTCATTCAAATTAATCATTTAAATATCCGATAAATAAAAGGTAATCGGAACAACATTTTCAAATAAAACTTTCGCCCTATCCTCTCTTTGGGAAGCTGAAAATTCCTTTTTTCACAAAATTCTAAAAATTCAGGCGTTTTCCACATAAGTGAATCATTACGATTTCCTTCGACACCTTTATTGTATGAATCTATATATATTACCTTAATATTTTTTATAAGGTTAATAGCACGTTGATGCATATTCTCCTTCTGTTCAAATCGATTAAGAATAATCAGTTCTGTCTGATCATTCGAAAAGAGAATATTATGAGCTATTGTTCCATTAGTAGTTACCATACTTTTGCAATTTTTATAATACCAT
>WFLX010005582.1_pt1 | contig 14202 bp, 8 predicted proteins | sample 4967041 | NCBI WGS metagenome assembly WFLX01 (sample SAMN12857096, study PRJNA449069) | gut metagenome | isolation source: stool from male and female vole | host: Microtus ochrogaster | place: USA:Florida | collected 2017
TGATTATGGAAAAGATGACTGAATACGCGATAGGAAGCAGCCGGCTGACATACGGGCTGATCGAAAAAATCCTTTTAGACAATGCTCGTCTCACTCTCTCTGAAGAGGCAAGGGAGAAGATTCAGCATTGCCGCGACTTCCTCGACACAAAGACTGATGAAAACACTGTGCCCATCTATGGCGTGACAACCGGGTTCGGCTCGCTGTGCAACTGCCACATAGCGCCCGACGATCTGGTTACCCTTCAGGAGAATCTTCTCAAGAGTCATTCCTGCTCCGTAGGAAAGCCGGTAGACTCTCTTGTGGTGAAACTGATGCTTCTGCTCAAGGCTCATGCCATCTCTATGGGGTATAGCGGAGTTCAGGTAGAGACCGTAAACCGAATAATTGACTTCTATAACAACGATATCTTTCCTATAGTCTACGACCGGGGTTCGCTCGGAGCCTCGGGCGACCTCGCACCACTCGCCAATCTTTTCCTGCCTCTGATTGGTGAGGGGCACGTGATGTATAAGGGCGAGAAGATGTCGGGTGCCGAGATACTTCGCAAATTCGGATGGCAACCGATAAGGTTGAAATCAAAAGAAGGCCTCGCGCTGCTCAACGGTACTCAGTTCATGAGCGCCAACGGCATCAAGGCGCTGATCGATGCCTGGCATCTCGTGAATTGTTTCGATCTTTTCGGAGCGATGAGCCTCGAGGCCTACGATGGCCGTATTGAACCCTTCTGGGAGTGCATTCAGAGGGTGCGTCCACACGCCGGACAGATCGAGACAGCCGCTATCTTCAGAAAGATTCTCGCCGGAAGCGAGATAATAAAGAGGGAGAAAGAGCATGTGCAGGATCCATATTCATTCCGCTGCATACCTCAGGTGCATGGTGCCGTGAAAGATGCTATGCATCATGTGACGGAAGTGCTTCATATAGAGATTAATTCAGTGACCGACAATCCTACTGTATTCCCGGATGAAGACCTCGTTGTCTCGGGAGGAAACTTCCACGGTGAGCCGCTTGCCCTCGTCTTCGACTATATGGGCGTGGCGCTGCATGAACTTGGCAACATCTCCGAGCGAAGGGTAGCACAGTTAATTCTCGGCAAGAGGGGACTGCCGGAATTTCTCGTGGCAAGACCCGGACTCAACAGCGGATTTATGATTCCCCAATATTCGGCAGCCTCTATGGTGAGCCAAAACAAGATGTATGCCTGGCCGGCAAGTTGCGACTCCATCGTCAGCAGCAATGGTCAGGAAGATCTCGTCTCGATGGGAGCTAACGCTGCCACCAAACTGCACAGCATAATCTCAAACCTGCAGTATATTGCCGCCATAGAACTCATGAATGCCGCTCAGGGAATAGACTTCAGGCGCCCCCTGAAGTCGTCGCCGGTGATAGAGAGGGTGATGGAGGATTATCGCAGCCAACTTCCTTTCGTTGAGGAAGATGTGGTGATGGAAGATTACATAGCGCGCACCGTCGCGTTTCTTGAGAACTATCATATCGTATTGTAAATCATGGCAAGGAAACCAANANATCTACCTCTCCTCGAGAATGTNGAGATCACAGCGCTCGCCGCTGAAGGAAAGGCTCTGGCGCGTGTGAAGATGCGTCCCGAAGATGAGGGCGCAATAGTAGTTTTTATACCTTACGGTGCCCCCGGCGATGTGGCAGACATCAAGATTGACCGCAAGAAGCATTCTTTTGCCGAGGGACACATAGAGAGGCTTGTGACTCCGTCGGTATGGAGAGTAGAGCCACAATGTTCTCATTTCGGCATCTGTGGCGGGTGTAAATGGCAGCATATACCATACGAAAAGCAGTTGGAATGCAAGCGTCAGACTGTGGTAGACGCCCTCACCCGCATCGGGAAGATAGCGATTCCGGAAGNCATGCCCGCCTTGGGCAGCCGCGACATCTGGCGATACNGCAACAAGATGGAATATACCTTTTCCAACAAGAAATGGCGCACTTGGGAAGACGTGAAGAGCGGAAAAGTGTTTGACGATTCTCCTGATGCGCTCGGGTTTCATATTCCGGGTGCATTCGATAAGGTGCTTCACATAGAAGAGTGTCATCTTCAGGACAGCCTGGGCGACAGGATTCGCAACGGCATTTATGATTTTGCCGGAAAAGCCGGTCTTTCATTCTATAATCTGAAGGAAAACAAAGGATTGCTCCGCAATCTGATGATTCGAATAGCATCTACCGGCCAGTGTATGGTCTGTGTTCAGTTTGGAGAAGACGATTCTGACAAAATCGGTATGGTGATGCAATATCTGCAGGATAATTTCCCTGAGATCACATCGCTCCTCTATGTGGTGAATCTGAAAGTGAACGACACCATCGCCGATCAGGAGATTAAGGTCTGGAGCGGTTCTGATTATATTGAGGAGGAGATGGAAGGACTACGTTTCAGGGTGAATGCCAAGTCGTTTTATCAGACAAACTCGCGTCAGGCCTACGAACTTTACAAAGTGGCCCGCAAATTTGCCGGGCTTGCCCCTGAGAGTGNANTCATNGGCAGAAGAGGCCACGAGATATGGAGTGATGACCGATGAAAACCGTCCTCTTGTCTATGACCTTTACACCGGTACCGGAACGATTGCCAATTTCGTGGCGCGCGGAGCCTCGAAGGTAGTGGGTGTGGAATATGTGGAGCCCGCTATTGAAGATGCTCGCCTCAACTCAGCCGTAAATGGAATAGACAATACCGTTTTCTATGCCGGAGACATGAAGGATATCCTCACGGAGGAATTCATCGCCCGGAATGGTCATCCCGACGTCATGATCATCGACCCTCCGCGGGCCGGAATGCACGAGGATGTGGTGAAAGTGATACTGCAGGCGGCTCCGGAGACAATAGTCTATGTCAGCTGCAACCCCGCTACTCAGGCGAGAGATCTGGCCCTTATGGATGCAGCATACGAAGTGACCGATGTGCAACCCGTCGATATGTTTCCTCACACTCATCATGTAGAGAACGTTGTGAGGATGCGACGCAGGTAATTGTGCCTATATATTAAAACATCAGCACTCCCCGCAAGAGGAGTGCTGTTTTTTCAGTTTGACATCATCATCTTGAAGCTCATGTCGTTGATCACAATGCAAGTTCTTGCAAACTGACGGATCATTTCAATTGATGCCTTTCTCGGTGATTTCATAGACGTATGATTAGATGTGGATGACAAAATAGTAGTAGAATCGTTTGTCATAGGCAGATTGTATTGATGAGTTCACTTTATTAACGTANGATCCGGCTCTCATATTATAAATTTGTAAAAAAAGATGCCGACTTTTTTATCGTCGGCATCTTGCATCATTTATTAATTCTGAAAAGGCATTGCCTTAGGGCAGGGCCCTCTCCGTTGGTCATGTACCATACATTAGTGAAATCGAACCCTTTGAATGTCGCCTCGAGGTTTCTCTGCGCGTCACTGATCGCTATTGACGACGGCCAGCCGCCCCCTGTGCCTTTAAGATAGTAATTGTCGGAATGGCTGAAAGTAGTTCCGGGGTTATGCGTTCCTATGATGGCATTCCCGTATCTGATATCTCCCTCACTATAGTTCTTGCTGACATCCACGAATCTTGCCACATATCCCACGATGCCTCCCGTGTCATCTTTCTGATCTACCGTGATGCTTCCATNGTNCAAGCAGTTTCTTACCCGCNATGCGTNGCCCANTGCCAGGNAATTTTCGAGATGGCCTACTACACCTCCTNCCTTTACAGATTTGGCTTCCGAGCCAACTTCGCCGCCGTTCATGCACTCTTCCACAATGATATCAAGGGCATTCTCGCATCCGGCTCTGCCTATTACTCCCCCTACAGTCTTCTGAACGCCGGTGGAATTGATCTTGCCCGTGTTGGCACATCTCTTCACAACAACGACATGACAATTGAGGGAGCCGGCCACGCCTCCCACACTGTTTCGCCCTGAAGTGTCTACGCCGGTTATTTTGCCGCCGTTGCCGCATTGTTCAATCACAACCTGATCTGTGCTGCCACTGTCTGTCTTGGAATATTCTACATGGGCTATGATTCCGGCTGCATCCAGTCCACCGTATATCTCCCCGAGGTTATAGCATTCGGCAATGTGGAGGGTGGAGTGTTTTTGCTGATCGTAATAGTCATGTTGAGAATAGTAATAGCCCATGATGCCGCCGAGGTTTTCAGCGCTGCTTAGATGAGCGTAGTTGATACACTTGCTCACGTTGATTGAGGCTTCGGTGCAGAAGCCCACAATGCCACCTTGATTCTTAGGACAGGCAAGCGAACCGTTGAATGCGCATTCTTCAATCGTGCCGGAGGCTTTTCCGGCTATGCCTCCGGCAGTGGAAGCCTGCGCTGTGACACCGGCTGATGTGGCCATACCCTTGACTGTGCCTCCCGCCATCACCCCGATGATGCCACCCGCTTCTGTCGGGCCGGTCACCACTCCGTGAAAGGTCATGGGAATTTGAGCTGCGTCCGGAATCGAATTCAACGGGTCGAGCTGAAGGCTTCCGATGATCGACACTCCGCTGCCGTAGCCTGCTACTCCGCCGGCGCATTTGTCTTTGGCCGTCACCTTCATGGTGGCAGATGTGAAATTCAGGCGGTCGGCAGATGTGATCTCAACATTGTGTGCCGAACCCACAGCCCCGCCTACGCGGTCGAGTCCGCTCACATTCAAGGCTATTTCCACTTGCGAGGAGAGACTGATCTTTCCGTTGTTGCCCTCAACATATCCTATGATGCCTCCAACATTCATGTTGCCTGAGATCTCTGCCGAAGCTGACGATTTCACCACAAGCCGCGACCCGTTGTCCGTGCCGGTGAATTCCATCTTGCCTCCCTGTTTGAGAGCAACTTCTCCGAAAAAGCCACCTACATTCTCGCCTCCGCTCACCACCGATGAGAGTTGACAATTTCTGATGATAGCTATCGAGGGCTTGCCGCAATAGCCGGCCAGACCGCCCACGTTGTTCTCTCCCGTCACGGGAGCCATGACCTGAACATCTTCGAGCATGAGATTATTTACTTCTGAAAGGTGACCTACTATGCCTCCTACATTCGTAGCGCCGTGGATTATCTTCACCGATGCCGATTCGCTGTCTACGGAATGTCTGACCGAAGCACGGGCTATGCTTACGCTCTTCCCCNNCGCATAAACCTNCCCGATCAATCCCCCTACATTATTTTCACCCGATAATGAGAAAATATGGTNCGGGNTGGAGAATCCGTCGATCGAGATATCACCGTTCTCATGGTATCCGACTGCCATGCCAAGGCATGCCCCGGATGCAGGTGTGGTGGAGATCGTCAGTGAATTGACAGTGATGTCCTTCATCGTCAGTTTGTCTTTCGAAGAGCCGATTATTCCTCCGATATTGCTTCCGGCAGCCACTATGGTGCCGTCGACGGTTACGTTTTCAATCAGACAGGTTCCTGAAGCTCGTCCGGCTATGATTCCGGCATCTGAGGCAACATTGGTCAGAAGTGCTCCGGTGACTGTGACATTGGCGATGGAGGCTGAATACAGTTCCTTAAACAATCCTATGCCGGAGTCGCCCGAAGGGTCGGAGCCTCCCTGATAGATGAGGTTGCGAAGTCGGTGTCCGCCTCCGTCATAGTGTCCGGAGAAAGTCACCGCGGCCCACATCTTGCCGTCGATAATCTGACTGCGGCGGGGAAGCTCAAAAGAGCGCGTCTGAAGGAAGTAGCGACCGTAGGCATGCGATGTGTCTTCAAGAAGATATGAAAGCATGATGAGGAAGTCGCCGTCTGAAGCGATGATATAAGGATCGGTCTCTGTTCCGGAGCCTTCCAGATCGCTATATTGAAGAGCGGGAGTGTCATCTTCAGTGCCTATATTATCGGCAAATCTCACTTTGCGAAATCCGATTTCCGGAAGATCGACTCCTTCAATACTCAAATAGTAGATGCCATCGGCAATAGATGTCTCTCCGATATTGAGGCGACATGTCAGCAACCTGCGGCCGTACTCCCGGTTGGCCAAGATGCTTCCGTTGAATTCGTAACTTAACTGACGCTCCGGATCTACAAGTGTAAACCGCACATCGTCGCTTTTATTCCATTCCGAGATATTATTGTCGCGGAGATGGAAGATACTCACCCGTGATCCTTCCGCCTCTTCAATATTGCCTTTTATCGGCTCCAACTCGTTATGATCGGAACATGACCCCATGAGTAACGCTCCAAGCAAGAGAAAGATATAAAAACTGTATTTCTTCATATTCTTATTCAGAGATAACATGATTTTTCAGGAATGGGGCAGGGGAGACCCTCCGGCAGGTTCCATGTCTTATCGGAGCCGATCTCTATTCCGAACTGCTGATAAGTAGCCGGGTCGGAAAGAATGGCAGGGGCTACTAACGTGATATTCATATCAGGGTAATCGAAAGAATCTCCCGAGGCCTTTTTCGCCGACACGCACTGGTGATAGTTGGAGGGGTTAAATGGCATCGACCGTTCGGAAGCCGAGACACAGCGGCGTATCTCATTGTGCAGGCCGGCTTTCCCGATGAAGATACCTTCCAAGCCTTCGGAAGTGTCTGCTGTATTGAGGCAGTCGTTTATCTGAACGCCATCGCAGATTTTTCCGGCTATGGAGGATATTTCTGTCGAATTGCCGATAACGGGAGCTGCATTGACACACTGGGAGATTACCACGGCATTGTTCTCAAACTCAGAGCATGTCTTGACAAGCGCGTTGGCGCCACCCACGAAGGCTGCGGCAGTGCCGGCTACAAGCACCACCGAGGCAGCTCCGCCCGATGCAACTGTGCCCGCGATGAATGTGGCGGTGCTTACGGCAATCGCAACCCCGGATACCACGGTGTGGGCTATCTCGTGCGCTCTCGCCACTTTCTCAAGTTGCTCGCCTCGCTTTTCACGCGCTTCGTTGATGCCTTCCTGAAGTCTGTTGCTCGTCTCTTCGTCGGCACATGCTGATGTGAGTGATTCTATCGCGGAGACGTATGGAGAGAAATTTGCTGAGGGAAAGAGGGGAGCTGAGACTGAGATACGGCTTCGCAGCTGCGAGAGTTCGGAGTCAATTTCAGAATATGTGTCATACACGCCCTNTTCCATTGCAATNTTCAGTGCATCTTCCGTTTCGGGCGNGATTAATTCCGGANGCNCNTAACTNAAGAGTGCATAGTCAGCACTCATNAGTGCGAGGTCGGCTATCTTCTCTATNNNTTNNATAGTGATTTCNACNCNGTGGGCGAGTTCCACTGTCTCCTCTACTACCGCGATGGCCGGGCCGATGAAAGACATGGCTATCTCCATTGAGCCCACTACGCACTCCACGATGTTGAGGGCAGTCCACTCGCGCGGATCGCCAATTTCCCCCACAATGCCGCCGATGGCATTATGGTCAGCGCCTTGAACAACTCCGAAATTCGAGCAATAGTGAATCATTGTGTTGTTGCCACCCAGTCCGAGAATGCCGCCCGAGGGGCCGCTGTTGGCCCTGACTGAAGCGAGATTCTGGCAGTTGGCCAATGATCCCCACGTGGTTTTGGCAAGAACACCTCCCACATACTTGTTTGCAGTCACTTCTCCTGAGTTTACGGCGTTCATGATTACCGCTATCGAGGAATTGCCGCATATTCCGCCAGCATACTCCTCGGCTGATACTTTGCCTGTGTTANATCCGGATNCCACGCCTGACTGCGCCNCTNCGNCGAGGCCGCCGGCNATTCGCTTGNCTGTGATGTTGNCGGTGTATGCTGCAANGNCGCAGATAGGCCTGNTTATANANAAACGACTCTTTTTCGCTTCCCTTCACACGCGTGCTTCCTATGATGCCTCCCACACCTTCGCAACCGTTCACTTCTGCGGAGTTCCGGCAGGCTGTGAGCCAAGCATATCCGGCGCCACCGGCTATTCCTCCTGTGCCGATGCGAGGCATTGAGGCATCGCTCGAGAGAGAGCCGTTGATTTCAGAAAGGTTGCGTGCCGATACCACCTGAAGGGTGTCGGCCGAGCCTATGATGCCTCCTGCACCCGAATATTTGCTGCTTATGTGCGAACCTTCGCATGCCACATCTGTTGCGGTCACCGATGAATAGAGCCCGGCGCCTCCTATGAGGCCACCGACATTCATGCCACCCGATAGTGTGGAATTGGAGATTGTGCATGACGACACGAGGCTCATGGCGTGCATGTCGACTGCTCCGACCACTCCGCCGATGGCTGCCGACGTGTCGGGGCACTTTAGTTGCGAGTCGGAGATTGTGCAATTTGTGAACGAGGCTTTGCCTCGGGTGCGTTCGCCTGAGGTGAGTACCACACCTGCTATGGAGCCCACGCCATACATACCTTCCACTGTGCAGTTTTTCATCTTCAGGCCGTCGATTGTGGCATCAATCACATATCCGAAGAGCCCCAAACCGGAAGATGCGGGACGCTTTATCATAAGGTTGGAGACAGAATGATTCCCTCCCAGATAGACACCGCGAAACGGTATGTTGGGATCCATGCCGATAGGAAGCCAGCCATATTCAAGATCACAGTTGCGGGAGACCGATTTCATGTCGAGATTTCGCACCTGGCTGAAATAGGTGTCTGCGGTGATGAGCCTGTTGCTGTCGTAATCGTTGACAGCCATCATCAGATTAAAGAGGTGTGACGGGCTCGACACGATGTAAGGATCATCCTTAATGCCGCGACCCGCGAATCCAAGCTGCGGATTGTAGGCGTCTATTACGGAGATTCCTGATGAGGTGACACTTATTCGGCTGCCGAGTCCGAATTCGGTCTCGCCATCCTGATCGCCGCCGGCAGTGATGGCGAGCAGACGGTAGATGCCCTCGCGCAGACCGGAGGTGAGTTTGAATTGCGACGATGAATTGCTGCGACTGTGGGTTGCGATGCGTTCAAACTCAGTTCCGTCGGGGCCCTGAATCAGTATGCTGATCACTCCGGCGCCAAGTCCCTCGGTCTCTTGTCCGAGCATAAATTCATAATATGGGCCGGTGAAATCGTCGATGATTTCTTCACCCGGATTTATCTCGGGCTTGTCGTCGTGGCAACCCGGCAGGGTCGTGATGCAGCAAAGCGTCACGAAGATTAAAGATAGATGTTGTAATATTCGCTTCATGCTTGATTAATCAAATTTGACTGCAAAAATAGTAAGATTGAGCCATATTGCATTAGTATAATCGTAAAATTTACGTTATTTAGTATAAAAACGGGCAATTTTGATGATTTTTCAGAAAGTTCCATNTATATGACGATGGTANTGGTTAGAAATTTTGTATNTTTGTCTCGCAGGAGAAAATCACCCCGNTCCNGCTCCGGCATCNCTCCNCNTGGAAACACNGCTTGATAAAGTATATGAATATTCNTTAGTGGCCACATCCGTCACCGCAGGTGTGCTCGCGCTCTGTTTTTACTTCATGCGTCCGCCTGTGGCTGAAGCCAACAAGGTCTACGACCGGGCGAGGGTATTGCTTGCCACCGGCTACCTCTGTTTTGCGCTTGGCATCGGGCTTTTCATTTTCGTGCCCCTGCGCCGTATCTCTCCGTGCGTGGCTGATGCATGGAATCTCTCATATTATTTCGCCGTCATGTTTCTGTTCGGCATTCCCTTTATCACCCTGCTATCACCCTCCTTCATGCAGNNGTCGAGAATGAANAGANATANTGTCATCTTCATTCTTTATGAATCGCTGCTGTGGATATGTGTTGGAGTATTCCCTGCCGCGACTCTCGCATGGCTGCTGCCGATATTCGCATTGTGGTTTTTGGTGCTGACATTTGATTTGACATATATTTTCCTGTCTACCTATCGCAAGATGCGCAGACAGCTTGAGATGCACTATGCCGATGCCACGGTAACATTTATACGCTGGCTAAATACGAGCGCATGGCTCGTCATCATGTTTGGCTTCACATTCGGCTTCGTGATGCTGTTCAGCAGGCTTCTGATAGCCATTCTCCTGATAGTCGGTATTTTCGTGTTTGTGTATATCTTCATCTCGTTTCAGAACTATGCTCTGCACCTCGTTCCAGTGCAGTATGCGAGCGAGAATCCGGTAGAGCATTCCGAGTCGAGAGATGCCGACGAGTTTATCCGCACTAAGGTGGATGTCTGGATAAAGGACAATGGTTTCTGCAATAAGGCCCTCACTCTCAGTCTGCTCGCCGGAATAGTAGGCACAAATAGAACTTATCTCTCGTCGTATATAAATCGTTCCTTCGATAAGAGTTTCAGCCAGTGGGTGAATGATATGCGGCTTGAGAGGGCTTGCGTGTTACTGGAATCAGAACTGGATATGTGCATCGGCGACATAGTTGACGCCTGCGGATTCTCGTCTCTTTCTTATTTCGGCCGCTTGTTTAAGAGCGCTTTCGGAATGACGCCGGTGCAATACCGCGAATCGAAACTGCGTGCATCCCGATAATATGCCCGGGGCCAACGATTGCGACCGGGCAAGTAGATATGTCATGAAAAATCAGGCAGGAGGCAGACACACCTTATTAATCGGTGTCTGTCTCCTGCCTGTAAGGTTGTGGAACTGTGATTCAGAGAGTCAGCACTACGTCTTTCTCGGCAGCTATTCTCCTGAGATTGATGATGGCATATCTCATTCGTCCGAGCGCAGTGTTGATGCTAACCCCGGTCTTTTCCGCTATTTCTTTGAAAGATAGGTTCTTGTAATAGCGCATGGTGAGAACTTCGCGCTGAAGATCGGGAAGCTGGGTGATAAGCATCTTAACGTCTTCGCGTATCTGCTCCGATATGATATGGTCTTCGATAGTGCCTTCACAGAGTTCCTTCTTATTGAGGATGTCAAGCTCATCGAGGTCTGTGCTCTGCATATTCTCCGACTTTTCCTGACGATAGTAGTCGATAATCAGATTATGGGCAATGCGGGAAATCCACGCCGGAAATTTTCCGTTTTCTGTATAGCGACCCTGCTTGATTGTGAGAATGGCCTTTACAAACGTCTCTTGAAATATATCGTTTGCAACATCCTCATTCTTCACCACCCTCAGAATATAATTGAAAGTCTTCTCCTGATGGCGCTTCAAGAGGGCGTCGAACGCCTCATTGTTGCCTTGCGCGTAAGCCCTGACCAGATTTTCGTCGGTCATGCTTTCATAGTTTGCCATTGTCTTGTTGATTAATACGTTAAGTATATTNNTNTCGANAGNCANNGNTGNTTAAAATTNATATATACGTCGNTTTTNTTCTTTTATTGTGCAAAATTACAAAAAAAATGTGTCGGATGCAAATGTTTTTTGCCCTTTTATAGTTAAAAATAGTTTAAGGCTATTCTCTCTTGCTTCCTCGCTGGTCAGATTATGGCGTATTCCACAACCTGAGAGATATCATCCACATAATGGAATGTAAGGCCTTCGAGATATCTCTTTTCAATCTCTTCTATATCACGGCGGTTTTCTGAAGAGAGCATTATTTCGGTGATTCCTGCCCGCTTGGCAGCCAGAATCTTCTCCTTGATTCCTCCCACCGGAAGCACTTTGCCCCGAAGAGTCATCTCGCCCGTCATGGCCAGCCGTTCGCGCACTTTTCGCCCCGTGAACGCAGAGACTATTGACGTCACCATAGTGATGCCGGCAGATGGCCCGTCTTTCGGGATGGCACCTTCGGGCACGTGGATATGGACTAGATTCTCGGTGAAAGCTTCATCCGCTATCNCGAAGTCGGAAGCGTGTGAACGCACATATTGGAGTGCTATTGTGGCNGATTCCTTCATGACGTCGCCCAGNTTTCCGGTGAGCGTAAGTTTTTCTCCCTTANCTTTAGAAAGTGAAGTCTCGATGAAGAGAATCTCTCCTCCGCTTTGAGTCCATGCGAGGCCGGTGACAACTCCCGTGTAGCCGTTGCCTTCATACACTTCGCCGGTGTGGCGCTCCTTCCCGAGCAACTCTCTTGCTTCGTCTTTGCCTACGAGCGAGGGGAGCGGCCTCGAAGACGCCTTGAGTCGCGCGAGGCGCCGCAGCAGGCGCCGCAGTTCCTTGTCGAGCTGACGCACTCCCGACTCGCGGGTGTATTTCTCCACTATAAAACGGAGACCCTCATCGGAAATGCTGATTTCACCTTCATCAAATCCGAGATCGGAAAGCGCTTTCGGGAGGAGATGCCTTTTCGCTATCTCCACCTTTTCTTCTATTATATAGCCCGAGACCTCGATCAGTTCCATTCGGTCGAGTAGGGGAGCCGAAATAGGGTCGGTTGTGTTGGCAGTTGCAATGAAGAATACGTCTGAGAGGTCGTAGTCTATATCTATATAATTATCGTGAAAGCGGGAGTTCTGTTCCGGATCGAGCACTTCGAGCAAGGCTGCCGCAGGGTCTCCTTTCATGTCGCGGCTTATCTTGTCTATTTCATCAAGCACGATCACGGGATTGTTAGTCTCCGTTTTCTCGAGCGCCGCCATTATTCTGCCCGGCATCGCTCCAATGTAGGTGCGCCGGTGGCCTCTGATTTCAGCCTCATCGTGCATTCCGCCCAGAGAGATTCGGGCATATTCCCTGCCGAGGGCATCGGCTATGGATTTGCCAAGCGAAGTCTTTCCAACTCCCGGAGGGCCGTAGAGGCAAAGTATAGGAGATTTCAGATCGCCCCTCAGTTTCATCACGGCTACCTGCTCCAGTATCCTGTCTTTTATTTTTTCAAGGCCAAAATGGTCTCTGTCGAGAACTTCCGCCACATGGTCGAGCGTGAAGTCTTGCTGCCTCTTCTTATCCCAGGGTAGGGAGAGAAGCGTGGAGAGATATGTGTATTGAATGCCGTATTCCGGTGTGGTCGCGGCGAAACGTCCGAGTTTCTTGAGTTCCTTTGCGAAATGTCGGGCCGCCTCTTCGCTCCATTCCATTTTTTCTGCTTTGTCGGTGAGTTCGGCCTCGTCGCTGTCTTCCGGTGTGTCGCCGAGTTCCTCCCTTATGTTGCGCATCTGCTGCTGCAGGAATATGTCGCGCTGCTGGCGCGAGAGGTCTTCACGCGTACGCTCCTGAATATCAATCTTGATCTCAAGCATCTGATAGGAGGTGTCGAGCATCGACAGGAGCATCTTGCCGCGCTTCTTTATGTTTGACTCCTCAAGCAGTTGCTGTTTTTGCTCGTATGAGATGGGAGAGGAGCAGATCACGAAATTCATCATCTTGAAGGGATTCTCGAATCCCGAGAGGGCGAATCGCGTGTCTTTGGTCTCATCATCCGGATAGAGGTTGAGAATATCCACAAAGCGGTCTTTGATCGAAGACAGGATGGCGGGAATCTGCAGGTCTTTCTTACCTGATATTTTCTCCTCCATACATGTGATCTCGGCATAGATGTCTCCCTCCGTGGTGTATTCCCACCTGATTGCCTTCGCGCGGTTGGCTGCTACCAATATCGCTGTGTAAGATCCGTCGGGGAGCGCTATCAAGCGTCCGACCACGCACACCACTCCTATATCATAAAGATCTTCCGGCCTCACCACCTCAGTATTGTTGCGCACCGCCACGCACATCACTGCCTGATGATTGGAATTGGCATGACTCAGTATGTCGAGCACCTGGCTGTCTGTGACTGAGAGCGGCACGGTGATGAATGGAAATATCACCATGTTGTGCAGCGGAATCACGGGCACTTTGTGCTCGTCAAAGTTTATGTCGCTGAAATCATAGTCGGAAGTCACTTCCGTGATAAAGCCGTTGACGGGGCTTTCGGTGTTCATCGCTTCGTAGGAGTTTTCGAGAGTAGTCTCGTAATTTCTTTTTCTGCTCATGGAGATCAGGATTTCTTACTGAGTGACGGGAGAGTTTGACGATGGAGCGTTATCATTGGCAAGCTTTTCTGTCTTGGGCTTGCGACGGTGGTGTTTGTGATGATGACGACGGTTTCTGCCGGTTGATTCTTTAGGGTCTTTCCTATCTGTATCCGTCAGGTCTTTCCTGCCGGTTTTCCCTTCTGCTGTTTGAGTTTCGTCGGCAGGAGCCGCCTTTCGGGGTGATTTCCCCTTATAAGTGCGCTTTCCCTGATTGCCGCGTGTTTTGCTTCTTCTTNCNGNTGCTCCGCGTGCTGAGTAGGAGGGCCCTTCGCCCAGTTCGGCTGGCAACGGCATCTTCTCCACTTCCTTTTCGAGCAACTGCTCAATGCGCCGGAATTTATAGGCGTCCTTGTCGGTGATGAATGTGATGGCTGCTCCGTCGCGGTCGGCGCGAGCTGTGCGTCCCACCCGG
>WFLX010116314.1_pt1 | contig 14200 bp, 5 predicted proteins | sample 4967041 | NCBI WGS metagenome assembly WFLX01 (sample SAMN12857096, study PRJNA449069) | gut metagenome | isolation source: stool from male and female vole | host: Microtus ochrogaster | place: USA:Florida | collected 2017
ATTGTGAAGACGGTGAAGTCTGCCAAGAAAATTGTAGACAAGAAAGAACCGGTGGTCTGGGATATTCTCGAACTTGTGATGAAAGGACATCCGGTACTCTTGAACCGAGCCCCGACTTTGCACCGTCTCGGTATTCAGGCCTTCCAGCCGAAGATGATTGAAGGAAAGGCAATTCAGTTGCATCCGTTGGCTTGTACGGCATTTAATGCTGACTTCGACGGTGACCAGATGGCCGTTCACCTTCCGTTGGGCAATGCTGCCATTTTGGAGGCTCAGATTCTGATGTTAGGTTCTCATAATATCTTGAATCCCGCTAATGGTGCACCTATCACAGTGCCGTCTCAGGACATGGTATTGGGCCTGTATTATATTACCAAACTGCGTCATGGAGATAAGGGCGAAGGCTTGACATTCTACGGCCCGGAAGAGGCAATGATCGCCTACAATGAGGGAAAATGTACTTGTCACGCTATTATCAAATGTCTTGTTGATACGGTGGACGAACAGCATAAGCCTTGCAAGCGTATGATTGAAACCTCTGTCGGTCGCCTCATCTTTAATGAAAAGGTGCCGGCTGAAGTCGGATACGTCAATGAAGTCATCACNAAGAAATCTTTGCGTAATGTCATTACCGACGTTATTAAATATTGCGGTATTCCGCGTACGGCCGACTTCCTGGATGATGTGAAGAATCTCGGCTATTACCAATCATTCAAAGCCGGTCTTTCTTTCAACCTCGGCGATGTGCTTGTTCCTGAAGAGAAAGAAGAACTTATCCGCCAGGGCCATGAAGACGTTGATGCCATTATGGATGAATATAACAACGGTTGGATCACCAATAACGAGCGTTATCAGAAAGTCATCGACGTATGGTCTTCCGTCAACTCTAATCTTTCCAAGATTTTGATGACGCAGCTTGCCGCCGAAGATCAGGGCTTTAATGCTATCTATATGATGATGGATTCCGGAGCCCGTGGTTCCAAGGAACAGATTGCCCAGCTTTCCGGTATGCGTGGCCTTATGGCCAAGCCGCAGAAGGCCGGTGCCGAAGGCGCTCAGATTATTGAGAACCCGATTTTGGCGAACTTTAAGGAAGGTATGTCAGCCCTTGAGTACTTTATTTCTACTCACGGTGCCCGTAAGGGTCTTGCCGATACCGCTTTGAAGACTGCCGATGCCGGTTATCTTACCCGTCGTTTGGTGGACGTCGCTCATGATGTCATCATTCGTGAAGAGGATTGCGGTACTCTCCGTGGTCTTGTCTGCACGGAATTGAAGAACAACGATGAGGTGATTGCCACTTTGAAGGAGCGTATCCTTGGGCGTGTTACCGTACATGATATCGTGCATCCGATGTCCGGTGAATTAATCGTTGCTGCCGGTGAGGAAATTACCGAACGTATTGCCGACATCATCGAAGAGTCACCAATCGAGCAGGTTGAAATCCGTTCCGTGCTCACTTGTGAATCCAAACATGGAGTCTGTGCCAAGTGTTATGGCCGGAATTTGTCCACCAACCGTATGGTTCAGAGGGGCGAGGCTGTCGGAGTTATTGCTGCACAATCTATCGGTGAACCTGGTACTCAGTTGACACTTCGTACCTTCCACGCCGGTGGTATTGCCTCCAATGCTGTGGCCGTTTCTAACTTGAAAGCCGGTTATGATGGTATTATTACTATCGATGAGCTTCGTACCATCGATGTTACCGAGGACACGGGGCGTAGCTATAAAGTCGTTGTCAGCCGTATGGCTGAAATGCGCATCGACGATCCTCGTACTGGTATCGCTCTTGCTACGGCCAACATTGCTTACGGTTCCAAACTCTTTGTAGAAAGTGGCTCTGAGGTTAAGAAAGGTGATCTTATTTGTGAATGGGACCCCTTCAATGCCGTTGTTGTCTGTGAAGTCGGTGGTAAGATCCGTTTCGAGAATGTTATCGAAGGTATTACTTATAAGGCCGAAATTGACGACGCCACCTCTCTCGAAGAGAAGATCGTTATCGAATCCAAAGACAGAACCATTGCTCCGGTTGCCCATATCGAGGATGCCGATGGCATGATTCTCCGCTCATATACTTTGCCGGTCGGTGCCCACATCATGGTATCTGAAGGTGATGATATTACCCCGGGATCCATTCTTGTTAAGATCAACCGGGCCAGCAGCAAGGCCGGTGACATTACCGGTGGTTTGCCGCGAGTTACCGAGTTGTTCGAGGCCCGTAATCCGTCCAATCCGGCCGTAGTCGCTGAAATCGACGGTGAAGTTACCTTTGGCAAGATCAAGCGAGGAAACCGGGAAGTGGTTATTACCAATAAGTATGGTCAGGAACGCAAATATCTTATTCCGTTAGGAAAACAGATCCTTGTACAGTCTAACGATTATGTGCGTGCCGGTATGCCTTTGTCCGATGGCGCTATTACGCCTGGAGATATCCTCCGTATTTTGGGCCCGACAGCGGTACAGGAATATATCGTGAATGAAATTCAGGATGTATACCGTCTGCAGGGTGTAAAGATCAATGACAAGCACTTTGAGGTAATCGTCCGTCAGATGATGCGTAAGGTTATCGTGGAAAGTCCCGGTGATACCCGCTTCTTGGAAGCACAGGTTGTCGACAAATTGGACTTTGCCATGGAAAACGACCGCATCTGGGGGATGAAGGTGGTTCTCAAAGCCGGCGATTCGGAAACGATAAAGCCCGGTATGATTATTACCACACGCCGTCTGCGGGATGAAAACTCGATGCTTAAGCGTCGCGATAAGAAATTGGTAGAGGTTCGTGACGCAGTTCCGGCTACTTGCGAACAGATTCTCCAAGGTATTACCCGTGCGGCATTGGGCACCAGCAGTTTCATGTCTGCAGCATCATTCCAGGAGACTACGAAAGTTCTGAACGAGGCCGCAATTCTCGGTAAAGAGGATCACCTCGAAGGCATGAAGGAAAATGTCATTTGCGGACACTTGATACCGGCCGGTACCGGTCAGCGAGAATATGACAAGCTCCTTGTCGGCAGCCGCGACGATTTCAATCGTGTATTTAACGCACCTCGCAAGGCTTTGGATTTCTAATCGGATTCCGTATTAGGTAGGCCTTGAGCCTGACGCCTATTTACACAATACGCCCCCGAAGTTGGATGAACCGAGTTTTCGGTTCCGACTTCGGGGGCGTTCCTTATAAATTAAGATTCAGTCTTTTTTATATACGCTTTTTATTGTTTCGTCAGTCTGAATCCGACTTTCATGCCGTTGTATTGTCCTGCGATGGCCGAAATAGTGGCCAATGATGACATATTTGCCGAAACGGTCTGGAAAAGAGTCAGCAATTTGGAGGCATCGAAGGTCAATGCCAGGTTGGAGCCGGAAATAGTTGTATAGATCTTGATTTCACGGCCGGTTTTAGTGAGTATGGAGATCGTCTTATCCTCTTTGTTGAATGTGTAAGTTGCGGACATCGTCTTTTTTCCGACACTATAAGTGCAGTTTCCATCTTTGTCGAATGTGAAGACCAAAGTACCTTCTTTGATGCCGACCTTTTTGTAAATGCCGACCAGTTTGGATTCCACATTAGAGGCAATCACAGAGCCTCCGGCATTTGAAAGCGCATTTTCGCTCTCAAACTGAACGCAGGGGGAGTTATAACTCCAGGTGCCGATCAGGTTCTCTTGCGTGGTCGTCAGATTACCGGTAACGGAAGCGATAAGATTGCCAATCAGATTGGAACCATTGTTACCATCGTCGTTGGAATTTGAAGAGGTTGCAGCTCCTACAACCTGGTTGAGAAGATTGCCCAACTGGGCCTGGGCCGGGGTGGCCATCCATGCGCTGGCAATTGCCATTGCGCCGATCAGAAAAATTTTTTTCATTAGATTAAAAGTGTTTGTGTGATGATATTTGTTAGCGTTTTGTCATTCTTGTTCATGTTTGTTGTCCGGCTATATTACGGAATATCCTTTGTCAACGGTCATACTTCTTTACCATCTGTGTGATTCGGGTATTGAAATTATCGGCATCCAATAGTTCTTCCAGAGTGAGGTGCATTCTGTAGTGCCAGTAATTATCCGGATTGGAGGGAACGTTTATACGCTCTTGAAGCGGATTGGAGTAACGCAGATTCTCATCGATACTCAACCAATCCTGAAGCGGCAGAATTGTCAGCATGGCCGGAGAACACAAATGGTCTTTTATGATTTTGGCGCATATCCACGGTTCTGCTGTTTCGGGGGCCTGGCCGATACCCTGGAGTACGGAACTATAATAGCGTTGTGTTTGTTCGCGATTCTCCGTCCACCATGCACGTATATTACTCAAATCGTGACTGGATGTAGTGCATACGGAATAGTACGGATAGTTCTCCGGCCGGCCGAATTCTTCAAACCCTTTGGGCATACGCTGTATTTCAAGGCTGAGGATACGTAAATCTTTCATAACTTCGGGGACGCAGGCCGGGATCATTCCTAAATCTTCACCGCAAACCAACATATCGGTTGCGTGGATCAGTTCCGGGAGTTTCCGCATTGCTTCTGCATGCCAGAAGTCGTTATGCCTGCAATAGAAGAAGTCATCATGCAACCGCTGGTAGGCCTGTTGTTGTTCCGGAGGCAGAGCGCGGAAAGAGGCCGTATCCATTCCGTTGATACGGGGATGGAACATTCCCTGCCGTTCTGGATCTTCAACGAAGAGCACTTCGGTCAGCATCTGGAAGAGTTTTAATTTCAGGGGATTTTCCGATTCCGGATGACTTTTGAAATAGCCTTCCACTCCCCGTTGGCTACCAAAGCGCTGGCAGACTCTGTAACGCGTTTCCCCGTGAGTGGGAATTTCCAGAAATTTACCTTTGACTTTAGAAATAACAACCGCATCTTCATCGAAAAGTTCCTGCAGAGTCTCATCTGTGATGTATGGCAGGGCATGCCGGTCGTAATCGAATATGAAACCATATTCTTTCATCTGATGAGGAGTGAGAGGCATGGCCGGATTGAAATGTCCCAATAGCCCCTGTACGGCATGAAGCGGAATTTCCCAGATACGGAAAAAACCTAAGATATGATCAATGCGGTATGCATCGAAATAATCGCTCATTTTGACAAACCTCTCTTTAAACCAGCGGTAATTGCCGGAGGCCATGGCCTGCCAGTTATAGGTGGGGAAACTCCAGTTTTGCCCGTTTCTGTCAAAAGCATCGGGCGGAGCGCCTGCCTGGCTGTCGAGATGGAACAGATGGCTATGAGCCCACGCATCCACACTATAGCGACTTATGCCGATAGGAATATCGCCCTTTAAGATGATGCCGTGGGCGTGGGCATAGTCCCGGGCGGCGAGCAGCTGCAAATGCAGATGGTATTGGATGTATTTGTACAGACCTATTTCTTCGCAGACCTTTTCGTCTGTATTCAGTTGTCTGACGATTTCTTCACTATAGTTGCTTTCTTTCCAAGTATTGAAATCGGCAGTTTGATATTTATCCCTCAGATAACAGAAGGTGGCATACGGGTCAAGCCAATATTTGTTTCTGTCATAGAATTTGCAGTAACCTTCGCCGGCGAGCTCCTCTTTCCCGTTCTGTTGATAGAACAATTTCAGATATTCCCATTTGAATGCCGCTACTTTCTCATAATCGACCGCCGGCAGGCGGTTAAGCTGTTGCCGTTTTTTGCGGAATGCGGCCTGCAGGGATGAATCCTTGAGTCTGCCCAGTTGCTGGAGGCGGATATACATCGGATTCAGGGCAAAGGAGGAATTGCTTTTATAAGGGTAGGAGTCCCGCCAGGTATGGGTGATGGTCGTGTCGTTGACCGGAAGGATCTGAATGACTTTCTGATGTGTTTTTTCCGCCCAGTCGACCAACAGACATAGATCGGAGAACTCTCCGATTCCGCTGCTTTCATTCGATCGCAGGGAGAAAACCGGAATAGCCACACCGGCTCCCCGCCAAGGGTTTTGCGGATTGTTGAAATGCAGATTGCGCACCAATACGGCATCTCCTTCCTGCAACGTGCCCGGGTCGAAATAGCGGTTGCATCCCGGTTCCCAGGCTATCAATTCGCGGGTGGCCTCATCAAGTATGACGAATTTATAAAGCAANGGAAATTGGATGGCCTCCAGACGGACGGTCAGGCTCCAATAGGGCTGCCGGCTGGCATCCATGATGGCTGCGGTCTGCGGATTCCAGTCTCCGAATGCTGCCGTGTTACCGCATACGGCCAAAACCTGCCCTTTGCGGATAGTGGCGGCCTCGCATTGCAGTGTCAGTGAAAAGGGGCTTCCCGGCCGGGNCGCATCGGCGGCGGCCCGGACAGCCGGATGTCCGAANATAGATTGTGTAAAGGCCGANGAAAAGAAGGGCTGATCGGCCGGATTCTCATTCCATGCGTCGAACAGTTGCAATGTCTGTAGATCGNTTCCTTTTACCGGAAGCTCCAGACGATGGCCTTCTCCCCACTCCGTGCGGATCACTTTCCCCTCTTTGGCAAGTACATAATGGTATGGGCTGCCGCAGAGCCGGGCCTCATCGATTTTTAAAAACCAGTGGCCCCGCCCGTCGTTGTTCAGCGCCAGGGCATCATAGGGTAGTGCCCGTCCGTCATTCGGTTTTCTGTTCGGACAAAGATATATTTGTTCGCCCCACCGGGCATTGTATTCGATGTGTATGGAGATTATCATAATGACTGTGGAATCTTATACGAGTGGCGAAGATACGGCAAGTTGTTCGATTTTCAAAATTTATTGTTGAAATTTGAGTTATGCTGCTGTCTCTTTGGACGATAATGTTTATCTTTGCCGCCGTTTGTCTTTGTCAGCCAAAGTCGGGGCAAAGATCATTGTAGGTTGTGAGCAATGCGAAACCGCAATATTATTTCATTATGTTAACTAACAAAGTAGAGAAACCTTTCCGCTGGAAGCGCTTTACCCGTGCTTCTTACGCTGTATTCATGAGCTTGACTCTCCGCCGGAATTTTACTATCGGCGTTCTCTCTGCTGCCATGCTTAGTACGGTCAGTCTGAAAACCAAGGCTTTTCACGCCAGTGGGGATGCCGGAATCCGTCCGTCTGAGCTATCTGCAGATCCGGATCCGGGAGATTCCATGATCGTCAGCCTTGGGGATATCGAAGTCCTCTCGAGTCGCGTTCCCCTGACGCAAGTTCAGGCCTCGCGCATGGTGACTGTACTTTCTGCGGCGGAGATTTCCGCTGCGGCGGTACAAAGTATCAACGACCTTCTGGAATATGCCGTCGGAGTCGACGTCCGCCAGCGGGGAGAGATGGGGGTCCAGACCGATATTTCGGTGCGGGGCGGCACCTGCGATCAAATCACACTTCTTCTTAACGGTATTAATATTTCCGCTCCGAATACGGGACATCATTCGGCCGATTTCCCGGTTTCCGTGCAGGATATCGAGCGCATCGAGGTGCTGGAAGGTTCTGCCGCGCGGGTGTTCGGGACGTCGGCCTTCTCAGGAGCAATCAATATTGTGACCCGGCAGGAGGCCGATGCCATTTCCATTCATCTGGCCGGTGGAGAATACGGTTATGCCGGTGGTGATATACGTATCGGCAAATCCTGTACGGCCAAAGAGAGTATCGGCGATGCTTCCCATTTTACGCATCACCTCTCCGGCGGTTATAGTCGTGCCGACGGCGCTACGCCGAACAGCGGATACGAGAGTACCCGTGCTTTCTATCAGGCCGCTTACAGCTCATCTGCTGTGAAAGCCGATCTCCAGCTTGGCTACAGCTACAAACCTTTTGAGGCCAATACTTTCTACGGCGCGGCAAGTACCGATCAGTGGGAAAGTAACGAACGCTATATGGCCGCGTTACGGGCAGAGACGCAGTCCGGCCGTTTCCATTTTGCGCCGGCCATCTATTGGAACCGTTGGTTCGACCACTACCAGTGGCACAAGGACAGCCCGTCGGGTGAGAACTATCACCAGGTCGATGTTTACGGTGCCATGCTGAACAGTTGGGTCGACAGCCGATGGGGCAAGACCTCATTGGGTATCGAGATGCGTAACGAAGGTATTTACAGCACCAAACTCGGAAAACCGCTGGCCGAAAGCGAATGGCGCAAGACGGCCGGCCATGACGGCAACAGCTCCGTTTTCTATGGTTTTCATGATAATCGGACCAATATCTCCGCCTTTGGCGAGCACAATGTCCTGTCGGATCATTGGACTTTTTCGTTTGGGGTTTTGGCAAATCTCAATACCGGGTTGGACAGCCGCTGGCGTTTTTATCCGGGTGTCGATATTTCGTGGAGGCCTTCGTCTGACTGGAAACTGTTTGCCTCCTGGAATATGGCCCTCCGCATGCCCACGTTTACCGATCTTTATTATTCCGGTACAGGAATCGAGGGCAACGATCACCTTCATCCGGAAAAGACCACCGATGTCTGTATAGGTTCCCGTTACAGACGCCGGGGATGGAAGGCCGAGGCCTCCGTCTTTTACAGCCATAAGAGCAACATGATCGACTGGGTGGTCTATGCCGGAGATTCAACGGATACCTATCGTTCCGGCAATTTCAAATTGGACAATGCAGGTTTTGAGATCTCGGCCGCATGGTTGCCCTGGGAGGTGAGCGACGATGAATACTATGTGTTGCGCAGGCTTGGCATTGCCTATGCCTATATGAATAGCGACATCTGCTATGAGGCGGATGTTGTCCGTAGCAAATACGCTATGGAATATCTCCGGCATAAGGTGGTGGCACAGGCGGAAGTCCGTCTTTTCAGACGGCTGGATGCCACAATGTCCTGGCGATGGCAGGACCGGGTCGGTGAAGGCAACAGGGCCTATGCTTTATTGGATGCGCGTCTGTCATGGAACGCTCCCTCCTGGTCGTTATATGCCGACTGCACCAATTTGCTCGACAAAACCTATTTCGATTATGACATCGTCCCCCAGCCGGGACGCTGGCTGAAAGTCGGTTTTGTCCGCAAGTTTGAATTATGAATTATCCGAGCAGATAACAAGAGAATTTAAATTATTTGATAAATCAGGTTTCGCATTTTTATAAATAACAGGCGGGACGCAGGACCATCAGTCCTGTTTCCCGCCGATTCTTTCATGGCCGATAGCCCTTTGCTATCGTATCACGGAACCCAGGGCTTTTGCTACGGTATATCCCATGCTCCAGGCAGCCTGTAGGTTGAATCCGCCGGTAATGGCATCTACATCGAGGACTTCTCCGGCGAAAAAAAGACCGGGACAATGACGGCATTCCAGCGTCTGTGGCCGAATGTTGGAAAGCGCAACTCCGCCGCAGGTGACGAATTCTTCTTTAAAACGGTTTTTCCCGCCGACGGCATAAAGATCGTTGGTGAGAATGGCGATGAGCCGGTTGTAGTTTTTGCGTCCCAGTTCGCTCCAGCGTTGTTTCGGGTTGAGGTCCCCCTTTGTCAGAATATGGCGCCATAGTCTGGCGTTGAGGTGGCGGGGATATGCACTTTGGAGTTGCTTCTGAGGGTTCTGCGAGGCGATGTCGGCCAATAGTTTTTGCACTTCTGTCTCATTTTGTTCGCCGCACCAGTTGATGCAAAGCCGGGCCTGATAATTGTTGTCGTGCAGGATGTGCGCAGCATAAGATGATAGCTTCAGGATGGCGGGGCCGCTCACGCCCCAGTGAGTGATAAGCAGTGCCCCGGCAGCCCTCAATTTGGTGCCGGCCAATCCTACACTCACCTGATTGACCACCGTTCCCATAAGCCGGGTGATCTCCTGGTCGGGAAGGCAGAAGCTGAAAAGCGAGGGTACCGGCTCGATAATGTCAAGCCCTAAATTGTCTAAGAATGACAACCCGCTGCGTTTCGGGCTGCCTCCTGTCGTAACGATGACGGCATCTGCAACCGCCGGGTCCGTTTGCTGATTCGTGAACCGGATGCGAAAGCGATGTTCTGCAGTTGCCGACGTGGCATTTTCTGTAAGATTCGGAGTGATGCTTTCTATTCGTCCCACGCGGTGGCCACACCTGAGCTTGATACCGGCTGATTGCATCAGCCGGGTCAGGGTATGGACAATTTCCATGGCATCTTGTGAACGGGGAAAGATACATTCATCCTCCTGAACGGTCAGCCGGATCCCTGCTTCTTCAAACCATCGGCAGGTGTCTTCCGCACCGAATTCGGCAAGAAGCCGCTTCATGAGTTTGTCGCCTCGCGGATAGGCGGAGGCGAGATTCGTGACCTCGCGAAAGGTATTGGTTAAATTACACCGGCCTCCACCGGTGACCGCAACCTTTGCCAGCGGTCTGTTGCCGCTTTCATAGATGACGATATCGGCTGCCGGAGCGAACCGTTTGAGATTGATGGCCGCAAAACATCCGGCGGCGCCAGCTCCGATGATGGCAATTTGCATAATGCTGCAAAGTAAAACTTTTTTAAGAAAATAAGCAAGAAAACAGAGGAGAAAGTCTGTTCCGGGAACGAGTTAGCCGAATTAGAAGAGACCGGATTTGCCGATTGGTCCCGTTTCCGTTTGTCTTTATTCCTGTTTTGTCAATGTGTATGNCNNAGANAATGGTCGTTGAAGTCACTCTTTCNCGGGCTTGGTGGCCTGCCATTCATCAATCGGACGTAGAGGCNCCTCTTGGGGCAGAACGTTGATANAGGGNTGCTTTATCTGTTCGTATTTTCTTGTCTCGTGGAGGCATTGATATAAACTATGCTTTTAGCNTGCAGTTNGATAGCTGGGATTTACTATAAGTTTTAGGATTTATTGGATGTTGCTTGTTGTTTTTTTCGTATCTTTGCACAATGAATCCTAATAATTGTGGAATCAATATTTTAAAGTGTCACATATAAATCTAATTCAATTATGAAAAAACTTTTTAAGAGTACGCTCTTGCTGATGGTTATGCTGTTTACAGGCGTATCTGCTTGGGCTGCGAAGGCCGAGGACGATCATGTCACGTCGGTTCGCTTTTGGGACTTCACCGCAGGAAAGAATCATGCGAATGAAGTGACGGATTGTGAGTATTGGGCTGCCAGTAGTAAGGGACGCTATTCTTTGGCNAAGGCTCTTGAGAATCAGGAGTTGCCCTCCAACACCGGTGGTGCATTGACAGGGCTTGANGGCGTTTATTTCACGGTTTCGTCAGGGGCTGTTTATGGTATCTCTCAGAATTTCTGTTTCCAGAATGGCAAGATGACAGTTCGAATCCCGGGTTGTGGAAGAAATGATGAGATTATCGTCGACTTTTCCGGTGCCGGTGGCGACGCCACTGTTACTTCGGAGAATATCACACAGACCCTTACCGTGCCTTCAAATATCAGTAAGCAGTGCGATGACTCAAAGGTATCCACTCGTGTCAAGGAAGATGGTGAGGTAGTACTTGATATGAGTTGCGGTAAAGGTTTCCGTCTTTATGGAATCACTATTAATCCGTATGTTCCGAAAGAACGTCACTTCACGGATATCAAGATAGACTTTACTACAGATCCTTATACTGTAGTGGCGCCGGCCGATGGCGTTCTGCCTGAGGGTGTGACCGTGGAAGGTACATGGCATGACTCGCAGCACGGATACAACTCATCGACAGTCACCGTTCCTGTTGACGGAGCCGTTAAGATCACGTTCGGCAATTGTTCATACAACGGACACGGAGCTACGATCAAGAATGGTGATGAGGTGCTTGCTACACTGCCTTGTGCNGGTAACTGCGATGGCACGACAACATGGACATACAATAGTGATGATGATGCGGTGCTCACAATAATCACTCCTTCTTACTGTCCTTCTCTCGCGGTTGAGGCTTGTGACCTGATTCCTGATGTGACGGTTTCTTACTATGACACAGATGGCAAACTTATTGGAAAGGATGTGATTCCAGGCGGAACGGATCTCATGTATAAATATGGTGTAAATGATGTTACCGTTCCGGAAGGTCAGGCTTTCCGAGGCTGGTTCGCCTCTACGAAGTCAACGGCCGAGAAGGTGGCCGAGGGTACGTCATTGCAGGTCGATACAGAACTTTATGCCCGTGCTACCAAGATTGAAGAACCTACCTCCACATCTCGATTCGTATACGACCTTACTAAACCTTATTTTTATGTAGAGGATCACGAGGCGATAGAAATAGATGGTAGTTACTATAACAATCACGGTTGGCTCATTGGCAATGGTGGAACTATCAAGGTCAAGGTTGCCGGCAAGTGTTATGTGACGGTAGGCTGCTGTCTTTACTCTTCAGAATCTACGGCTGTCGTTACCAATGAAGCCGGCGAGACCGTAGCAGAGTTCCCGGTGAAGGCTGAAAGCGACGGCGATGAGCAGACTGTTCAGTATGACGGTGAGGGCGGTTGGCTGACAATCACTTTCCCGAGCGGTTCTTATACTCATGGCGTGACAGTGGCCAATGTCGTTGATTTTATTTCATTCAATGAGGCTACCGGTTATTACGAGATTCCTGCAGGAGATGTTACAAGTTTCCTCCTGGCATTGAAGGCTGCTGCCTCTCAGGATGGCGCTAAGATTTTCTTGCCTAATGGAACCTACGATCTTGGAACAACGACGTTGACTGCTGTTGCAGGAAAGAACGTTTCAATCATTGGCGAGTCGATGAGGGGGACTATAATCTTGAATTATCCTCCGCTTGATGCTGAGGGTATCGGTGTGACTGCAACACTCTTGAACCGTTCTGAGAATCTTTATTTGCAGGACCTCACTCTGCGCAATGCGATGCCGTTTGATGGCAAGGCTGCTGCTGGTCGCGCCGTAGTTCTGCAGGATAAGGGCAAGAGCACTATCTGCAAGAACGTTAGTCTTGAATCCTATCAGGATACCTATTATAGCAATAATAGTGCCGCTTATTTCTACTTTGAAGACGGAGAGATCCATGGCGTTGTTGACTACGTTTGTGGTGGTGGCGATGTTTACTTCAGTCGCGTTAAGTTTATCAACGAGGCTGTAAAGAATTCTACGATTGCCGCTCCTAATGGTGCGAAGAAATTTGGATATGTTATGGATCATTGTACTATCGAGACCCTTTGCTCCCAGTTCAATTTCGGTCGTTCTTGGGGAACATATTCCGGTTTGGCATGGCTCAACACTACAATCAACCAGCCTTCTAAGCTTGCCTCTTCCCGCTTTACTACATCAGGTATGAACTGTGCGGCAGACAAGTTCGTAGAGTATAACTCTATGGATGCCAATGGTAATCGCATATCTCCTGCATCCAACGTCCTGAATTTCACTCATTCGTCAGGCAACAAGCAGTATGAGACAATCCTCACAGATGAACAGGCGGCCGAGTACGCTATAGACAAAGTCTTCCCGGATTGGCGTCCGGAAGAGATTGCNGCTCNGGTCGTTTATNCGGAAAATGNGGATGTCACCGGNAATGTTTATCTTGTTNATGGAAAGANTTATGTAGGTGAATTACCGTTGGGTACCAACCTCAAGGTACGTAAGGCTAACGCTCGTGGCGGTTTTGGTCCTGTTGTTGTGGTTGACCATTTGTCTGGTATTGATGAAGTTGGTGCAAACACAGACAATATTATAAGCACCCAGTGTTACAACCTGCAGGGAGTACGTGTCGGAAAGTCTTACAATGGAGTGGTTGTAAAGGTTGAGACATTTGACAATGGAAAGAAGGTTGCCGTCAAGGTAATAAAGTGATAAGTTTCTGGCGAAGACGATTCGCTGAATATAGTGGATAAGGCTTAGGGTCTGCTGAAAATCAATAATCGAATATTTTCAGCAGACCCTAAGTTGTAAAATTATCAAAAGGACTCTTTGGCTGGCGGAGGAAAGCCGCATTGGACGATATTTAATATCTTAAAGAGAACGGTCGTGTTTCATCGGGGGTGTCTGATGCCGGTTGTCTCAAGCCTATAGATTTCAGGTAACACTGTAAAATTAATCATCTTCATTGTATCTCTACTCGCTGTAACTTTTATAATGTTGAAGTATAAATCGAACGAGAACCATCTCATCAGTCAGGATGTTTTTTCTTCCACGAAAGGCCCCTTTTTTATGAACATATGTTCGTTGGCCATTTAAGTCAACTTAAATGGCCAACGAAGTTAACTTACTTTGCCAATGAACCTATGTTCGTGAAAAGGGGCTCTTTTCAGCTTGTGACTATGCTTGATTTTGCTCACACTAATTGATGTTATTTTCTAAATTACTTCACACTTTCATAAGTTTCATCCTGAAAGACTTTACAGAACTTGAAATTATTTCCTGATTTGGTTCACTCTGGC
>WFLX010090399.1_pt1 | contig 14199 bp, 11 predicted proteins | sample 4967041 | NCBI WGS metagenome assembly WFLX01 (sample SAMN12857096, study PRJNA449069) | gut metagenome | isolation source: stool from male and female vole | host: Microtus ochrogaster | place: USA:Florida | collected 2017
GTGGAAGGGCCGTCACTTAACGGACAAAAGGTACTCCGGGGATAACAGGCTGATTTTCCCCAAGAGTTCACATCGACGGGAAAGTTTGGCACCTCGATGTCGGCTCATCGCATCCTGGGGCTGGAGCAGGTCCCAAGGGTTCGGCTGTTCGCCGATTAAAGCGGTACGTGAGCTGGGTTCAGAACGTCGCGAGACAGTTCGGTCCCTATCTGTTATGGGCGTTGGATGTCTGAGAGGATCTGCTTTTAGTACGAGAGGACCGAAGTGGACGAACCTCTGGTATGCCGGTTGTGCCGCCAGGCGCAGGTGCCGGGTAGCTAAGTTCGGGACGGATAACCGCTGAAAGCATCTAAGCGGGAAGCCGGCCTCAAGACGAGACATCCCCGGGGACATCGGTCCCCCTGAAGGCTCCCGGGAGACTACCGGGTCGATAGGCTGCAGGTGCAAGCGCCGCGAGGCGTTCAGCCGAGCAGTACTAATAAGCCGTGAGGCTTGGCCATATTGTCGTTCCGCCCGCGTCCCTCCCGCCATCCCTCTTCCCGGGGCGCGCCGCGCCTGTCCGCCGTAATCCTGGCGGGGCTGAGGCGGCGCGTTCCCCTGACACGGCATTGTTTGCCGGTGGCCACAGCGGAGGTGTCATACCCGTTTCCATACCGAACACGGAAGTCAAGCCCTCTCGCGCCGATGATACTGCTCTAGCGGGAAAGTAGGTAGCCGCCGGCTTTTTTTCTTTTGCTGGGATCCTGCGGACGTGATACCCGTCTCACGGCTTCCCCGCCGGGGCAAGGTCTTCCCTGCCTCTGAAAAGACAAGGGATCCCGCGGGGTGTTGCCGTGGCAAGACAAGGTGCGTGGGGCTGCGGGTGACAGACTGCAATAGGCTCGAGCGCAGTGAAAGCGCGGGGCTTGAGTCCCGGCCTGGGATTTATAGGCTGCTGAGTGCAGACCCACCCGCTGCTTCACGGGCGGTCTTGGTTTGGTAAGGGGAAAAAGCGGGGCGGTGTCCCATGGCCGGCATGGGCAGCCCGCGCCGGGAGGGGATCCCCTGCCCGCAGGAAGGAGGCCGCCCGGCCGGCATCCCGCCACGCGCCTATACCGCCGGCTTCATCGCCGTCATGTACGCGCGCAGCCGCCCCCCCCACCACCTCGAGTTTGTGGGCATGCTTCTTATGATTTTTGCCCGGTCAGTTCCCTTGTTTTTGCTTCTATGGCGGTCGNGAGGACTGTCCTGTTATGTTGATTTTCGGTGATGATGCGCACGAACGTGCTGCCAGCGACGATGGCTTCCACGGATGTCGCGAGTGCTTTTGCCTGATTACCGTTTGAGATTCCGAATCCGCCGTAGATTTTTGATCCGCCCTCGCCTGCTTTTGCGAGGAAATTCAGCGTCGGCTTGTCGATGGTTGTGTCCGTGCCGGTGATGCCCGTGCGCAGAGCGCAGTAGATGTACGGGTATCCCGCATGGGCAAGTTTGTGAAGACGTTTCGCGCTCATTGATGGGGCTGCGACGGGAATCGACAGCATACCGTTTGTCGCGCAAGCAGCGGACAATCCCTCGTCAAAATCGAACGGCAGGTCGGGAATAATCATGCCTTTCACGCCCACTGCTGCGGCTTTCTTGCAAAATGCTTCAATGCCGGGGGTATAAATAAGGCTTCCATAGCTCATCAGGTAGATTGGCATTTGGGGAAATTCTTGGTGAATTTGTCCAATAAAGCGCAATCCGTCTGCGGTACGATAGTGGCGACGCAGGACCTGTGTGCAGGCAGTTTGGATTGCCGGACCATCCGCGCTGGGGTCGCTGAAAGGCAGCTGGATTTCCAAAATATCCGTCCCGCCCCGAATGAGGGCGCGTGCCGCTTCTAGCGCAATCTCATCGGTGGGATAACCGGCGACCAGGTGGCTCATCAGTTTTATCTTTGTCATATTTCGCTCCTGTGGAAAATAGATTCATTATTTTTGTGCTGCGTAGACAAGATTTCGCACGAATGTGCGTGGCAAAATCCTTGCAAGGGCGACGGCAATACGGACGGAAAGTCCCGGAATNGCAAGCAGTTTGCCTTTTTTCATTGCGCGGTAGCCGTACCGGGCGACCGACGTGCTGTCAGCGAAAAGGAAATGTCTGAAAAGGCTCGATGCTTCCGCTTCTGCCTTGTGCCAGAATTCTGTTTTGACCGGACCGGGACAGAGCACGGTGACCATTACGCCCGATTTCATTTTTTTGAGCTCGACGGAAAGTGCCTCGGAAAAAGAACGCACGAATGCCTTGGTGGCATAGTAAACCGACATTTTCGGTCCCGGCATGAACGAAGCGACCGAGGCGACGTTCAGAATGCGACCGTTCTTGTGGGTGACCATTGCTGGCAGGAACAGGTGGGTGAGTTCGGTGAGCGCGGCGATGTTCAGCTGGATCATCTGCCGCTGTTTTGCAAGATCGCTTTCTGCAAAAAATCCCCAGTCCCCGAAGCCTGCGTTGTTGACGAGCACGTCTATGGGAATACGGTTTGCCTGCGCAAAATCAAAGACTGCCTGTGCCGCGTCGTGTTCGCTCAAGTCCTTTGCGAACACGGAGACCGAGACGTGGCAGGTTGTCTCCAGTTCTGACTTGTATGTGCGCAGTTTTTCGGCATTGCGGGCAACAAGGAGAAGGTCGGTACCGTCTTTGGCAAACAGTCGCGCGATTTCCGCGCCGATTCCGCCGGATGCCCCCGTGATGAGTGCCGTCATTTTGTGATTCCCATGATTCTTGCGTCGTGGATGTCTTTGTTGCTTTCAAGGCGTTCGATTTCAGCATGCAGGAAGTCGAGCCATTTCTGCGGGCGGAACACCGGGCTGGTGATGAACACGTCTTTATCGCCGCCCCCCCTGCATGTGCGCTTTCCAGCGCGAACCGAATGCGCTCGTTTTTGGCAAAGAAACGGACTGCCTCAAGCGCGTCGTCGTCCAGAATCGACGTGAATTCAATGCGTCCTGACTGGCCGAGCGCGGCGAGCTGCGGACCGATGCCGCAGTAGTCCAGTCCGGCTGAAATAGAGCGTGTGGGCAGTGCCTGTCCGTCTTCGTCGAGCAGGAATCGACTTTTGTATCCTTGCAGGATGCCGTCGCGGGCGGCGTTCCCCGTCATGCGGCTGGCATTTTCGCCGACGTCCGGACCGATGCCGCCTGCCTCAGCCCCGATAAGCCGCGGTTTCGTTTCGTTGATGAACGGCTCAAAAAATCCGATGGCGTTTGAGCCGCCGCCCACACAGGCGACCAGTGCGCCGATTCTGATGCCGCGCTCTGCCGCCTGTTTTTTGACTTCGCGGCCGATGACGCTTTGGAATTCACGCACGATGTCAGGGAATGGGGCTGGACCGAGGGCGCTTCCCAGCACGTAATGCGTGGTGTCGGGGTGTGCTGCCCAGTCGCGCATGGCTTCGTTCACGGCATCTTTGAGCGTGCGGCTCCCCGATGTGACGGGCTGCACGGTCGCGCCGTAGAGTTCCATGGCTGCCACATTCGGCTGCTGGCGGCGCACGTCTATCTCGCCCATATATACCGTGCAGTCAAGCCCCAGCTTTGCGCACGCCGCTGCCGTTGCCAGTCCGTGCTGCCCCGCGCCCGTTTCGGCAATGATGCGTTTTTTGCCCATGCGCTTTGCGAGCAGGCATTGGCCGATCGCGTTGTTGATTTTATGTGCGCCGGTGTTTGCCAGNCCTTCCAGNTTAATGTAAATCTGNGCGCCNCCGAGCAGTTTTGTTGCCGTGGGGGCAAAATACAGCGGCGTTTCGCGTCCGATATAATCACGGCGGATGACGGCGAGCTCATCTGAAAATGCTTTGTCCGCCATCGCTTCCTTGAAAGCGACGGCAAGTTCGTCAAGCGGGCGGCGTAATACTTCGGCGACATATTTTCCGCCGTAGTTGTCAAAAAATCCATCGGTTGATGCTGGCATGATAATTCCTCGGTGTTTCTATTTACAGTAACATTGTACCATAAGTGCCGTTCCGCGTCAATGGGGCAAATAAGCGGGACTTGTCCGTCTCGCTTGCGGCACTGGGCGATGACTTTCTCCACGAGTATTATAAAAGATTGTCGGACTTTAAAAATAAAAAGCCATTAAATTATGCCCCGAATGCGGAACATAATCTTAATGACTTTGTTGAAGATGTGGCATCACCATATTGGTTGCCGTTAATCTGTCATAATTATCGGACGTGTGCGGCAAAAAATCAAGTTTTTTTCTGCCAAAAGCCGATTATTTTTTGATTTCGGCGAAGAGTTTTTCCAGCTTTGCGGCGTCTTTTTTTCCTGGTGCGGATTCGGTGCCGCTTGCCACGTCGATCAGTTCAGGGCGGAACGTGTCGCAGACGGATCGGACGTTTTCTGGCGTAATGCCGCCGGCAAGCCACAGGCGCGTTTTGCGGGCGACTTTTTCCACGAGCGCGTCCGCAATGCGCTTTCCCGTACCGCCGGGCATCAGTCCTGCCTTTGCATCGATGAGGATACGCGGTTCTCCGCGTTGGCGGAGCGCGTCGATATGCGCGAGGTCGGTTTCGTCGGCTACGTTGACCACGGCGTAATGGGCGAGGTCGGCATCCTGCGTGGCAAAGAACGCGTCCGCACAGCCGTGCAGCTGTATGAAGTCGAGTACACCTTCGCGCATGAGGCGGCGCACGGTCTTGCCGTCGTCGCTGTCNGCATCCACGGTGACACCGACCAGTTTTGGCGCGGNCTTTCCCGACTGCCGCGCCTGCGCGCGGATTTCACTGCTGATGTGGCGCACGGTCGCTTCGTCGGCGCGGCGCGGGGAATCNGACCAGAAAATGAATCCCAAAAAATCCGCGCCCAGCTCGGCGGCTTTGCGCGCATCGGGAAGGTTGGTCAGCCCGCAGATTTTGACGAACGGTTTTCCGTGCGTTTTTTCCGCGAATTCCAGCCATTGCGCGGCATTTTTCGTGGGCGGCGCATTCACAAAGGCGGTTACCAGTGCGTGTGCATCGGCGGGGTTGCGTGCGGCGGCTTCGCCCAGCAGCATTCCCGTAAAGCCGAGCGTACCGGCGAACCGTGCCGCTTGGGGNGTNCGGATACCGCTTTCAAAAATGCACCGTGCGTCGGGGCCGAGTATCGCCTTGATGTGTGAGAGCATTNTCGCGGGCGTGAGCAAATCGATGGAAAAATCCTGCAAATCGCGCGCNTTTACGCCGCACACGATGTGCGCGGGAAGTACTTTTTTTGCGGCNGCGGNGAGTTTTTGCAGGTCGTCTGCGTGCCGCACTTCGATGAACGCTGTCATACCGCGTCGTGCGCACGTCTGCGNCATGGCGGTCAGTTCGTCGGCGGAGAGGATGCGCGCGATGAGCAGGACGGCATCTGCGCCCGCGCGGTAGGCGACATCGACTTCGTCGGGCGTGAGCAGAAAATCCTTGCGCAGGATGGCGACGCGCGGCGTGCCGTTCTGGCGGGCGTATTCGTCTGCGGCGTGGGCGGCTGCCTGCAAGTCGTCAAGCGAGCCTTTGAACCAGTGCCGTTCGGTGAGTACGGAAATGGCCGCCGCTCCGGCGGCAGCATANTGCCGTNCCGTCTGCGCCGCGTCAAGGTGCGGGGCGATGTCGCCTTTGCTGGGGGACGCGCGTTTTATTTCGAGGACGACGCCTTTNTGCGCGATGAACGGCACGGGNGCGGATCGGNTGCGCCGGTTCGGGACGGCCGCACCGAGCGTACAGCCGAGCGCGGCGATATCCGCACNGCGGCGGTCGGTGATTTCTTGTAAGATGTCGTGCATAGGATGCTCCTGCAACAGGGGATGGGGGCGTTACGGGGGCNAGCCCCCGTTAGAAGGGGTAGCGAGCAACGCAGTGCGAGCGAGGGGAAGCCTTTCCCCTCCCGCTTATGCCAATGCTTCGCTTGCCCGGATGATGTCCGCGAGTTTTGCGCGTGCCGTGCCGTTTTCTATGGCGGCGGCGGCTTTGTCGTAGCCGTCTTTGATGGTGCGCGCCTTTCCGCTGATGTACAGCACCGCGCCGGCATTCAGGGCGACTGCCGCCTTGATTGCCGGGCGACCGCCCCCGTTCAGNACTTCGAGCGCGATCCNGGCGTTTTCTGCGCCGTTTCCGCCGGCAAGCTCNTCCGCCCGTGCGTTGGTGATGCCGTATTTTTCCGGCTCGATCGTGTAGCGGTATGCCTTGCCGTCCTCGTTGATCTGGAACACGTCGGTGGGGACGCAGGGGCTGATTTCGTCGAATCCGTCCCGGCTGGCGACGACCATGACACGTTTTGCGCCCAGGGATTTTGCGGCGCGCGCGTAGTCTTCCAGCAGGGNGGGGCTGTANACGCCGAGCACTTCATATTCCGCCCCGGCGGGATTCAGGAGCGGCCCGAGCACGTTGAAAATCGTCTTGATGCCGAGCGCCTTGCGGATGGGAGCGGCGAATCGCATGGCGGCGTGGTAGACGGGTGCCATCAGGAAGCCGAAGCCGGTCTGCCTGACCAGTTCCGCTGTTTTTTCGGGGGATGCCATGATTTTGATGCCGAGACTCTCAAAGAAATCCGCCGCGCCTGATTTTGACGAGACGGCGCGGTTGCCGTGCTTTGCCATGGGCTGGCCGCAGCTCGCCGCGACGATTGCCGAAAGCGAGCTGATGTTGAAGCTGCCCTTGCAGTCACCGCCCGTTCCGACGATTTCCGCAAGCCCGTGATGTTCCAGCGGGAACGGCGTTTTCTTTTTGAGCAGGACTTCCGCGCAGCCTGCCATTTCTTCGGCGGAAGGAAGCCCGCGCGCGCTCATAGCGGTGAGGATTGCGGCGGTCACTTTTTCGTCCATGGTGCCGTCGGTCAGGTTTTCCATGAAGAGCGCGGACTGTGCGCGGGTGAGCGGCTTTTTTTCGTCGATGAGCTGCGTCAGGTACTGCGCGACGGGCAGGTTTTCGCGGCGGTAATGCAGGAACGCGCGGAACAGGTCGTCCCCTGCCTGCGAGGCAATGCTTTCCGGGTGGAACTGCACGCCCTCAATCGGGAGCGTCTTGTGGCGGATGCCCATGATGTCACCGTCTTTCGCGCGGGCGGTCACCTCAAATTCGCCGCTCAGCGTGCTTTCGTCGATGACGAGCGAATGGTAGCGCGTGAACGAGCCGCTTTTTCCGATGATGCGGAACAGGCCGCGCCCGTCAAAGTCCATTTTCTCCACGATGCCGTGGCGGATGTATGTTGCCTGCACGATAGTCGCGCCGAACGCCTGAGCGATTGCCTGATGTCCCAGGCAGATGCCCAGAATCGGCACTTTTCCCGCGAAATGCCTGATGGCTTCTATNGAAACGCCGGCTTCGGAGGGNGTGCCCGGTCCGGGGCTGATGACAAGGTANTCCGGCTTGAGCGACTCGATGTCCGCGACGGACGTTTCCTTTGAGCGCACGACCGTCACGGTGTCACCGCTCAGCCGCTCCAGCGACTGTACGACGTTGAACGTAAATGAATCATAATTATCGACGACGACTATCATAGTATCCTCCGCTCCTTACTGTTTCGTTCCGTCAAGGACTGAGCGGAGCGCGCCCAGCTTTTCGTTGGTCTCTTCCCATTCACGGTCGGGTTCGGAATCATAGACGATACCGCCGCCCGCCTGCAAGGTCCAGGTCGTCCCCTGTTTGAGTGCGGTGCGGATGGCGATGCAGAAATCCAGGTCGCCGTTGCTTTGCAGGTAGCCCACGGCGCCTCCGTAGAAACGGCGTTTCGGCTTTTCAAGGCGGCTGAGTATCTCTATCGCGCTGATTTTTGGCGCGCCGCTTACCGTGCCTGCGGGGAACGCCGAGCGCAGGACTTGGATCTGCTTGATGCCGTCCTGCACGGCTCCCTGCACGTCGCTCACGATGTGCATGACGTGGCTGTAGAATTCCACGTCCATGTAGCGCACGACTTCCACCGAGCCGCTCTTGCAGACGCGCCCCAGGTCGTTGCGCGCCAAATCCACGAGCATCAGGTGCTCGGCCTTTTCCTTGCCGTCGTGCAGCAGCTCGTTGCGCAGGGCTTCGTCTTCGGCGGCGTTCTTCCCGCGCCTGCGCGTTCCGGCAATCGGGCGGATGGAGGCGATGCCGTCACGGACGCGCACGAGGCTTTCCGGCGACGATCCGATAAGCTGCCGGTCGCCGAAATCGAGGTAGACGAGATAGGGCGACGGGTTGACCGAGCGCAGCCGGCGGTATATTTCCAGCGCGGAATTTGCGCAGTCCAGTTGCAGGCGGCGCGATGGCAGTGCCTGGATGATGTTTCCGGCGACGATTTCTTTTTTGANCGCGAGGACTTTTTCTTTGTATTCGCGCTCGCTCTGCGCGAGGTCGGTGACGGTGCGCACCGGCTCGGCATCTTCGGGCGGGGCGAGGTAGGTGAAGTCCATGTCGTCNAGCCGCTTGGTGANTTTTGCGAGTGCGCCCGCCAGATCGATCTGGTGCTCGTTGTANTTGAGCGCGAACACGTGCAGTTTTTCGGTGAAATGGTCGAACACGATGTACAGATGNCCCGCGACGAATTCGCTTTCGGGAATGTGCAGCTCGTCGGCCTGCGTGGCGAGCGTAATCGTGTCGCAGCGCGCGCAGAATTCGTAGCCCAGGTAGCCGATGCCGCTTGCCGGCACGGGAATGGCGTTGGGAACGCGCTCGCCGCGCTCGTCCGTGACGNCGGAGAGGTCGTTCTGCTGCGCGACGTACAGCAGCGCGTCCAGAATATCGGTCTGGTGCGGCTTTTTGCTTCCGCGCGCGACGGTCTCCGCGGTGTCTGCCGCCTGCGTGAACGGCACGCGCCGCCCGTCAATCAGAAAGGCGATGCCCTCATCGTCCTGCACGATATGGAACGCCTCTTCGGTCATCAGGATAGAATAGCGCTGCTTTCCGCGCGCGAACGACGCGCTCTCCAGGATGACTTTTGCGCCAATCTTCCGCGCGAGCGAAAACGGCGTGTACCGCTCGCACGGCGCGGAAACATACAACAAATCGGTTCTTGCCGGCATAATGCACCTCTCAATGACGTTATTGTACATAGAAACGGTGTTACTGTCAATAGAAACATCGAAAAGGCTTTGCGTTTGCCGTTATAATATGATAAAATGATACGATTTCATGGGGAGCAGAGCATGATACTGACCGTAAAAAACCGCAGCGCGCTGTTGGACAAAGATTTGCGCATCGTTCCTGAAGACACGACGAAGGATTTCTTCACCTACTTTGATTTTCAGTGCGACCGCATTATCGATTTTGTGCATCCCGACGAGCGGCAGCGGTTCGTCGATCTGGTGACGGGAAAGGACGGGCGGGACGACAACCGTTCCGACGTGTTCCACCTGTTCAGGAATACGGGGCAGTTCTGCTATAATTTCGTGACGGTGCGCAATGTTCCGGGCGATTATGCGGCGCGTATCCGCCTGTTCGATATTTACGAGGCGATTGAATTTGCGCGCGTGGCGGCGGAGGAGAACGGCATGGTGCGCGCNGCGCTCGGCCTGACGGACGAGTATCTTTTTTCGTACCGGATGTCCGATTCGATGTTCAGGCTGTCGCATTATACGCAGGGGCGCGAGGTCACCGTGTTTGAGATGCCGTTCGCTGTCTGGAAAAAACAGATGGTCGCGGACGGTCTCGTCCCGGCGGAGGAAAGCGACAAGCTTGACGTGCTCGAATACGATTTTACGGAGTTCCCCGCGAATTTTACCGTAAAGCTGCGCTGCTCGATCCGCACGGACGGGGCGGTCATGGAAAACCTGCGCTTCATCGGCACGCGGCACGAGGGGATGCACGAATGCCACGAAGAGCGTTTTATGACGGGGCGCATTCTGACCGANGAATCGCTCCAGCAGATCCACCACGCGCGCAACCTGCTCGACGAGCTGCATTTGGATGACCTGACGCAGGTCTACAACAAGAAGACGATAGAAAGCTACGCCGAGCAGAAAATCAGGTTGAAGCCCGCCACGAGTTTCGCGCTGGTCATCGTTGACCTTGACCGTTTCAAGCCGGTGAACGATTTGTACGGGCACATGGCGGGCGACCGCGTGATTGCCCGCGCCGCCGCAAAGATGAAAGAAATCGTGGGCAGCGACGGCGTTGTGGGGCGCATCGGCGGCGACGAATTCATGCTCGTCCTTAACGGCATTGACAACGTGCAGATCCTGCGCGGTATGCTGCGCGCCGTGATGGTGCAGGTNCACAAGGAATTCGAGGGCAATTTTGAGGGAATCAACATCACCTGCTCGATCGGCGCGGCGGTCTATCCTACCAACGGCACGACCTACGACGAGTTGTTCAGGAAAGCGGATTTCTGCCTGTACCGCGCGAAGGACAAGGGGCGTGACCGCTACGTGTTCTTCCGCGACGACTTGCATACCAAGGATTACGAGGCGGCGCAGGCGGCAAAGAACGGCGGAAAAAAAGCCGAGGGACGCGAGATGCAGGAGTTGCAGTATATGCGCCATTATATACAGCGGCTCGCCGTCAACCCGCGCAAGGCGGTGCTGGACGCGCTCCGCCACATGCTCGGTACGTATGCCGCCGACAGCATCACCGTGTATTACGGCAAGGAGATGCGCCGCGTGCTTTCGGTGGGCGTGGAGCATGCCGGCATGGCGGAGGCACGCTATGCGCTGGGCGACGAATTCAAGTCGCTCTTGCAGGGCGGCACGCACGTCCTCGTCGATTTTATCGCCTCGGTGCCCGATACCGCCACCCGGATGCTGACGGAACTGCGGCGGCGCAAGCAGCAGTCGTCGATCCAGTGCATTATCGGCACGGAGGACGATATCCGCGGGCTTGTGTCGTTTGACCGGCTGCATGCGGCGGCGCGGTGGGCGGAGTATGAGGTGAACTGTGCGCTGCTGTTTACGGCAAGCCTGAATTTCGTTGACATGACGGCGTTTGAAGCAGAAGCGTCGTCGAAATGCTAAAATCAGAGTGAGAGGAGATGCAAGATGAAAGACACGACGATTATGTCTTCCAGTGCGGTGGGGCAGCACCTGGAGCGGATTGGTGCGGGCGGGCAAGTTTCGTACCTGATGTTCAACAAGAAGAAAATCAGCCTGACGGCAAAGATTACGATCGGGCGGAGCAGCGACTGCGACATCGTGATTGACAACAAGCTGGTGAGCCGCCAGCATGCCGTCATCCAGAAAATCCGGGACGCGTATTTCCTGCGCGACGACGGCAGCACCAACGGCACGTTCCTGAACGACCGGCGCATCCCACAGGACAAGTACGTCAAGCTGAACGCGGGCGACAAAATCACGGTGGGCAGCGCGAGCTTTATGATGTCGTAGCCCATGCATACGGTGCTTTCTGAACTCGGACAATTGTATGATGCTCACGCGCTTCCGTCGCACGACGGTTTGCTCGCGCTCACGGAGGCGGCGATTGCCGTGCTGGAAAACGAATCCGGCTCGTACCGTCCCAGGGCGGACGGCCATGCGGCAGGCGGTCTGCTTGATTTTACGGACGAGCCGGAGCTGCCGCTGATTGTCGTTCCCGACTTGCACGGGCGCGGTGATTTTTTCCTGCATCTGCTGCGTTTTCCGCCCGCGCGGTGGGGCATCGGCGGCGGCGCGACCGTGCTTGACGCGCTCGCGAACCATGCGCTGCGCGTCGTGTGCCTGGGCGATCTGTTCCACACCGAGCGGCGGTGCAAGGCGCGGTGGCTTGCCGCATGGGACGCATACGCGCGCGGCGAGTTCGAGGGCGATGCGATGTCCGCCGAGATGGAAGAGAACCTGACGCTGTATCAGATGGTGCTGCGGGTGAAGGACGCGTTTCCCGCGACGTTCCATTTCCTGAAAGGAAACCACGAGAATATCCTGAACGAATCGGGCAGGGGAAATCATCCGTTCCGGAAATTCGCCGACGAAGGCAACATGGTCTACGATTTTATGGCGAGCCGGTACGGGGACGGCGTGCTGCACGTGATGAGCGTGTGGGAGCATTCGCTGCCTATCTGCGCCGCGTTCCCTGCCTGCGTGGCGAGCCATGCCGAGCCGAAAGAGACGTACACCAGAAAACAGATTGTGGCATACGGCGACCATCCTTCCGTCGTGCTGGGGCTGACCTGGACGGCGAACGACGAGGCGGAGGACGGCAGCGTGCGGAAAAACTTGCGTATGCTTTTGGGCGCGGCGCGCGCGAAAACTGCCGTCTGGCTTGCGGGGCATCGTCCCACCGACGANCGGTACGCGCTGCGGCAGGACGGCGCGTTGGTGCAGATCCACAGCCCCGACCGCGAGCAGGTTGCCGTCATCATGCCGGGCACCCGTTTTGACGCGGCGCGGGATATCCGCCCGCTTGCGGAATCCGCTTGCGTGTAACGGATTGTCTCCGTCGTCGTTGCGAATCGACGTGGTGACGACCTTTTGCATTCCGACAACGCTTCGAAATTCTGTATGGACGGCGTGTCGGTGTTTGTTCCCGTGACCGTTGCGGGCAAAGACCATCCGTAAGTCGGCATGGTGCTGCTGTAGCCATTTGTGCGACCGGTTGTTTATCGTTTTGAACCGCGGAATTGCCGTTGCGCGGCGTTTTTTTAAGGGGATAGACGATGAGACGAAATCTGCTTTTTGTGGCGACGCTCTTGCTTTCGGCAGGGGCGTTCGCGCTTGATATTGGCGGCGACGGATGTGTGGACGGCGCGTGTCCGATTCCCGTTGCCGATGACAACGGACGCGAGGTGTATGCGGTCGTCTCTCCCGTGGGCTATCATACCGTGCCGATGATTCGGCAGGCGGCGCGGCTTGACACCCTTGCCGGAAAACGAATTGCGCTTGTCGGCGGGTCGTTCATGGCTTCGGTCACACATGCCGAGCTGAAACGTTGTATTGAGGATGCATATCCCACGGCGCGGGTGTTCCTGTTCGATGAGGTCGGATCGGCAGGTCCCTACTCGGTGTTCGGGCAGACGGAAAAAGTCAAGTTGTTCCAGAAAGCTTTGCGGTCGCTGAAAATCGACGCGGTGATTGCCGGGAACGCGGGGTGCGGGCTGTGTACGACCAAGGAATGCGGATCGGCGATTGCCGCAGAGTATGTCGGTATTCCTGCGGTGACGGTCGGTGCGCCCACGTTCGTCGCGCAGATTCATTCCACGGGCGTGAACCGTGGCGTTCCCGTCCTGCGGGCAGCGGAATATCCCGGCGCGTTCGCTTCCCATGCTACGGCTGATCTGAAGAAAAATACCCGCGAGATTGTGTGGCCGCAGGTCAAGACGCTGCTCACCGCCCCGATTACGGCGGAAGAAATCGCGCGGTATGCGCCCGGCGGAAAGCGTCCTGCTAATGAAGTCATCTATTACGGCAATTTCGATGAGATTCAGGATTTCTTTGCGGTGAACGGCTGGACGGACGGGCTTCCCGTCGTGCCGCCTACGGACGAGAAAGTGCGGGCGTACCTTGCCTTCACGGATTATGACGGCGACGACGTGCTGGGGACGTTCGCGCTCGCCTACCGCGAATGTACGGTCTACACAGTCGCGGCGAACGCGGTCATGGCGGGCGTACCGCCGGAATTCATGCCGATTTGCGTCGCATTCGTGCAGGGCATGAATGACGGTTCGTGGCGCAAGCCGCTCGCAAGCACGCACGGCTGGACTCCGTTCGCATGGCTCAACGGGCCGCTCGCACGGCAGCTCGGCATTGACTGTCGGCAGGGCATGATCAGCGAAAAAGCGAACAAGGCACTGGGGCGTTTCATCGACCTGTGTATGCTGAACGTCGGCGGCTATTATGTGAAAGAAAACCGCATGGGAACGTTCGGATATTTGACCCCGTTCGTGTTCAGCGAGGACGAGGAGGCGTGCGTCCGGGTCGGGTGGCAGCCGTATCAGGTGACGCAGGGGTACGACCTGAACGCGAACACGATTACGGCGGGCAGTGCGCTCGCCTGGGGAAACAACATCACGCCTGCCACCGACGACGCGGAAAAAATCATGGAGATCATGGCNTTCGACATCACCGAAAAACAGCAGAACGGCTTGGGAAACACCAATCCACACGTTCCGCGCACCGTGTTCATTACGGAATACGTCGCGAGGGATCTTGCAAAAGCCTATCGCACCAAGGACGAACTGGAGGACGCGCTGATTGCGACCGCCCGCCGCCCGCTCGCTCTCCGTGCCTATGCGCACTACTGGGCGAATACGGGAAGCCAGCAGTACCGGCGGCGTTCGTTTGACGAGCATTGCGATATGCTGGCAAAAGACAAGGCGGAGC
>WFLX010137538.1_pt1 | contig 14195 bp, 13 predicted proteins | sample 4967041 | NCBI WGS metagenome assembly WFLX01 (sample SAMN12857096, study PRJNA449069) | gut metagenome | isolation source: stool from male and female vole | host: Microtus ochrogaster | place: USA:Florida | collected 2017
GGGGAAATGGTATAGAAAGTCGTGATATATACCAGCATGGTAAATGCCACCATGACCAAAAGTCCCAGCAACAGCGTCAGCAGAAACAATCCACCATGAATCCAGCTTGTGGGAAGCCGCAGTCCATAGGGCGCAGGCAGCAGAGCCGCCACCGCCAGAATCGGCACACAGCGCAGCAAGGCCTTGGAAGTACGGTTTGCCACTGACCGGGAAAACCACATCTGGTAGATGCTGATTGGCCGGCACAGCTCGTAGGCAATATTGCCGTTTCGGATGGCGTCAAAAATCTCCCCCTCCATGATCCAAGCCCCAAACACCGCCAGAAACGCCTGCTGCAGCCAGATATAAGTCACCACCGCCTCAAAGCTCATGGGAAAAGCCGCAGCATCCGCCTCATAGAACGCCCGGTACACCAGAATTTCCATGGCTCCCCAGAAAAATTGGGTCACGACCCCCGCAGCCGCAGCTGTCCGATACTGTAATCCCATGGAAAACCGCAGTCGGAAGAACGAAATATATTTTCTCATCTCATCCCCTCCCTATATCTCATAACTGCGGTACAGCTGAGCCACTTCCTCGTCAATATTCTCCCCGCACCGCCGGATGTCCTCCAGCGTGCCGTCCAGCAGAATCTGTCCCTTGCCAATCAGAATAATCCGCTTGGTCAGCGCCTCAATATCCTGCATATCATGGGTGGTCAAAATTACTGTAGTGCCGTGGTTTTCATTCTGTTTTTTAATAAAGTCCCGCACCGCCAGCTTGGACACCGCATCCAGACCGATAGTGGGCTCGTCCAGGAATAATATCCTTGGGCTGTGCAGCAGGGAACCCGCTATCTCACAGCGCATACGCTGCCCCAAAGACAACTGTCTGGCAGGAGTGCGCAGCAGTTCCCCTAAATTTAATAATTCTGTCAATTCATCGAGATTGGATCGATAGACCTGATCCGGAATGGTATAGATATCCTTTAGAAGTTCATAGGAATCTATGACCGGAACATCCCACCACAGCTGCGAGCGCTGTCCGAATACCACGCCAATCTGGCGCACATGCTCGATTCGGTCCTTCCATGGCACCCTGCCGTCAATAAGGCAGCTGCCGCTGTCCGGTGTCAATATTCCGCTGAGAATTTTGATTGTGGAGCTTTTCCCCGCTCCGTTGGGACCGATATAGCCCACCATCTCTCCGTCCGAAATGGTAAAGCTCACATCTCTGAGAGCATGAATCTCCTCATACTCCCTGTGAAACAGGGCCTTTACGGCTTCGTGAAAGCCCGCATTTCTCTTTGTAATCTTGTACGACTTGCACACGTTTTCCATCGTAATCATCATTGCTTCCTCCTGGTAGTTATGTCTGCACATCTTTCCAAGTAGTTTCTATTATTCAATTTACCCCTGCCAACGCAGGGAGCTATATCATAACAAAGATGCCAGAGCTTGTCAAGTAAGTAGTCACATTTCCTCAGTTATTTTCAATTCCAGGAAACCCTCCAGATAAATTCTGTCCCCGCTCTTATAATCTACTACATGTTCAAACTCCACCAGAATTTGATCCTCCGCCACGTATATTCCGGTCAGAACAAAATTTCCTGCCTTTGTGAATTTTACACAGCTTCTTAAATGCGGCAATGCTGTTTTCCTCCTTGTACCATCCGATATGCAGGACTACAGCAAATCGAAAAAATCTAATTGCGCATTTTTCCAGGATCTTTGGTCAGCCTGCTTTATCACATCATTTTCAGATACTTCCCCGATCAACAGAGGGGAGGAAGCATTATGGAGCTTCCTGTTTTTTATGACGGTTTCTATATCGTAATTCGCATAACAATACAGACAGCCATGACCGCAGGTGTTATATGCTCCAATATCCGCTCCCAGCAGGCAGGAGCATTCTTTTCTGGCTGTTTTTTTCTTTGGCACATTCAGCTTACAGCCCAAAGCTTTCTCCAACACAGCTTGGGACATACAGCCGTCGGCATCCACATTTTCCCGCACCAGACCTGCATTCTCACAGCACAGATGTATCTGCAGCTCATTCTCTTTCGCAATTTCAGAAAATGCAGCGATTATTTTTTCCTGCTCTTTAGCGGTGACACTGCGGACCTGACTAAAATTCCGCAGTGTTTTCTCATACAGGTCAATAAAGCTTACCACGCATTGCTCGGTATACCCTGAGAGCGCTTTCGCCATCTGACCAAACTGCTCTATGTGATAATCCACCGAATATCTGTCCGTGACAAAAACCGGATCATACCGCCAGCTTATCCGCGCCTTTCCAATCAGTTCAGAAAGTTTTTGAAAATATCCGATAACCTGTTCCTTGGACGGCACATAAGGTTCAATCTCTTTTCCATAAGGAGTGATTGTCACAAACCAGAACATATCAAAGGCCGATAACAGCGCAATCCGGTCAAGCATGGGAGAAGGATTCTTGGTGCAGAACACCATGACATCTATAACTTCCGGATTCAACAGGTATTTGGTTATCTGCGTTGGGTAATAGGGATTGCGTGAAAGCACATATCCCTCTTTGATACGGTTGTAGAACCAATCGCTGTAATAGGCAGGTATATCCGTCCTGCTGCCCGTGTTCAGTATCATTCTAGTCACACACCTTTGCTTTCATTTGCACGCAATCTTGTATGATATTCAAATCGTCTTTCCAAGAAGAACATACTCATATTCGAAATCTCTGAGCTGATCCATATAATCCTTGTTACAGTTGCCCTCACGGATAAGCGCTCCGACGGACGGCACATNNTGCNTNTTCAGCTCCTNGCGGACGGCTTCGGCAAGTGCCNTTCCCAAACCGNNGTGGTTTTNGTCAACGCCCATATAGAGCATTACNTAGGAANGNGGCTTGCNTTTTTCCAAAAGAATTCGGANCNTTTTCAGCGGNNCAAGTCTGCCGTANANGCGGTTTCCNAAATTCGGTACGGAAATAAAAAATCCCACGGGCGCTCCCTCAAAATNCGCCATTTTCACCATGCTGTAATTAAGAATATGCCGCAGGTAATCATACAATTGGCAGAACTCCGCCTCTGTGATACGCTTGTACACGGGAAAATCACTGTACAGCTCTATCAGCAGAGAATATACCTCATGTAGTGTCTTGTTAAATGTACCGTTATCGGGACATTTGATCGTGTAACCCCCGTTCAGCTTTTCCGTGAGGCGCGCGGCGTATTTTTCACAGCCGTCGTCATTCTCCACAATTTTGTAATGGTTTGAGGAGTAATGTTTAATCACCTCAAATCCGTTTTCATACCACAAATTGGCGTAATACTCCTTGTTGTATGGCTCACCCGTATAAGGCGAGCCGAAGCGGTTGGTTTTCAACCTGTACTTTACCCAAAAAGAACAGTCAACGGGTCCCGTTAGTTTTGCGCAATCGTTTTTCGCCGCTATTTCGCCTACCGTTTTAAATAGAAGCGTTGCGGCTTCGCTGTCGTTTTCGCTCTCAAAAAAGCCGACATACGCAGTGCTGTCGTTTGGGTAAATTGTGACCATGACGCGGCTTACAGCACGATTTCCACGGTAGATCAGGATAGGCGTAACGGTAAAATATCGACTCAGGACATGTGTGCCGTTCAAGAGCGCAAGCTCGTCCGCGGGACTTTGCGTAAGCTCGCCTGCCGAGTAAATTCTCCTTGGAAGCGCGAGAAAGTCACGTATTCTTTTTTTGTCACCACCCTCAATAACGACTACCGTTAAACTCATTTCAAACGACCTCCGTTCGCTTCTGATTTCACATAAATGCGTTTTATTTTCTTGAATTTCGGAAGGTCCCCATTGATTTTTTCGATAAATTCAAGTGCTTCACCTTCGGGAATATCCGTGTAAATTCTCGCGGAAAGATGGTGATCCTCCTCGAAAACCGCCGCCGACTTTATCTGCTCGTTTTCCATTATCAACGCTTCAAGCTCATCAAGATAAACGTTTTCACCGTTCGCGGAGATCATCATACGACGCTTCCGTCCCTTTAAGAACAGCCTGCGTTCATCATCAATGTACCCAAGATCGCCCGTGTGGTAGAAACCCTCGCTGTCAACCTCGCCGTAATTTTCACCGTGGGAAATGTATCCCGAAAAAACGCTCCCGCCGCCCACGATAATCTCACCGATACCGTTTTCGTCGGGCTCAAAAACACGGACGTCCAAGCCGTCGAGAATCGTACCATTGCTTGCCATGTCGCTGTCATCGGGTCTTGCGAGAGTTATCACCGAGGACGTTTCGGTCGTGCCGTAGGCTTCCAGAAGCCGAACGCCGTTGTCAATAAAATAGTGTTTCGTATCGGGATCGGTAAAGCTGCCGCCGCAATAAAAAAATCTGACATTCCGCAAACAGTCCATAAGCTCGTCCGTCATAGCAGTGCGAAGACGCATCAAAATCAGCGGTACAGTGCATACTATCGTCGGTCGGACTTCCATCATTTCCTCCGCAATCTTCTTTTTGTCAGAGCAGAGAAAGACCTGCATTCCCGAAATTATCGTGTATAAGAAATTCGCTACACCCGCATAAACGTGACTGAGCGGCAAAAAGATATACGAAACATCCTCCACAGACATGGGCGTGCGGGAACAGAGCGCATCCCAATTGTGAAGAAGATTGCGTGTTGTAAGCGGAATCGCTTTCGGACGATTTGTCGTGCCCGAGGTGAACAGTATCATTATTGGAATATTAATATCCGTATTTCCCACAAGTTTGAGAGGACTTTGCTGTCCCTTTTGGATCAATCTCGGGAACTCACTCTCAATACAAATAAAACGCAGCTCGGGGCACTTTTTTTGGAGTTCGTCGATCTCGTTCTGCTTGTCTGCGGAATAGAGTATCGCGCCGACCTCGATGACAGACAGTGTTCTCTCGATGTCAAACGCCGTCCACTCGCTGTTTATGGGAACAATCGTGCCGACATATCCGAGCACAGCCAGATCCGCCACCGCCCAATAATAGCTGTTCGGCGAGTAAAGCATCACGTTTCCTCGAACGCCCTCTAAGATCAGTCCGCGGGCAAGAGCTTCCGCGTCGGAGACAACCTCACCGAATGTCCGCGCAACGAACCGTCCGTCCGTTTTCACGCTAATATATGGAAGGTCTCTCCATTTCACCTTGTCCTCTTGCAGGTACTCGTAAACACTCTTCATTCTGTGCTCCTCTCTATCACTGTTATCCGTCCTGTAGCTCCGTCAACCTCGACCATATCGCCGTTTCCAAGGATACTCGCCGCGCCGTCAACTCCGACGACCGCAGGCTTTTTCAACTCTCGGGAGATGATCGCTGTGTGCGACAACAGCGAGCCCTTTTCCGTGATGATTCCCGCCGCGCTGACGATGAGAAATACCCAACCCGGATCGGTCATTTTGGCGACTATTATCTTTCCTGTTGTGTCTGGACAAGAAGTCGGATCAGTGATGACAATCACCTCGCCTCGCGCTTTTCCCGCGGAGCATGGTGTGCCCTCAAGCGTGTTTGCAGTGCGGTTCGTTTCCATTCCGCCGACGCTTTTCGGGGCTCTGTCAAAGACCTTTTCTGCGAAGATTAGACGCGTATACGCAGGGAGTTTCTCAAATCGCTGATACATCTCGCGGCGCTGTTCAACAATACTTTGCATATTCTTTCCACTTTTCACCGCCGTTTCAACCTCGGAATATTCGAGATAAAAAATGTCCCGGGGCGCAGAAATCACACCGGCGATGCTAAGCTCCTCTCCGACTTTAAGCATCATCGAACGCATCATTCCGTAAAGTCTCGAGCGGTTCAAGCGGGACTTTTCGCGGTTCTTTATCCCGACTGCCGCCCTCTTCGCGAATGCTTTGCACAAACCCTTCGGCGCATCTTTTTGTTCAAAACCCTCCGATACTTCTGCGCCTGCTTCCGCGTACTGAACGATCTTCTGCGCAAGAAGCTCGGGGTTCGTGCGAAAAGTCAGGCTTTCGAGCTTGAGCTCCTCGGCGTTGCGGTCTCCGTAACACTCGATGTATTCCTCGAGCCTTTGCGCGAGCTTGCCGTTTTGCATGTATGCGTGGAAATCCTCCGTGTTATGTATTCTCCCAAGCCGCACAAGCTCTCCGCTCTCTTTCGCGTGCTGCGAGAGCTTTACAAGCTCCGTCACGGGCTTCATGCTCTCTATCCCGTTAAGCCCTGAGATGAGGCGGTTGGCTTCTGCGGGATTCGACTTTAACCGAGACTTCAGCAGTCCCGTGAAAATGAACGTGTACATATCGTTTGCCAAGGTCAAATCCCACTTCGCTGTAACCTTGTCAAGAACGTTCCGATAATGCAAAAGTATCTCCTCCGCTCCCGCGGAATCGAGATCAACAGACTTGAAAAACTTTATCATTTCCTTAAACTCAACATCGAGCTTCTCCATAAGTCTCGGGCACGCGAGTATCAGCCAAACAAACGACAGCGTGACCTTAACGTGAGTTACAAATCCAATCTTTCGATCATAATGAGACGTGATGTTTTTGTTCTTCACTCCGAGCATTTCCTGCCACACGGGGATTATTTTCCCACTGAACGGCAGGAACAAAATAACATCATACCAATTGCTGATACGGTAGTATATCCGTCCGCTCGCCGCATCCACCATGTTTCGGAGAATATCGTCAATCATGGCGACAGTTTTCGGCTCGTGAGTCAACCGAAGCAGAGCGGAACGAAAAACGCGGTAATACGCCGTACGGATAAAGCTCTGCGTAAGCGGCAGCGTAATTCCCGGGTAACTTTCGACAATGTTGCTGTTGTCAAGAACAATCGGAGAATCGCATTTCAGCGAGGTTATCGGACGCGCTTGCAGGATAAAAATCTCGCTGTTTTTTATCGCGAACTCAATGTCGCACTCATGACCGAAAAGTTTATTTATTTTCTCCGAAATCTCAACAAGCTCTTTAAGAACAGCTTCCGATATCTTTGGGGAATTCTCCGTCTGCTCGCTGTAATAGAGCCCGTCCGTGGTATTGTAGTAGTACGTGCTTGTCGGAGCTTTGTCCTCGACTACATTGTCGCCCGTTCCTCTGCCGATGACCACTACTGTTTCATTTATGATACCTTGTGGATTTGCGGTGAAGATCACTCCCGACATATCGGCGGATATCATTTTCTGAACAATAGCGCAGACAGTAATCTTTTCGGGAGCAATTCCGTTCGTTTTGCAGTATTCGGAAAACCCTTCACTTTTGGGCACGGAGCATACGCGTTCCACAGCGGAATGAATCTCACTTATAGGAAGCTCCAGCTCTGTATGAAACTGTCCCGCAAACGACACACTTGCGCCATCCTCAGCACTCGCCGATGAGCGCACCGAAACGAGCTTGTCCTCCCCGAAAAAGTCCGACGCATATCTCTCCAAATCACATTTTTCTTCCCCGAAAACGCAGAAAAACGGCGGGACGTTAAAACCGTTTTCCCGCAGTTTAAAGAGATTTCCCGCCTTTGCGCCAATGGGCTGCCGCATATAATTTTCAGCACTGATTATCATACTTACACCTTTCCGAAAATCAGGAACGCCGCTACTGTAACGAGCATCATCGTTTCCTGAATGTATGTGTAGCGCTCCACCTTATCGACGATTTTAAAGCGCGTCGGGTCTTTTATGAATTGCGTGAATTTCAGCGTCATCCATCCCGTGTTGAGGAGAAGCGCCACGACGGATATCTTGTTAAGGTTCCACACAAGGAGCACGTTCGTGAGAATGTCCACCCAAGTGAGAACAAGCACGAACACAGTTGACTTTTGGTAGCCGAACAGCTTGGAGTATGTAACGTATTCCGTCTCATCCTTCGGAGCGCGTATCTTCCGCGAAACCTCCCAGATAAGCGCAGGNAAATAAAGCGTCCANGCGGCAAGNAAGTTCGTAAGCGTCCACGCNGAAAGACCGTATTTTATGCANGTGAACGANATGATGTAAACATTCATTATCATCTGCACGGGATTGTGCGTTACAAGCGCCAGCGGCAGACTTTTCTGTATCTTTTTCTTGCTGAAAAACCACAGCGACATCAGCGTTCCGTAAACATACAGAAACAGGAAAAACCAGATGTTGTTCATAAAAACAGCGTTCAGTGCCACAGTCACGGCAATAAGAATTCCCACGAAAATGGCTAGATCTTGCTTTTTTACGCGGCCTGATGGAAGCGGTCTGCTCGAGAACAGGCGACAGTCAAGCTCGTAATCCTTGAAGTCGTCTGCGATACGGAGCCAAAGAAGAAAGCTGAACACCGTAAAGCCGCCGATAAATTCCTGATAATTGATCTGGAATTCCGTCACGCCATTGTTCAGCAGTACGATGAAATATATCTCGCCAAATACGATAATCCCGAGCAAAAGACGCGGAATGATCGGATACATTTCCTTGAAATAAATGTTAAGACGCTTTAGCATTTTACCCTCCTCGCTACTCTCTCGCCTGTTTTAATGAGCGTTTCCGTGCCGTTTTCGGAATTTGAGCGTATATCGTCATCGAGCTCTACCACACCGCTTTTGAAGAGCTGTATTATCGTCGAACCGCCAAAGCCGAAATATCCCTTTTCGTCCATTCGCGAAAAGCTCGTGACAGTGTGATTGGTAATCTTTCCGATCTGCAAAGCCCCAACCTCTATCTGTATCATCTCCCCGAAGTGCTCGGTTTTGAGCAGGGAGCAGACGCGATGATTGCGCGAGAAAACACGGTATTTTTCCGAAATCGGGCGCACCGTATGAAGCTCTCCGGGAAGCTCCAACCTGCGAATAAGTTCGCCGTCGTCACAAAAGACGTACCTGTGACAATCTTCAACGGCAAGACGGTAAACAAGACAAACTCCCTCACCAAAGTCCGAAACATCAATTCCACCTGCGATTTCCGACAATGTATATACGCTGCGCTTGATCTTCAACGTGAGCTCGTCGGCTATCGGGTACGCGGCAAGCCTCCCGCAGCACGGTGCTATCAGCTCATCAGCGGAACAGTCGGTGGTGAAGCGGCATCGGCGGGTGAAAAAATCGTCGAAGCTGTTGAATTCCGTGCGTTCGCACAGTGAAAGATCAATGCCATATTTTTCGATAAAGGGGCTGATCTTTCTAACCGAAAGCCTGCTCTTCATAAACGCTCCGTTTATTTTAGAATAGATACTGCGGCAGAAAAACGCTTTCAGCAGTGCTCTACCAAACACCGTATTATAGAGAAAGTCAAGGCTCCTCGCGCCATATTCAAGCTCCTCACGGAGTTCTCCCGCAGCTCTGTCATAAATCATCATAGAACATCTCTCACCAAAATCAACGCAATAATCCCCACAGCAAGCGCGCCGAAAAAAATGTACCATGCTCCACGGGGCTTAGCAATCTTCACATCTAGGATAAACAGCACCGCGATAATTGCGTATTCCGCCGCCCATATCAATGCGGCGTTACATTCGGGAAAAAATCCCAAAACTGCATGTGTTACGGGAAAAATCAGCGCCGCGTATGTTACGGGGAGTCCATCGTAATGCGTCCGCACACCCCCTGCTGCCGCAGAGGTATTGAACCACGCAAGACGTATGATTCCACACAAAACGTAGCCAAAAAGAAGCAGATATTTTACAATACCCACGCCGTCCGCAAGTCTCATGCCCAGCACCGCGGGCAACGCCAGAAATCCCACAACATCTGCAAGGGTATCTATCTGCACACCGAATTCCATTTCAGACTTATCGCGCTTGCACCGCCGCGCGATAACTCCGTCAAAGAGATCACATATTCCCGCAACAGCAAGCGCAATCATTGCAGGCGCAAGCATACCCTCAACGGCGAAAGCTATTCCCGCGAACGCCGCCGCAACACCAACGTATGTTAAAATCACAGATCTGTTGTATTTCCCGATAAACATTTTTCCCTCACAAATTTTTGCGAATTCCCGTGGCATATAGTATTGAGTTGACGGCAATGTGCGTTCCCGCACCGAGAAGAATATACGCAAAATATTCCCAAATTGTCATCGGAAACAGCACTGCGAACACTCCCGCAACTCCAAAAAGCGAATCCACCTGATCAACGACAAAGAACACTGCGCCCTTTAAACCGCGCACCGTTTTCCCGCTGGGAATATCAAGACGGCGCTTGACAAAGCTGTTCGGAAGCTCGAAAAGAACATACGCAAAGCCCATTGCCGCCCCTGCCACAAGATTGAACAGCGGAGTGTTCCCAAATCGTGAATAAATCGAGCAGAGCTCAGGAAATTCCATACACACGAACCCCCACAGCACCTGCGCCGCTGCTCCAAAAACAATCATTCCGAAAAATCCCGCCCACGTCTTGTTTTCCCCGAAAACTTGCCTGCCGTCGCGAAACGTCCCGCCGCCGTCAATCGGACGATTAATCCGTTTATACAGCGGCGTTTTTACGAACAGCATATTCAGTATTCCCGCGATGATTACAGGAATCATCGTTATGTACATTTTCAAAATAATCATAGCAGATTTGAAATCAGTATCGCACCCTCAGCGCTGAAAAACGCAACTCCCATGACAAGCACTGCAGCCGCCGACACGTCCTTGATGAACCTCACATTCTTGTCATCCTCGGGGCAAAAACTGTCACACAGACGCTCTATCGCAGTATTGATATATTCGACGGCAAAAGCCCCGCAAGCCAATGCGAGCAGGATAATGTAATCGTACAAGCCCGATGATGTGATAATATTCAGCACGAGAAAAACAAGCGCAATGACCGTATAGATCTTAAAATTACGCTCCGCACGAAAACCGCTTGTCGCGCCCTTTATAGCACACTTCACACTTTGCAAAAAGCTTTTGTTTTTCATAATTTAAGCCCCACTATAACTACTGTAGTATAACGCAAAGCGGCTACAATGTCAAATCTCGGAAAAGCAGGTTCTTGACGATATCACTGCCGCCGTGGATGGAGGCAGCATACAGCACTCAGCATTTTTTGGACCTCAAGGCCGGAGGTATTTCCTAAAGGATATTTTCCCATCCTTCTTTATCAAATCCGGTCTGCCCTCTCCTGCAGCGCCCTCCCCGGTGTCTGCCTCCACTGTCTCATAGCCCAGCACAGTGTCTAGTAGTGCGCGAATCTTGGCATTTTTTTCACTGCCGTATAACTCCTGCAGAGTCTCCTGGTCCTGGGGTGTATTCCAATTGGCAAGCACCCGGATTCCCAGCTCCCGCTCCGCCGCCTTTTTGGAGGAGAGCAGCTCTTTGACCTCTTCCCTCCAGCCGGGGCGGTCTGTCAGCAGCTTTTCCAGCTCCTGCCTTACCTGCATGGAACTGTCCTTGCTGTAGGACAGAATCTGTTCCTTCCAGGCATCCTTTCCCTTGGCGAATTCCTCCTGGGCAGCCATGCAGGACTCCCGGTTTCCCTCCGTAATCTGTACCTCTGCCTTGCCGCCATACACCCGCAGGGCAAAGCACCGTCCGTAAATCCCTGCCTCGGAAAAAGCCTTTACAGTCTCCTGAGTGCGCTCCGCCAGATACTGCTGGAAAATAGGAATACAGCCATTGATAATGTCCTGCGTTTCGCTCTCTATAACTGTAGAAACCTTTTCGCATTCCATAACTATATCATCCAATATCAACATAATTACCTGGAGCTGCCCCGCCACATCTATTCCCGCATGGTCCAATCCCCCGAATATAGCCTCCAGATTTTTCTGGACCAAATCATCACCATAATACAGAGAGGTGATGAAAAAATCTCTCTTTTCCATCAGCGCCATATAAGCCATACAGCGTCCGAAAAAGTCCTCGTTATGGTAGGTTTCGTCATAGTGTAACAGAGCCCATCTCTCATAAAATCCGCTCTGCCTGTGCCAGTCGGCGTGCTGGTCCTTGAAGGGATAGAGCGTAGACAGATCTGCCCTGCCTGTGAGGTAGTCCTTGACCTCGTTGGCACAAGAAAGTCCGTTAGTCATCATGTCCATGAGCTTGTCCTGCAGCACGTCCTCCTTGTTCAGCACTTCCTGCTCGTACAGCGCAGGATCCTCTTTGCGGATGATCTCCGCCATGGCCCTGGTCTCTCGATAACCCGCGTTTTTGAAGATTTCCAGAAAATCCTCCCTGCGTCTGCGAAATTGCACACAAAGCAGCTCTTCAATAGCATCATGCCTCGTGTCATGTCTCGTTCGCTGGTCTGCCGCCCAGGAGATACTCTCCCGGTTGGGAATGCAGAAAAGCTCCTCCAATTCTCCAGCCACATGGCCGATCTCTCCCCGAAGATCCATCCATTCTATAGCATCCAGCATCTTCTGAGAATCGGCTGCGCCGCAGACCATGACCACGGAGCGCACCTGCTCGGAAAGCATATAATTGACATAAGCACAGCCACCCAATTGACGGAACATTCTTTTATTGGTTCTCCTGCCCCGGATACCCGCCAGCTGGTCCTTCGTCAGAGTGCCCTGACGGATCTGCTTCTGAATCTCACAGATCTGCTGTTCCCCGGTGGCATCGGGAACAAACAGCATTCCCAGGGACTCCACCAGCATGGCTTCATATTCCGCAAGCAGCGCCCTATCTTCGTCATTCATCAGCACCCCGCCCAGACCCAGGGCGCAGGAGGGACCGGTGTGGGAGATTCCCTGCTGTACCTCTTTCTTTTTCCTAAGTTTCTCTCCCTCATTCAGTTCATTCTTTCCGTAGCAGAGGTAAAAATACAGGGTCAGGAGCAGTATTCGCCCATTGGGCTGCGGCGCTTTACATTCCCGGTAAGCCTGCAACACAACCTGGGGATTTGACTGAGCCATAGTGCCCAAATCAGCAGTAACGCTGTATAAATGCATCGAAATTGTATCTCTGCTGGCAGCATATTGCTGAGCGAGAACCGCCAGCACCTTGCTGCGATTCAGCTGCAGGATTCCAGCGTTCGCCTTAATATACAGATCACGCTTATACACTTCCGTATACGGAAAATACATATGCGGAAAACACACATAACAGGTGGAATTGCCTATGGCGTACACCAGATTAAAGAATCTGGCAGCCTTCTCATAGTACCCTTTCTCCAAACAGGACTCAAACCGGGTGACAAACTCCTGCACTTTGTCTTCCGGCAGTGCCTCCATATCCCGAAAAGTCAGACCTGCCAGGGACTCCTCCCCGGCCTCGCCCTTCAGATATTTCTTTGCGATCTCCAATTCCCCGCTGGCCAGCTGCAGTTCCGCCAAGGTGTACATAGCCTTTTTTGTCTGTACATTTTGTGTTCGCAACATACTGCTCCTCCTTGTTCGGGATAATTTACTCTCTCCGAAAAAATGTTCCACTAAAGAAAGTCTGCTAGCATAATTTAAGGTATTTTTCATTTACCCCATTATCCATAAGTATCTGTGAAATTTCATCATATACCATCAATACTTCTTTTCCTTTATGTGGTGGTTCTGGCGCTTCTTTAAACACCCAGATATTGTACGCTTTAATCTCATTAACAAGATTTTTTTCAAGTGAAAACTCAAAAGTATTGATAACACCGTCCAACACCAATGGAAATTCAACTTCTTTAAAAGCAAAAATATCCTTATGTTTATACATTGCTTTCTTGATCTTACTTATATCTTCACAGCTAATAGTAGCTGTGAAAAAATCTATCTTTGTATTAGCTTCATCTCCAATAGATCTATTNCTTTCAAAATATAAGCATCTCACANTTTCCTTTTCCAAGTTTTCAATTACATCAACTTGTGAAATCATACCTCCCGCATCCGCAAGTACATATCTAAAAATTCTTTTTTCTTTCACTATTATTTCACCTCTCTAACCCAAGCAGCTTATCACTAACATCGCTAGAAGATTAGATTGAGCCACTAATGTCAAAAACATTCTCTATGTATTGCTCTCCACAAGTATAGCACAACACAGTATGATATTCAAAACATTTAACCTGAGAAGCTTTCTCCTTTATTTTTATATTAAAATATTTCTTTAAAGTTCCTTTAAGGTTTTCCTGCTATCTTATTATTGTGATGAAAACAGGAGGTGCTTATGAGCGAACAAATGACCTTTAAACGCTATGAAATTAAATATTTAATTACCAAATCGCAGATGGCAGTGATTCAAAATGCCATGGCGGAACATATGATTGCGGATGTCCACGGTCAAAATACTCTATGCAGTCTTTATTTTGACACCCCCGATTATCTTCTGGTGCGGCGCTCTCTGGAGCATCCCCTCTATAAAGAAAAACTGCGGCTGCGCAGTTACGGAATCGGTGACAGCAGCCAAATGGTGT
>WFLX010053370.1_pt1 | contig 14191 bp, 11 predicted proteins | sample 4967041 | NCBI WGS metagenome assembly WFLX01 (sample SAMN12857096, study PRJNA449069) | gut metagenome | isolation source: stool from male and female vole | host: Microtus ochrogaster | place: USA:Florida | collected 2017
GGCTCAGTCACATAGCCCGCTATGCTCCCGAGCCTGCATGTCGAAAATCATCCCAACCCAGCTTCCCCGGGGCCTCTCAAATCTTATGAGACGGGGTCTTATAGTCCGTTAGTGTAACACAGGCTTCCACATGAAGCCTGTGTTATTTTATGTAATAATTTTGCAATGTTTTTGAAAGGTAATGTTCACATTCTTTTATTGGCAATAATTTGTACTGTCGGACAAAATACACTAAATTTGCACATTCTTTTAGAATGAATATAGCAATGGATAAAGATTCAAAGATATACGTTGCCGGACATAGAGGAATGGTAGGATCAGCGATTCTTCGCCAGCTTAAACGTGAAGGCTACACCAATATCATAACCCGTACTCATGCAGAGCTTGATCTGATTGACCAACGTGCTGTAAATGCTTTTTTTGAGTCGGAAAAACCTGAATACGTATTTCTTGCAGCTGCAAAAGTTGGAGGCATAATTGCCAATCAGTCAGCTCTTGCCGATTTTATGTATGATAACATGATGCTTGAAATGAACGTTATTCATGCTGCGTGGAAAAATGGTTGCAAGAAACTTGAGTTCCTTGGAAGTTCATGCATCTATCCTCGTATGGCACCCCAACCGATGCCGGAAAGTTGTCTTCTGACATCGGAACTGGAGAAAACAAACGAGGCTTATGCTCTTGCAAAGATATCGGGACTCAAATATTGTGAATATCTCAACAAGCAATATGGTACAGACTATATATCGGTGATGCCGACGAATCTTTACGGGCCCAACGATAATTATCATCCTGAACATTCACATGTTCTTCCGGCTCTTATAAGGCGATTTCACGAAGCAAAGGAGCAAGGCCTTGATGAAGTGACCTGTTGGGGTGATGGAAGTCCATTGCGTGAGTTCCTTTATGTTGACGACCTTGCCGAACTGTGTGTATTCCTTATGAACAATTATTCGGGCGACGAAACAGTCAATGCAGGCACCGGAAAAGAAATATCAATTAAGGATCTGACGGAGTTGGTGGCAGAAATAATAGGTTTCGAAGGCAGGATCTTGTGGGATACCAGCCGTCCTAATGGAACTCCTCGGAAATTGCTCGATGTGAGCAAGGCCAAGCATTTGGGGTGGAGCTATAAGACTGAGCTTCGAGAAGGCATAGAACTTGCCTATAATGATTTTCTTAATAATCCTATGAGAGCAGAGAGATGAAAAAATTCGGATTTATTTTCATATTATTGTTAGTATTCACAAGCGCCATTTCATTATCGGCGAATAATGGAGCCGGCAAGAGAGCCCTCATCGAAAAATATTCCAAGAGGTTGGAAAGTACAACAAATGCTCGCGACAGTGTGCGCATTCTTTACAATCTTTTCGATCTTTCAGACAGAGAACATCAGAAGAAATATGGTTGGCAGCTCTACGAGACGGCGGGGAGAGCTGCTGATTTAAGTACGCAGATGGACATGTTGAGGAATCTGGCGGTTTTCTATCAATATAATGATTCTGTAATCCATCAACTTGTCGGGCTGGCAGAAGAAATTCCAAACGAAGATGCACGTGCTTCCACCAAAACGTTTATTTTGAATCAGTATATCACTGTCAAGGCAGCCAATCCGGGCAGAAAGGAATTTGAGAATATGCTTCTCGACAGTATTAACCATACTTATAATTTGGCTTCTGATAATAAATACCGACAGATTGCTTTGCTATTTCAGATAATTCAATATCTGGGCGTTGATTCCGACGGTGCACTTTTTAAGGAAATCCTTGATAAATATGCAACTATCATAGATGAATTGCCATCAAGCGATTATCCATTGAAGAATCAGTTGTATACCGCCAGTGCAATTATTTATTCCCGACTTAATGAAGATGGAGAAAAAGCAATCCAATATGATAGGAAACTCATTGAAATCACCGATCTGCTACAGCAGATGTATAAAAAGAAGAATAGAAAATTCCGTTCTTACGATATAAGCAAATTTATTTCCTACAGAAGGATGCTTAGTAATTATCGGGCTTTGAACCGCGAGGAAGTAGAGGAGATATATGACAGCGTTATGTCGCTCTATCATAGAGATCCTGATATAAAGGCTACTGTCGACAAGAATGGCTATGTCGGTTCATATTATTATATGGCAACAAAAGACTATGCAAAAGCTGTTCCTGCATTAAAGAAAACATTGAAGAGTGACGACATATCTATCTACCAACGCAGAAAGTGCTATTTTATGCTTTCTGAAGCTGCAAAAGCTATTGGGGATAGGGAAACTTGTTATGATGCAATGGAGAACTATATTTCTCTATCACGCGATATCGACAGTCTTAAAAAAGTCTCGATCGACAGGGAAATCAAGATAAGGGATATTTTGGAAAATTCTTCCACTCTGTCTGATATCTCACATAAAACGCATGAAAAGACAACTAAAAAAAGTCAGGGAAATAATCTTTCCCTGACCATAATAGCATCTGTTCTTGCAGTGCTTCTTATTATCTATATGATACTTTATTTCAGGCTTCGGATGAAGAAATAAACTGACAAAGCCACTTGCCTACTGCTTGTGTACCATACTCTGATTTCCCTCCTTCACCAAGGTCAGGAGTGACAACTCCGGCCTTTAGCGATGCCATCACGGCACTTCTGACTGCAGCTCCTTCTTTTTCCAAGCCAAAATGCTCAAGCAGCATAGCTACTGAAAGCACCTGTGCCAGAGGATTGGCAATGTCAAGGCCGGTTGCCTGAGGCCAAGAGCCGTGAATTGGTTCGAAAACCGGTGTGCTCTCTCCTATAGATGAAGAAGGCAGCAATCCCATGGAACCGCTTATTACGCTTGCTTCGTCGGTCAATATGTCGCCAAAGGTGTTTTCTGTTACCATGACATCAAAGAACCTGGGATCTTGAATCATTCTCATGGCAGCATTGTCGACATACATATAGTCAGTAGTCACTTCCGGCCATTCCTTTTCCATATCTTGTGCAACCTTGCGCCATAGGCGGCTTGAGGCGAGCACATTTGCCTTGTCGACAACTGTGACATGTTTATTGCGGCGCATTGCCAGTTCGAAAGCTACTTTCAATATGCGTTCAACTTCAGGACGGGTATAGAGATTTGTGTCATAAGCCTTATCTTCAGACTCAAATTTCTCACCGAAGTACATTCCTCCAGTCAATTCGCGCACGCACACGAAATCTGCATCTTTTACAATATCTGCGCGTAATGGTGATTTGTCAAGCAGTCCCGGGAAAGTCATGATCGGACGAATGTTGGCAAATAGTCCGAGCTTTTTGCGCATAGCCAATAGTCCTTGCTCCGGACGTACCTTTGCTGCAGGGTTATTATCAAATTCCGGATCGCCAACTGCAGAGAAAAGCACAGCATCGGAATCCTTGCAAAGCTCATAAGTCTCGTCAGGGAATGGATTTCCCGTAGCCCTGATAGCAGCGGCGCCAGCAAGGCCATAATCAAACTCGAAATCGTGACCAAACTTTTGAGCCACAGTTTTGATTACATCAACACCCCCTCGAGATATCTCTGGACCGATACCCTCACCGGGTAATACTGCAATCTTTAGTTTCATATCTTAATCAATTATCTTTCACCATTATTACTTAGGCTTTGTTGACTGCATCAAGGAAAGCCTCCGCTGATGCGGCAACAATATCGCTGTTGGCTGCAAATCCATTATGGTTAACGCCGTCGCATTCAACTGTCATGTGCACCTTACCAACGTCGTTGCTTCCTTTGTCGAACGCCTGGATCAGGAATTCCTTGACAAGCATCTTGCGGCTAATGATTTTCTTAATGGCTGTGATGGCAGCGTCAACCGGACCGTTGCCTGTGGCGCAAGCCTCAAATTTCTCACCCGCTATATCAAGACCCACACTGGCTACCGGGCGAACTCCAACTCCACTCGAAACCTGCAGATAGTCAATCTTGATTCGGTTGCGTGCGGTACGGTGTTTGCTGCCGGCAAGCATCAGGACGTCTTCATCAGTAACTTCACGCTTCTTGTCGGCAAGCTTCAGGAAATCTGCATAGCACTTATCAAGAGCTTCCTGTTCCATGTGAACGCCATATACCTCGAGACGATGCTTGAGAGCAGCACGTCCGCTTCTCGCAGTGAGCACAATTGCATTCTCATCGATACCAACGTCTTTCGGGTCGATTATTTCATAGCTCTCTCTATTCTTCAAAACACCATCCTGATGTATACCTGAAGAATGAGCAAAAGCATTACGGCCTACGATTGCCTTATTTGGCTGAACAGGCATGTTCATCATGCTCGACACCATCCGGCTGACTGAAGCGATTTTCTTTGTGTTTATGTTTGTGTCTAATCCAAGTTCTGAATGAGATTTGCATATCATGACAACTTCTTCAAGAGAAGTGTTTCCTGCACGTTCTCCGATTCCATTGATAGTTACCTCTGCCTGTCGTGCTCCGTTTGTGAGACCGGATATTGTGTTGGCGGTAGCCATTCCAAGGTCGTTGTGGCAGTGAGTTGCAATCACTACATTGTGTATGCCGTCGACATGCTCCATGAGATACTTGATCTTCTCTCCAAATTCACTTGGAAGGCAATAGCCTGTTGTGTCAGGGATATTGATTACAGTTGCACCTGCCTTTATGACAGCTTCTACAACCCTGGCGAGATATTCATTGTCGGTGCGGCCTGCATCTTCAGCGTAGAATTGCACATCTTCCACATATTTCTTAGCGCATTTGACGCAAGATATTGCTCTTTCGAGAATCTCTTCAGGAGTGGAGTTGAATTTATATTTGATATGATAGGGTGATGTGCCGATGCCGGTGTGGATTCGGGGTCTCTTTGCAAACCGCAAGGCTTCCGCTGCAATCTTTATGTCAGATTCAACAGCACGTGTGAGGGCGCATATAGTAGGCCATGTCACTGCCTTGGAGATTTCAACTACAGAAGTGAAGTCTCCGGGACTTGACACCGGGAAACCTGCTTCGATGATGTCAACGCCAAGACCTTCGAGTTTTTTTGCTACTTCCACCTTCTCCTGGGTGTTCAGACGGCATCCGGGCACTTGCTCGCCGTCGCGAAGGGTGGTATCGAAAATATAAATTCTGTCGCTCATATACCTGTAGATTCTTTTTTTTCGTTGTTGAGTTTGAAAACGCAAAGGTAGTAATTTTTAAGGTTATTTACAAACTTCTTCCATAAAATCAAGAGGAATTTTGTTAATTTCTGGGATTTTTGCTAATTTTGTATCAAATCTAAAATGAATAAAAACTTCATGTCATGAATGAACTTTTTTCTGTAAAAGATAAGGTGGTGGTCATCACCGGTGGAACTGGCGTGTTGGGCGCCTGCATTGGGGAATATCTTGCGCTTGAGGGTGCAAAAGTTGTTCTCATGGGGCGCCGTAAAGATGAAGGTGACAAGATTGTAGACACAATACGCGAGAAAGGTGGAGAAGCCATATTTCTCACTACAGATGTGATGAGTGTGGAGAAAGTGGAAGAGAATTGTGCGGAAATTCTTGAAAAATATGGTAGGATTGATGCTCTGCTCAATGCTGCCGGAGGGAATATGCCTGGTGCTACCATTGCGCCATCCGGTAATTTTTTCGATCTTAAGGTGCAGGAATTTGAAAAAGTTCTTGGTCTCAATCTTACAGGAACTGTAANTCCCACACAAGTNTTTCTAAAGCCTATGGTGANAGCCGGCAAGGGNGCTATCGTAAACTNCTCGTCGATNGCTGCATTCAGACCAATNACCCGTGTATGCGGTTATGCAGCAGCCAAGGCCGGTATCAGTAATTTCACAGCTTTTCTTGCAAATGAGGTGGCTACTAAGTTTACTCCTTCTATCCGAGTCAATGCGATTGCTCCGGGCTTCTTCCTGACCAACCAGAACCGGGCATTGCTCACTAATCCGGATGGATCTCTTACTGAGCGTGGCGCTGACGTTATCCGTCAGACACCGTTCAAACGGTTCGGCAAACCGGAGGAACTTTGCGGAACTATCCAATATCTTATATCAGACGCATCAACTTTCGTAACCGGCACCGTTGCTGTGGTAGACGGAGGTTTCAATGCATTCGCGATGTAATCTATTTTGAATTTTGAATAATTTAGAATTGATAGTTAATCGTTAATCGTTGATGAAGCGTCGCTATGAAGTGGTTGTGCCGGGGGGAGAGCGGAAAGTTCTCCTGCACACTTGCTGTGCCCCGTGCTCATCCGCGATAGTGGAATGTCTTCTGCAGCACGGCATAACCCCTGTGATCTATTACTGCAATCCAAACATTTATCCGCTTGAGGAATATTTGAAACGCAAGAATGAATGCACCCGCTATGCGGAAAGCCTCGGTCTGGAGATTGTGGATGCTGACTATGACCATGAGGGATGGTTGTGTGGAGTGAAAGGTCTGGAGAATGAGCCGGAAAGAGGCGGACGTTGCCTGAATTGTTTCAAAATGCGTCTCCGCAAGACAGCAGAGTATGCCCATGAGCATGGCATCAAGGTGATTACCACAACACTCGCTTCCAGCCGGTGGAAGAGTCTTGAGCAGATAGAGGAGGCAGGCCTCGAGGCATGTGCCGACCTGCACGATGTAACCTTCTGGACTCAGAACTGGAGAAAAGGCGGCCTTTCCGAACGCCGTGTTGCCATAATCCGCGAAATGAACTTCTACAACCAGACTTATTGCGGATGTGAATTTTCAATGCGCTCCTCACAATCAGGGCAGTTGCAATTCGATCGAAATATAACTCAAAAAGCATAATTGATCATTTATAATTCATCATTTATCATTTATCATTTATCATTAAATAAGATGCAGACATTGACAAAGACTGATTTCAACTTTAAGGGTCAGAAATCTGTATATCACGGTAAGGTTCGTGACGTGTATGATATCGACGACAAATATCTTGTTATGGTTGCTACCGACCGCATTTCGGCTTTCGATGTGATTCTTCCCAAGGGAATTCCTTTCAAGGGTCAGGTGCTCAACCAGATTGCAGCACACTTCCTTAAAGCAACAGAAGACATTGTGCCTAATTGGCTTGTGACTGTTCCGGATCCGATGGTGACTGTAGGATTGAAATGCCAGCCATTGAAGATTGAGATGATTGTCCGTGGTTATCTTGCAGGTAGTGCTTGGCGTGACTATGCTGCAGGCGCTCGTGAGATATGTGGTGTGGCTCTGCCTGAAGGCTTGAAAGAAAATCAGAAGCTGCCACATCCTATTCTGACACCCACCACAAAGGCTGATGAGGGTCATGACCTGAATATATCCCATGATGAGATAATCGCTCAAGGTCTGGTAAGCGCTGAGGTGCTTGAGCAGGTTGAGAAATATGCCCTTGAAATCTTCGAGCGCGGCTCTAAAATGGCTGCAGAGCGCGGTCTGATCCTTGTTGACACTAAATATGAATTCGGACTTCTTGATGGAAAGGTGATACTAATAGATGAGATTCATACTCCCGACTCGAGCCGCTATTTTTATGCTGACACTTATAAAGAACTTTTCGAGAAGGGTCTTCCTCAGAAGCAGCTCAGCAAGGAATTCGTTCGTCAGTGGCTTATTGCCAACGGCTTTATGGGTAAGGAAGGTCAACAAGTGCCTGAGATGACTGATGATTATTGCAAGGAAGTAAGTGATCGCTACATCGAGCTTTACGAACATATCACAGGAAAGAAGTTTGAGAAAGAAAAGTGCGATAACCTTGCCGACCGAATTGAGCACGACGTATCGGAATCCCTAAAAACCCTCTGAATAATTTCTCGAAGTATAAAAGAAGCATCCTGACGAAGGATGCTTTTTTTCATTATTGAATATCATTCCCTTTAATGATATAATAATTTTTTATATTTAGGATAATCAATAAGATGTGAGCCGGATAAATCGGACCATTTCTTAGTGATGGAGGATGATGTCGTTGAGTTTCTCGTGTTCAACGAGGAAGCCGTCGTGACCGAATTCAGATTGGAGTTCGTAGTATTTGGCATTTGGGAGCATTGTGGTCAGCTTCTTCATTTCTTCAGGAGTGAAAACAATATCGGTTGTGATTCCAATCACCTTTACCGGTGCCTTGATTCGCGAAAGGACGTTGGTGACTCCTCCACGACCTCTGCCGACGTCGTGGGTGTCGAATGCATCGAGAATGGCAACATAAGAATATACATCAAAACGGCGGCATAGTTTCTCACCTTGATATTGCTGATAGGTGCATGCACGGTGCGACTTCGGAAGTTCATCCGCCGGGGGGTCTTGTTGCGACAAATTGTAACCCCATGGCCCTCTGTAGGAGAGTAGACCGATTGCACGGGCTGCAGCCAGGCCGTCTCTTGCTGCATCCGGACGTTTTTCACCGTAAGTCTTGTCGCTGAAGATTGCCATTCGTTGGGTCTCGTCTAATGCGATTGTCCATGGTGAGGCCTTAGGAGAAGTTGCAAGAAAAACTATGTTGTCAAAACGCTCCGGTTGCATTGCCGCCCATTCAATAGCTTGAAAGCCTCCAACTGAACAGCCATATAGCGAATGAATCCTGTCAATTCCGAGAAAGTCGGCAAGAAGAATATGCGCATTCACCATGTCACGTATTGTAACTTTGGGGAATTTGTCGTAGTAAGGCTCACCGGTAGTGGGATTGATCGACATGGGACCGGTTGATCCATAGCACGATCCGATGATGTTAGCGCAAACTACAAACCATTTTTCCGGATCAAGAAAGCAACCTTTTTCCACTGTGTGAGGCCACCAGTCTGCTACATCGCTATTGGCAGTCAGAGCATGGCACACCCAAACCACGTTGTCTTTCTTTTCGTTTAATTGACCATACGTGTGATATGCAATATCAAGTGATTCAATCTTTTCACCTGATTCCAACTCAAATGGTGCAGGGGAGTGGAATACGTTCATTTTTTTATAGTTGTAGAAATCAAGTGCAAAGTTAACGTTAATTTTTGGATTGCGCAATAGTTATTTCTATCAGTATGGGAATATTTTCAGGCCAAGTATATTTTTCTCTGATTTGTTTGGAAAATTGGCATTTGAGTTGTAAATTTGCGATATGAATAGAATTGGGAAATTATATTTTCGTTATGGTACAATGGGGTCGGCAAAGACCGCCATGCTCCTCACTACGGCATATAACCTTGAGGAGCGTGGAATGAGGTATGTTTGCCTGAAACCTGTTGTTGATACACGCGAGAAGAAAAACGTGATTCGTTCCAGAATCGGTATAGAAAGGGAATGCAAATGGATTTATCCGGAGACTGATCTTTATGATATGGTTCGTGATGGCTTTGAGCAGACTCTTGAGGTGCCTGATTGGATTTTGGTTGATGAGGCGCAGTTTTTGAGTGCAGATCAAGTTGATCAGCTTGCAAGAGTGGTTGATGACTATGCATGTAATGTTGTTTGCTACGGACTTCGCACCGACTTCAAGACTCATTTATTCGAAGGTTCCAGAAGATTGTTTGAGATTGCAGATTCTATTGAGGAAGTTAAATCTACGTGTAGCTGCGGGCGAAAGACAATTGTCAATGCAAGGATAGACGGAAGTGGGGAGATAATTACAGAAGGTGAACAGGTAGAGATAGGGGGCAATGATCGTTACATTGCAGTTTGCAGGAAGTGTTGGCGAAACAAACGGATTGAGATGTCGCACCGGGATACGCTTCCATTTGAAGATTCTCTATGATTTATTTGAAAATTAGAAGAAAATGGACAATTCACTTCGTGAACAGATCATAAAGTTAATAAAGCGAGAGGTGGTGCCGGCAGTTGGCTGCACTGAGCCTGTAGCAGTGGCCCTATGTGTTGCAAAAGCTACTGAGACACTCGGATGTCTGCCTGAAAGACTTGATCTTAAGTTGAGTGGCAACATCATCAAGAATGCCATGGGGGTAGGAATTCCGGGAACAGGGATGATTGGTCTCCCTATAGCGGTTGCCCTTGGAGCGCTTATTGGCAAGTCGGAATATAGTCTTGAGGTTCTTCGCGACGTTACTCCGGACGCAGTTGAGAAAGGAAAGAAATATATAGAGGAGGGAAGAATCAATATATCATTGGATGCAGAAGCCCCTTCCAACCTTCATATTGATGTGACTGCGATAACAGGTGACGAGATGTCACATGTGGTGATATCCGGAGCTCATACCAATTTTGTGCTTGTTGAAAAGAATGGGGAAATTGTTTCCGAGAAATCTCTGGAGTCAGGGGAATCCATAGTTACAGGTGAAGAAGACCCTGAACTCAACATGCGGATGGTCTATGATTTTGCCATGACTGCCCCTATCGATGAGATTTCGTTTATCCTGGAAGCTAAAAACCTTAATCTTGCTGCTGCGCAATATGCTCTGAAGGGAAACTATGGTCATTCGCTTGGATCGACAGTGCTTCATTTTGGAGAGAAGTTTTTTGGTGATACTCCTGTAGCCCATGCCATAATGCTCACTTCTGCTGCATGTGATGCAAGAATGGGCGGAGCACCGGTGGCAGTGATGAGCAACAGTGGTTCCGGAAATCAAGGCATTACGGCTACCATGCCTGTTGTTTNGTATGCAATGGNTANCAATGCCTCCGAAGAGATGATGATCCGTGCTCTTATTCTAAGTAATCTGACTTCAATCTATATCAAGCAATCTCTTGGACGCCTCTCCGCTCTCTGCGGATGCGTCGTGGCATCCACCGGGGCTTCGAGTGCCCTTGTCTATCTCATGGGTGGAGGGTATGAGCAAGTCTGTGATGCAGTAAAGAACATGGTTGCGAATCTTACCGGAATGATCTGCGATGGTGCCAAACCTTCATGCAGCATGAAGATTTCAAGCGGAGTCAGCACTGCCATGATGTCGGCGATGCTTGCAATGAAAGGGTTTGCCGTGACATCAGCCGAAGGGATAATCTCCGATGATGTTGATGAGACCATTCATNACCTGACAAGCATCGGTAGGGATTCGATNCAAGCNACCGACAAACTCGTACTTGAGNTTNTGACCTGCAAATAAAATCTTCACATAACTACATCTATAGATTCCATTTTTTATGAAGAGGGGTCTAAAAGGAATATCTTAAGGAGAAAAGTATCTCAAGTGGACGAAGATGGAANGAATAGTTGTAGATATCAGAGTCTTTGATATAGGTATATCCATAAATTCTTGTATCCGTTATNTTTTTAGCGGAAAGTTCAANATCGAATGATTGGAAGCTATATCTTGTATATGCATCAAAAAACGCACTGTTTTTTGATATCTGATTATTTACATTGTTCATGTTAAGATAGCCTTTTGTGCCTATTTCAAAATTCTTATATGGATGTGTTGCCAATGTGATGTTGACGGTTGTTTGATATGTGTGATTGTCAGAGTCAAGCATCTTTGCCTTTTGTAAGGAATAAGAATGCTTCAGATCCAGGATCATTATAAGATGATTGTTCCAAGGATTGCTGTTTATTTTGAAACGATATGTATAGTTGTTCATGTCGATTTCTGATATATCAGCCTGTCTAATCATGTCTTTTCTGATAAATTCATAATCGCCTTCGAATGAAAAGGAGGTGTTGCAACTGAATATCTTCTTTGAGACGGACACCTCTGCATTTAAACTATAACCTTTATTGTTGTGTATTTTAGTTATAGAGATTATATCATCATTGTTTGTTATGTTAATTCCTCCTAATCTATTGGAATAGGATCGCCTTAACATAATCGTAGCTGATGAGAATAACCCATTTATAATGTTCCTATACGATAGGTTGCCATGCGCATACCAGCTCGACCTTTCATTTAACTTTCCTGAGCCCAATATATTGCTCTGACGAAATGTGGTAAAGAATGGAACCATGATATAATCGGATATGTTTCCGAGTCGATTGGTCCTTCCAATCGTAACGGCTGTCTTCAAATTAAACGGAAAGTTATATTTGAGGCTTGCCTTTAAGTCAATGTCAAACCTGTTGGTCGGATAACTTTTGTTATTTTCTAAATTGTGATATTTTAGATTGCTTAATTTAATCGGAGTCCCTATGTTTATAGTCAGGTTGTTTGGAAGATTGCATTGATAAATAGGTTCTACAGTAGTCGTTATCTTGTAGCCTGATATGTCATTATTCCGCTTTTGAGGCGAAAGCAAGTCTTGAGATTGAAATTTGTCGTATTCAAGGTTAAACGAAGACTTAAATCCGATAAAGGATCTTGCATTAATGAGCTTGGAATAGCCGAAAACTTCTCTATTCCTTACATGATATCCATTTATATTCTGAAGAATTATATTATAGCCGTTTGCCGTAGCTGTCAATTGGTTTGTCGGGGTTGACCCCAGCTGGAGATCTGATTTAAAGTCAATTACATTGTTGGATAGCTTGAAAATACCGTTAAAAACATTGTGAATATTATAATCACGTGTTTGAACATTCTGGTCGATGAATTTTTCATTTATAATGTTATAATTATTCGACTTGGAATGCCCGATGACTGAGAGTTTGTTGGAGATATACTTATTCTTGGCATTGTTTTCTAAATTGATAATAAATTTTGTTTCTCTTAAATGCGGATCGGAATCCGCGGTTTCAGAGATTGATACAATTTCATCATTAGCTAAAGCATAAGTTATGGTTTCATTGTTGATATAGCTGAAATAGTCATTCGTATAATCAGCAATAGTATTAATGGTTGTTTTTTCCCCTATGCGGAATATTGAATTTATGGAGGCTGAACCTGACCTGTTATCATAGTATCGGCTTGTTGGAATCTTTGCGTTCCCAAAGGGAGTGTCGGAATATATGTCGAAGATAATTGTGTTTTCTTGGGTTTCACCGTCAGCCAATGTCTTTGTTTCATCCTGATATGAATTTCCTGAATTGTTTCCCTTTGCTGACAGGAGGATTTGAGATTTAGGAGAGACCAACAGTCCAAATGCCTCTCCTGTCCACAGTGCATTCTTCTCCGTATCTATTCCGACGCTTGCCTTTAGGTATCCGATTGGACGAAGCATGCTCTTGTTTTTTAGTTTCAGATTCAGAGCCGCCTTGTCGCTATAGGCAATGTCTCTAAGCACTTCTTTAGGTTGATGGTTCTCGTATATGTTTACTGAAACAACATCGTCGGGAGAAATATTCCGGCTTGCAAGTGCATAGCGGCCGGATAAAAGGTCAAGGCCTTCTATATAAAATTTATTTATCGATTCACCGTTATAGAAAATTTTTCCGTCTTCCGTCACTCTTATGCCTGGAAGTTTTTTGATAATATCTTCTATGTTTCGGTCAGATGCATCCCGAAATGAATTGACGTTGTAGGTTAAAGTGTCACTTTTCACAGTTATGGGTGGGACCCTCACTGTCACTTCATTTAGTTGAAGAGCCTCTTCACTAAGAATATAGCTTGTATTGTTTTTGAACTTCGATAAAGGAATGATCAGTTCCTTAAATCCTAAACATGTAAAATGAATGGTTCCGTCACTTAGTGCCTTAGGATAGGAAATAGAGAAGAAGCCCCGGTCATTGGTTATACAATATGCTATGTGTTTGTTTTCTTTATTAGTAATTTTTACCGTAACACCGGGCACAACATCTCCATTCCTTCCTTTAACGTATCCTTCGGCATCAACTACTGTATACGTTGATGGTTGGCTGCTTCCCGACAGATAAGAAAATAATAGAAGAATGACAATTAGATTATTCTTTTTCAATTGGATTAAAGAACATCCTGTTGTTGGGAACGAAATCTTTGCCATCGTTATCCTTTGGAATTAGCGGAGATCCGGAGATAAAGTTCCCCGGTTTTGTTTTATACTCATAGAGTGCTTTGTTGAATTTTTCTCTTGAAGTCTTTTGACGACTACCTTTTGTAATGCCAAATTCATTGTCGCTATTCCTTATACTTATTGCTTCAAATATGTGTTCAAGGTTCTCATCTTCAATTTTTAGTATTAGTCCCGGAAGATTTCCAAATTTCCATGGACCATTGTTAATCGGCAGATCGCAGTACCAGGTAGTCCAGTGGCGTCCACGAAATTCAGCAGTGGCCTTCTGACAATCATAGCCGCATATTATTTTTGTTTCAGGTGCAAGATCCCACTATATTTCAGGAGTTTTTTCTTCATAAACATATTTATCCATGAATACTTTATCATACGATTGAATATTGCATTTTTTTTTTTCTTTTTTTATAATTTCGCGAGGGGGTGAATTTTTTTTGTTTAAACCAAAAAATCC
>WFLX010309667.1_pt1 | contig 14188 bp, 11 predicted proteins | sample 4967041 | NCBI WGS metagenome assembly WFLX01 (sample SAMN12857096, study PRJNA449069) | gut metagenome | isolation source: stool from male and female vole | host: Microtus ochrogaster | place: USA:Florida | collected 2017
GAATCAAAACGGACTGCTTGTACTCCTTTGTTTTTCATATAGTATCACCTCTGTCACCCCGTACAAATCCGCGGAAATGACATTAATCCTTATAATATTAGGTGTTAGAATTATATCATAGGAATTCGACATTTTCAACCCTTTTTCTGATTTTTTGAAAACTTGTGGTTGCCAATTTCTGTAACCACAATATATTGTGTATGTCTTCGACATTTCCCTGTCTTTTTTGCTTTTTTGTCCGCTTTTCTACCCTCAATTCAAGCGAGCCTTACGCTCGGCGGGGAATTACTNGACGAAAAAGCGCGTTAATGTTACANTACAAATATGGCAAATTTAGACATACAAAAAATTAANAAGCNTAAAANANNCGAGCTTGTCGGAAACGTTGCAACCGCGTTCTGCGGAGTGGTCGCCGCGGCGTTTATCGTCTGCTACGCGATTGCTAACACGCAGGGAATTCACGCAATGGAGCTTGCAAGTCTTATTGCCGCGCCCGTACTTATTGTAATCGGGGCGGCTGTCGCGGCTTTTTGCAGTATAAAATTCGGCGGCGAAATCGAAAAAACGGTAAACGGCTACGTCCGCGAAATCTGCATCGAAAACGCGGCGCTCTTCCACCCCGAACGCAACTCACTTTCCTTTTATATCGGCGTGGAGCAAAACGCGGTGTGCCTGCAGGTGAACGGCTACAAAGACAAGATAGTTTTCGACTTTTCCGATTTCGGCAAGTTTACGCTCGCAAGAAAAGTTTCGGCGCTGACCGCCGTGGAAAACAGGCTTTCCGCGACCTTCTGCAGGCTGTGGGAGCGCGGCGCGAAATATACCGAGGTCTGCTTTGCCGAGCGCGAAGGAACCCGCCGCAAGTCGGGCAAAATTATGTACGTAATCAAGAACTCCGAACCCGACCCCAAAACTTATAAAAACTATCTCAAAATCAAGCGTTCCGCTTGACAGGCAATGCCTGATGCGTATCTTAATTACTTTCGTTCATAATTTACTTGCTTCACATCAAACTTAAAAACAATTTAAAAGCCGTCGGACGCAAGCGCGTCCGACGGCTCTTTTTTTATTCCTCTTCCTCTATATATTGCTTATGGAATTTTGCAACTTCCTCGGGGTCCAGAGATACTTTCTGGTAAGCTCCCGTGCATTCGTTTGCGCTTGCGGAGCCTTCCACAACCTCTTCGACCATTCTTTTAGATCTGTGTTTAACCATACACACAGTATGCGCCGTTCGGGGGAAACTATTCAGCCGACCGGTTAATCTATCGAGTCGTAAAAGCCGTCAACATCGTCGAAAGCAGAGTCGCGCTCCCTTTCNCNGCGCATNGGCTTCTGCGNGGTATCGACCGTAGTCGNCGTNGTCACCACCGCATCNGGCGGATAAACCACTGGCGNGCTCGCCATAGCAGTTTCCGTTTCGGGCGCGGGCAGTTCGGCGGGTTTTGCGCCGTTAGCCGCAAGCTTTGTGAACGCGGTCACAATCGCCTCGCCCAAAAGCTCGGCTGAAATGCCCTGCATATTTGCCTTTCCGTTCTGCATCGAGCCGAAGTTTCCGGTCATCATCTGCATTTTCAGCATTTCCAGTTCCGCTTTCGCGCTTGCGTCCTGCGTCGCGCGCATTTCGGATATCTGCGCCTGCAACGCCGCCTGCGACTGTAACAGAGCGAGCATTACCGAGTCCATTCCTGCGGACTGCTGCGGCATCTGCTGCTGAACAGGCTGTTGCATAGGCATTGCCTGCTGCGCGTTCATCTGCGGTTGCGTAGGCATTGCCTGTTGAGCGGGCTGCTGCGCCGGTTGTTGTACAGATTGCTGCTGCATAGCCATTGAAGCCATACCTGCTGCGCCTGCCATGCCTGCCTGCGCGCGTATCTTTTCAAGCTCCGCCTGCTGCTTCGCCATAGCAAGCTCGCGCTCCGCCTGCATTTTTTCCTGCTGCATTCTGCGCTCGTCTTCGCGGCGTAAGCGTTCCTCTTCCTTGCGCGCCTTCGCCTCTTCGCGCTGTTCCTTGTTCTTTCTGCGTTTTGCGCATACAGCGATTATTATAATCAGCAGTATCAGAACCGCCAACGCAATTGCAAGCCAAGCCCAGATAGGCAAGCCTAACCACGTGTCGCTTACGAAGTCTTTCACGTTGCCGATTAACGCCGGCACGCCGCTCTTGGGAACGGTGTAAGTCGTCTGCGGCGATGCGATAACGCCTGCAACGTCGGGCTTCTGGTCCTTGAACTCGAAGTTACCCGCGTCCGCGCAATCGGGGTCAATGTATGCCGCTACGAGGAATTTATTGCCGGCTTTAAACGCGTACTCCGACAGAGGCGTTCCCTCGGTATCGTAATACAGGGTTGAAATTTTCAACGAAGGTTCCGCGCCCAAAGTAAACGCTTTTACCCAGTCGGGCAATTTTAAAGTAGCGCCGTTCTTGCCGAAATCCCAAGCGTTTTCCGAAGCGGTGTCTATAGCAAACTTATTAATAGTCCACTTGAACATTGCCGTAGTTTTGTCGGCGGTAAGTTCAGGCTCCGCCGCGTCCGCCGCAAGCGCGTATTTAACTACCGCTTTAACGGGCGCCTCGCCCTCGTCTCCGGTCCCGGGAAGTACGAAGATATAATTTCCCGCGTAATCCGCTTTGATGTTGATTATAACGCTGTACGAGCCGGCGTTCTTTGCCTCGTGTATCGAATTTTTAGCGAATTCCATATAGGTTTCGTTAAAATTCTGTAACAGGGTTGAAAGCTTCTGCTCTTCGCCGTTGAAGGTGAAGCTTGCGCCGTCCTTCAAAGTAGGTACTACAAGTTCTACGGGCTTTACGGTAAAGATGAAATCTTTGGTTGCGAGCGCGTAATTTTCCGAATAATCGTCGTTCAGTTCGAGTTTAATTGTATACCTGCCCGCGTTCGCCGTCTTAAAATCGAAGTCTGCAATAGGCTTCTTTTCTTCGGGTTTGCCTTCGGGATAAATATACGCGTCCACGCCTTCGTTAAATTTCTCGCCGTCGGCGGTTAATTCGTATATAGTCTTGTAATTGACCTCGTCGCCGTAAACCGAGCTGTCTTTAAGCACCTTTAACGAAACGTGAGCCTTGGGCGCTCCGAGAACAGCAAGCTGATATTCCTCTTCGCCGTACGACAACGCGTACTTGTCCGAACCGCTCGCGTCCTCATTGATAATCATTTTTATGTAAACGTAGAAAGGTTCTACCTTGCCGCTGACAGAGTTAACCTTACCTGCGCCGTCGTTTTCAATGAGATATTTAAGCGCTTTTTCCCCGTCAAACGGAACTTTATTGCCGGGCTTTGAAGCGTCGGTTACGTCGGGATAATAATACTCGTACTTAATATACTGTTCAAGCGTTGCGTCGCCGTTAAAGGCGTAAATCTGGTAAGGCAGACCGTTGCCGTCCACAATAGGAGTGCCGTCCTCGTTTTTGCCCTCGAAGTCAACGGGAGTCCAGCTGACGTTTATCTGCTTTTTAGCAAGCTTTATCTCGCGTTTGTGAGTATAAGTATCCTTATAAACGGTACCCTCGTCATTCGTATACTGGTAATTGGGGTCAAGGGTATATTTTACGCTGACGTCAAAGCTACCGGGCGCATTTCTGTTGCCCATACCGTAAGTCAATTCCGGAACGGAATCGGCTTTAATCCACAGAGGATAGGGCTTTTTAACCTGCAGGTAAACGTTCTTATTCTGGAATTCGGGCGGGTTTTCGGGATCGTAATTGCCCTTATATTCGACTTTTCCGCTCTCCTGCCAACCGTATTCAAGCACGATTTCAGACAAATCGATTTCCGCTCTGCCTATCTCGTAGGTGAACGATAAGGTCGCCGCGTAGATATTGCCGTCGCTGTCGGCGGTGTCGGGTTCGTAAGTGAATTTCGTACCTGTATAATCCGACTTTGCAGGCAGCTTGTTGCTTGCGCGCTTGTCAGACTTGACTTCGATATTTACCGTGACGGTAACNGTGTCAGNCTTTNNAAANNNGNTTGTNGNNGTTCCGTCNGAATANNTNTANGTATAGNNNCCNACAACCTGCAGGTAANCGACNNCGGAGAAATNAAGGGTGAACAGATANTCTACCGCCGNNTTCTTCNCNTCNTCGTAAGCGTATTTCAGGTTATCGGGGCTTGCGGGCAGTTCAACGGGGTCGTCGCTTTCGCCCATAAGACTGGACTTGTAAACCGTCTTAATGTCGTCAAGGCTCGCTTCCGCCGCAGAAAGCGTAAATTCTTTTGTATAAGTCGCAAGCGCCGCCGCGGGATTGCTTTCGTCAACTTTCAAAGCGTAGTTTTTGTTGACGGTATTATCATCCGAATCCGCCAGCTTCAGAACTACGGTATATTTGCCGACTGCATGCGCGCCGCTGAAATTTTTCAGATCTTTAAACAGCAGCTCGGTTGCAGACCCGTCGTATTTTACCGCCTTGTCTGCGCCGTCGGAAGTAAAGTAATACCATATTTCTATTACCGGCGTTTCACCAGTAACGGGACCTTTACCCGACGCGTAATCATAGGTCAGCTTGCTCGTTTCGTCGTTAGACTTAATAGTCCAGCTGCCGCCCGTTGCGCTTGACGTAAAGGTAAATTCAAGCGTTACAGGCTTAATTTCGTACTCGACCGATTTAACGGGCGCGGGGTCTGCATCGCTTGCATCGCTCCACTTGTAATCGCGCACTACTTCAGCGCCTGTCTGATTAGTTTGGGTAAGAAGTCTGTAATACAGTTTATACTTGCCCGCATCGGTCGCCGTCAGTGAAATTTGGTTATTGTTGCCGGTCAATTCGGTCACGTCAAACAAATCGTTGCCTTCATCGTCCTGCGGCAATACCCCTGCCTGATAGGTTATGCCGTCCGACGTTCCGTAGGTCATATAACGCTTGTCGTAACCCAAAACGGGTGAAAAAGTCTGAGACGCGCTGTTATAGGGCAATGCCTGCATTTCGCCGGGTGCAGTAACAAGCATACGCGTAATTGTGTACGAACGGGTTGTATTTTCGCCGGAGTCTGCAACCAGCTTATAGTTGCTGGTGTCCTTATTCTTATCCTCAAAGGACACGGTATACGTATCCGCATGCTTGGGATAATTACTTCCCTTCGTCGTGCCGCCGCGGACGTTGTCGATATCTTTTATTTCGTTATCGCCGAACTGCGCGTCAGAACCTGTAAACTTTAATACAACGTAAGGTATTTTAGTCGTAGTCGTACTGGGTGTTGCCGTGTTATCAGAAGTTACCGGAAGAGTATAGTCAAGATATACCCAAGGCGCAGCGGACGTTCCGGTTGCAGGCGTAAAGTTTTGGTTATACGCTACTTTCCAGTCCGTAAGTCCAATATTTTTCCATTTGTACTNTATTTCGGCTTGCTTTATGGTAAAGTAAACNACTTNATAACGCGCAAGCTCNTTCTCCTGCGCCGAAGCCGTATCGTAATCTNACGTATCGTCGTNCCANAACNGCGTATCGTCCTTTAGCCATATAGTTACTTTATATTNACCCGCATCANCGAGATTTGTTGCAGCCGCAGGNTNTACGACCAAACTCGAAGTTATACCGTTTTTACCCAACGCAGGCGCATCAAAAGTTGTGGTTGTATCGCCCTGTTTTATAAATTCATAGGTAAGCTCTACCCTGTCGCTGTCGCCATAGTATTTAGATATATACCAGTCGGGTTTGAGATATGAAAGAGTATGCTGACTGCCGTTATAAGTTACGGGTTTTTCCGTAGCGTTGTCGTATGCGGTAGTAGTTGTTATATCGCTTGCTCTTAAACTGGTTTTGCCTTCCGCTTTTGTCAAATTTAAGTGCAACGCGGGACGCACCAGCCGTTCAGCGGCAGATGAAGCATAATTATACTGCGCCGCTCCCGACAGCTGAACAAAAAAGTTAGCATACCTGTTAGTACCGGAACGCGTCCAATAAACATTGCCTGCGTTCAACTGTCCTGTCTGAATAGTTTTCCTTGTCGTAACGTTTGTGGGGTCTGTAAGATTCCAGATACCTAAACAGCCGACGCCGTCGCTAGCTTTTATAGAGCCGGTTTCCGACCAACTGGGAATCCACACGCGGTCGTAAGCCCAGTCGTTATAGCCTACTTCGGTATAGTTAGTGTAAGCTATATTATACATAGTTTGGCTATACCAACCAAGCATATACTGGCTGTTGCCATAAGTATTTTTAACGGTATTTGCGCCGACCGTACCCGTTATGTCGCCGGTAAGATCTTTGTTTATAGCCTCGTTTAAGTAATAGCTGTCACTGGTAGCGTCATTAAGCACGGTATAATGGTACACGAAATCTTCGTAATAAGTATACTTAAGTTGGGACGGCGTATCTATAAAGTCTATAAGCGATTTGTTCGCCTTTGTCGAACCGCCTAACGCCGTATTGTTCAGCGTGTAAATAGCCCAGGGATTTTGCACGCGCNCCGCCGACGAAACGGTACNGTTCAGCCCTGCGACTATTGCCGAAGCCNTAGTACTCCAGGCGTACTTTGTTNCGCTACCGTCTACGTTTCCGCCGTTAAGCGTCTTTACNNGCATAANNCTCGAANAGTACATATTTGCGGAGTAGNTGNTTGCTGACACCGATGCCGTTGTGCTGCCTGAAGCAGAANNATNCCNGCTGAATGCGCTTTTCTGATAGTTACCTGCGCCGTCTTTGTATCCGTCTGCAAGCCATAAAGTTGNAATCACGTCGCCGTTTGTGTCGGTAGTAAGAAAAGTAACCGTCCAGGTCTGTCCGCCGAAGTCAACGACTATATTTTTGTTGCCGTTCATCGTATACAATTCATACGCACCCTTGTATTTAGGTAATTGTACCGCGCCGCTTGCGGACGTGTTTGAAGATCCGTATGATATTGTTGCGCCTGTAACGGAATTTTTTACCGCTTGCAGGGTATTGCCTGTACCGCCGGTAAGCGCTTTGTAAAGCTCGGTAAGATTATCCCTGTCAAATACGGCGTTGGGATTTGTACTTGAATTGTAATTGTCCTGCGTCAACTCATCTATTTTTATAGTTTTCGAGCTATCCGCCAAATCCGCCGCAGTCTGCGCTCTTGAAGATAATCCGCTGAACAGACCTATCGAGCATGCCAATAAAACCGCGCAAAACGCGGAAAGCATTATGGTCCGGATACTCCGTGTTTTTATTTTTCGCATAGTGTGTTCCTCTCTATAACAAAAAAAGTGTGGACCCCGAGAGATCCACACTCTGCTATGTAGTATCTCTTAAGGTTACCACACCTTATTTATAACGTTATAGACTAACTCAATACAGTCAAGCTGATAAATTATCTATAAATTTAAAACGTATTAAGAGACACTATTTGCCGCAATCAACGTTTTAAATTTTAGAATTAAATCAACTGACCGTAAAAAATCAGAGTATAAAAAAATGTATTAAGTTTGTAAAAAAAAGAAAACTTTCCCTCCTATAACGTTATTAAATAAAATGTGGTATGGTTATTATACCATCGCAATTCGACATTTTCAAGCCTTTTTTTTTAAAAAATAAAAACTTGTGGTTGCCAATTTTTGCAACCACAATATATTGTGTATGTCTTCGACATTTCCCTGTTTTTTTGCCGTTTTTCTCGATTTTCTTGCCGCAATTCAAGCGAAAAGTACGCTCGGCGGCGTATCTTAATCGCTCTTTGTGTCCGCTCCGCTACTCTAAAATCAAACGAAAACAGCCCTATTTTCGGGTCAGCGCCACGACGGTTTCCACATGTTTGGTCTGGGGAAACATGTCGTAAGGGGTTATACTTTCAATTAAGTAAACTCCGTCCTTTTCGCCGCTTTTGACTATCTCGCCGTCCTTTTCGGTAAGCGTTCCCGTTAAAAGTCCCAGATCGCGCGCGAGGGTCGCGGGATTGCAGGAAATTAAAACAACCTTTTCCGCGCCGCTTTCCTTTATCGCGTAGACCACGCTGCGTTCCATACCCTTTCTCGGCGGGTCGCAGACGATAACACGTTTTTCGCCCGAGGTCGCCGCAATTACCTTTCCGACTTCGTCCTCTACCTTGCCGCAGATATTAATCATTTGACCGTCAAGCCCGTTTTCCTTTTTCAGCTCGTCCGCGCAGCGCGAAGCCTCTTCCACAATCTCTATACCGTAAGCCTTTTTGCATTTTTTGGCAAGCATTGCCGTCAGCATGCCGCCGCCGCTGTACAAGTCGATTGCGACCGAACTTTCGCCCGCCTCTTCAAGCACTTTGTCGTAAAGCTTTGCGCGGACGTCGTCGTTCACCTGCAAAAAGGTGTTCGCGCCGGCTGTGTAGGCAATTCCGCACTCCTCCGCTTTGAAAAAGCCGCTTCCGCGGACGGTACGCCAGTCCTTGCCGAAAATCGCGTTGCCCGCGCCGACGTTGATATTAATTAAAAAAGTAAACTCTTTAAAGTCCTTTTCAAGGCTTTTAATAAGCGGCGATACGTCCACCGGCTTTTTTGCGACAAGCGCGAAAATGAACCTGCCCTGAATTTCGCGCACGACCAAATGCCGCAAAAGCGATTTATCCCTGCTTGCCGCGACAAAGCGGTTTGCCGCCGCAATTACCTTTCCGGACCAGTCTTTCTGAATGGCGCAGCTTTCCGTCGGCACTATTCTGTGACTGTGCCTCGCGTACAGCCCAGCGCCCTCTTCGCCTATCGGCAGCGAAATTTTGTTTCTGTAACCGTACTGCTCTCCGCAGCCGACCGTCGGGTTTACCTCCGCGGTTACGCCGCCTATTTTAAAGAGGCAGTTTTTGACCAGTCCGCGCTTGAATTCGAGCTGCGCGGCATAGCTTGCGTGCTGCAAGTCGCAGCCACCGCACTTGCCGAAGACCGGACAGCGCGGTTTTACCCTTTCGGACGAGGGGGTTAAAATTTCAACGACCTTTCCGTAGGCGATATTGCCCTTGACTTTTAAGACCTTGAACTTTACCTTTTCCCCGACAAGACAAAAAGGCACGAACACCGCCGCGCCTTCGATTTTTATTATTCCCTCGCCGTCGGAACCAAGCCCTTCGACGATGCCTGTATACTCTTCGTTTTTAATCATTTGCGTATCCTGTATACAAGTCTGTTCACGCCTATCTGAATTTTAAAAATCAGGTAGTCGTAAACCCAGAACAAAAGCGTTCCCACCGTGAAAATTATTACGTACAGCCGCCAGCCCTCTATCGCCGCCGCTACCTTTTCGGGCAGGGCAATGCCGCCCAGAACGTAAATTAAAAAATATCCGGCAATCAGCGTACAGTCGAACCATACGGCTTTGATTGCAAACGCCAGCCACTTGTTTACGTTGAAGCGTATTTGCAGACAGTTTATAAGGGGGTGCAGTCCGAAAAACATTGCAAAGGGAACGAGGTCCCAGAACTTTACCACCGCGCCTAAAACCACGGCTAAAATTACCGTTCCGATATACGCGAGGAAGTCTCCCCAGAAAAACTGCTTTGAAAGGGGAACCATAAGAGCGACTACCGCAATTACGTAGCCAGTACCCACTAACCAGCCGCTCAAAAGTCCCAGAGCGAGCGCGCCTGCCGCGACCGCGCAGGATATGGCGGAAAGGGCTATTTCAAAGGTGCGTGAGTTGTTGCGCCTGCCCATAACTTTTTAACGGCAGCAGCCGTTGCAAAGGCAGTTTATGCACATATTCAGATAGCAGCACTGAATACACGACGCGCAGAAGTTGCCGCCCATCTGGTCTTCGGGTCCGGCTTCCACGCCCTGTCCCTGATATACCGACTGGTTGACGGTATCCGAGCCGCCGCGGTTTGCGTCGTAGTTTAATTTATCGTTAAGTTTTTTGTACGAGTCCTTATACTTCTCGTTGTCGGGTTCTAACTGCAAAGCGATTTCGAGCTGTTTCTTGCTCTCGTTCATCCAGTTTTTGCGGTAGAATACCACGCTCTGCAAATAGTGCCACTGCGCGCCGCGCTCGTTAAAAGCGTCCAGCTCGCGCTGGGCTGCGTCAAGGTCGCCGCCCTTGATAATTTCTTCAACCTTTAAGTACGCGCTGTCCGTATCGAACTGCGAAGCGGTTTCGCGCAACTCGTTTAAAAGCTCGTTATAAGCGACCTCTATTTTGGTCAGCATTTTAGCGGCGTTGTTACCTACTTCGCCGTCCATAAATCTTTCTTCAAGATACTTTTCGCGCAAAGCTTCGTAAGAGGCTTTAATCTCCTCCTTGGTCGCGCCCTCCGAAAGTCCCAGAATTTCAAGATTTTGTCTGTTCATTTTTTTTACACCCTTTTTTGCCGCATCCGCCCTTTAAAAGACTCCTCGTCTTCAGCGGAATACCGCGCAGAATTATATTGTCGGTTAAGTCGTGATTATATCTGAATTTAATATTTGCAAGACGCTGCCGCATATCCGCGAAAAGCGAGTCGAAAAGGAAGGAAATTTCTTCCGCGTTACTCTTCAAGGCTTCCGCCTTGCAGTCCTTTTTAAAGGCGTTGTACAAGACGTTGTACCTGCCCTTTTTTACGTCCTTGTCGTAATCGTCCAAAGCGTCCGCAAGATATACCCACTTGCCCAAGTCGTAAAACAGCCAGCCGGTGTCCTCGGTCGCGTATCCGCCCAGCGCGTAGTCCGAAAGTTTTTTCATCATCTGCGCCGTCGGCTCGCACGCCTCGTCGATTACCGCGCAGCCGGCATTTTCGAGCGCGGTCTGTTTTTCAAGCTGAAGCTTTATTATTTCGACCGCTTCGGGGTGGCGGCGTTTAGCGCGCTTGAAACCCCTTTTAAACCAGTGCCTGAAAACGCCCTTCTTGTCGCCGTCCGCCTTATCGTCGCACAGCTTGTAGTACGCAAGCGCGGTGTTTATGCAGCCCAGCGTAACCGTCGTTTCGTCCACCGCCGCGATGGGTCTGCGTTTAAAGATATGCAGTACGCACCGCGACTTTTTTACGGTCACGTCCTCGTGTTTAATATTATGAATCAGCGCCGACATAAATGCCATATCGTAGGTCAGAGCCGAACGCGCCCTCTGTCCGCAACCCGCGCCTATGCTCTTGCACAGTCCGCAGTACAGCGCCTTGTAAAGGGTTTCGTCCTTGATAAACAGATAGGGTCTGTCGGGATTTATATATCCGAACATAAAATCCTCTCACGCAAATCTTTTGCTTTGCAAAATCTTTGCCGTGAATTGCTATGGTCGCGAATTTTCTTAACGGGCGAAATGAATCCGCCCTTGAAAATTCCGTCCTGAATATTTTAAATCTGATAAAATCCTATTTTTTTGTAGACTTTTGCAAGCGTCTTGTTTGCGGTATAAGCCGCCTGTTCCGCGCCCTTCTTTAACACGCTGTCAAGGTAAGCCTTGTCCGCAAGCAGTTTTGCCTGTTCGGTCTGTATGGGCGCAAGCTTATCCGCGACCGCTTCGCCGACCGCGAGTTTAAAGTCGCCGTAGCCGACGCCTGCGAATTCCTTTTCGGCGTCCGCGATACTCTTGTCCGTGAATACCGAATATATCGAAAGTAAGTTGCTTACGCCGGGCTTGTTTTCGGGGTCGTATTTAACGCATGCGTCGCTGTCGGTCACCGCGCGTTTGAACTTGCGCATAACGGTGTCCTTGTCGTCTGAAAGAAAGACCGAGCCGTTTACGTTTTCCGCGGACTTTGACATCTTTTTATCGGGGTTTAAAAGGTCGCGTATGTTCGCGGCAATTTTCAGATAAACGCCCTCGGGGACAGTGAAGGTCGGCGTGTAAGCGTTGTTGAAACGCTGCGCAATGTCGCGCGCGATTTCAAGGTGCTGGGTCTGGTCCTTGCCGATAGGCACGACGGACACCTGATACAGGAGTATATCCGCCGCCATAAGCACGGGATAGTCCATAAGACCCATATTTATATTATCGGCGTGTTTCGCGCTCTTATCCTTGAACTGGGTCATTCTTTCCATTTCGCCGACGTAGGTGAAAGTGTTAAGCACCCAGCAAAGCTCCGCGTGCGCGGGGACGTGCGACTGTAAATACAGCGTGCATTTTTCGGGGTCGACACCGCAGGCGATATACAGCGCGAGCAGCGACAGCGTACGCTGTCTTAACTCCGCCGGATTTTGCCTCACGGTAATCGAGTGCATATTCGCGATAGCGTAAAAACAGTTATAGTCGTTCTGAAGAGCTACCCAGTTTTTAATCGCGCCCAGATAGTTGCCTATCGTTAAGTTGTTAGTGGGCTGTACCGCCGAGTACAGCGTTTTTTTACTTTCTTCCATATTTTTCTGATTTTCTCCGCGTAAATAATAACATATATTAAAAATTTTGCAAAGTGTTTTTTTGCCGATTGGGTTATAATCACCAAACTTAACTAAAAATTACACCCAACTATCATAAGCCTTCGGCTTAACCGCGTATCTTTATTTCTTTTTCGCCTGATTGACTTTATCACTAATCAAGCAAAAAACCGCCCCGAGCGATTTTCGCTCGGGGCGGCCTCAAGTGTATGGCCGGTAACCGGTTGAGATTGTAATTAGTTTTCTTCTACTGTGATTTTAAATTTTTGTCCGTTTACAAAAGTGACGAATATTTCCGTTACGCCGCACTCTACCTTTGCAACGAAATAATCTTTCAACGCCGTAAACAATTCTTCCGTTAAATCAATCGCCCTGATTTTTTCACTCATACCCTTTCCCCGTTTTCATTCCGCCTTGTCCGCGGCTATATTTATATTATACTCCGCCATTGGGATTTGTCAAGCATTTGAACACCAACGGCGGAGATAATAAATTAAACAGGGGTAATTATGATTAACTGGCAAAAATTCGCAGACAGGCTTTCATATCTTATGCTTGTAAACGGGGATATGAACGGAAAAACGCTAGCTCAAAAACTGGGCATTGCGCCGCAGACGGTAACGCGGTATTTAAGTATGCAACGTGCGCCGACTTGCGCAAATCTGATTTTAATAGCGGACTACTTCCACCGTTCAACCGATTTCTTGCTTGGTTTAGAAGAAGAAAATACAGATTTGACTTTTAAGACCTGTCCGCCGTTTTCCGAGCAAATTGTATTTTTGGCAAAGCATTTTAAAAAATCGTTTCGCTCGTTTTTCCGCGAAGTAAAAATTCCGGAAAGCACCTTTTTTGAATGGAAAAAAGGTGAAAGCGTTCCAACCGTGGAAAGCATTGAAAGAATTGCCGCTCATTTTGAGTGCAGAACTGATTTTGTCCTCGGCAGAGAATAAACATTAAAAAAACTGTCACTATGACAGAGATAAAATTGACGAAAGTTTTGACAATCTTTTAACTTAAACGATAAAGCCGCCCGAGGATATGCCTCGGGCGGCTTTCTTATTAATTTAAGTTTGATTTGCGTATCGCCTTACTACGTTGAAGCAATAAAGATACGCGATTAAGCGGAACGCTTATTACTCAAGAACAGCGGTTGCGCCTGCAGCTTTGAGGTCGGCAAGAATCTTTTCAGCTTCTTCCTTTGCAACGTTCTCTTTAAGCACGCCGCCCTTTTCAACTGCGGTCTTTGCTTCAACGAGGCCAAGTCCGGTGAATGCGCGAACAACTTTGATAACGTCGATTTTCTTTTCGCCTGCGTCTTTAAGAACAACGTTGAATTCGCTCTTCTCTTCAGCTGCCGCTGCGGGAGCTGCGCCTGCTGCGGGAGCCGCCGCTACTGCTACGGGAGCCGCCGCGCTTACGCCGAATTCTTCTTCAAGAGCCTTAACGAGTTCGTTAAGCTCAAGTACGGTCATATTCTTTACTTCTTCGATAAATTTCTTTACGTCTGCCATTTTTATTAATCTCCATTTAATTTATATTTTTATATTTTTTTTATTTTTNCGCTNTCAGGGCGCGCGCCCGCCCGTTTAAATTTTTAAAATAGTNTAANCCTTGGTCTTTGCCACCGCGCTCAATACGCGGACGATNCCTNNCTGCAAATTGTTAAGCACACCCGCAAAGTTTGCCAAAGGCGCCTGCATAGAGCCGAGCATCTTTGCAACGAGTTCTTCCCTCGAAGGCATGCTTGCAAGCGCTTTCGCGCCCGACTTGTCCACGTACGCATTATCTACGAACGCGCTCTTTAAAACGATTTTTCCTTCAAGATCTTTTGCCGCGTTTACCATCAGCTTTGCAGCTCCGGTTTCGTCAGCGCCGAAAGTTACAGCCGTGGGACCGTTGAGGTCTGCGTCGAAATCTTTATAGCCTAAATCGTTGAAAGCCTTTCTTACAAGTGTGTTTTTATAAACCT
>WFLX010391062.1_pt1 | contig 14187 bp, 13 predicted proteins | sample 4967041 | NCBI WGS metagenome assembly WFLX01 (sample SAMN12857096, study PRJNA449069) | gut metagenome | isolation source: stool from male and female vole | host: Microtus ochrogaster | place: USA:Florida | collected 2017
CGTTCAAGATGTGCAACAGCCAGCTTATAATTCTTGGCGTTACGCTCCTGTCCTCTTTTCTCCATGCGTGATATATGGAGTTTGGCGTATTCACTGAAATTCTCGATACTGGCATCTTGTGTCAGATATTCAACAATCTCAGTAACCGAAAGTGCCGAAATATCTCTTCGGTTAAGCATGTCCGTGTATTTGAGTATAAGTTTTGAGCAATACTCAACTACTACAGCATCTTTGAAGTCTCCATTAGGTGCAATATGCTTAGGGCTGATAATTTTATCAGTCTTAATGTACCCTTTTTGAGTGCGATGTCCGATGCGGATATAGACAGGGTAGTATCCGTCCGCTCTCTGTTTTCTTACAACTGCTTTGATTGTAGCCATTTGCGATTGTTTTTTGAGNTGTCCGTATCAGTGTCCGTCGNGGTGTCCGTGNCATTTTTGCGAGNGTCCGTNCANGTGTCCGTTTTTGTCGTTTATTTGGCTTTAATAGTGATGCCAAATGAACGAACCGTCTAAGAACAACTTAGGCTGTAACCGCCATTTTATTAGCGTGTTACAGCCTAAGATATTTATGTGTTAGAACTAANCTTTAGTCCTCNATNGCAGCCTGNGCCGCAGCTACGCGGGCGATGGGCACACGGTAGGGNGAGCAGCTGACNTAGTTCATGCCNGCCTTNGCACAGAATTTCACTGATGAGGGTTCGCCNCCNTGCTCGCCGCAGATACCGCACTTGAGTTCGGGCTTGGTCGAGCGGCCTTTGTTNACACCCATCTTCACGAGCTGGCCCACACCTTCCTGGTCGAGNACCTCGAANGGATCAACTTTGATGATGCCGTGCTCCTTGTAGTATTTGAGGAACTTGGGAGCGTCATCACGTGAGAAGCCGAATGTCATCTGGGTGAGGTCGTTGGTACCGAATGAGAAGAAGTCGGCTACTGTAGCGATCTGGTCGGCTACGAGAGCGGCTCTGGGCACCTCGATCATNGTACCNACGAGATAGGGGATGCTGCGTCCCTGCTCNTCNAATACCTTGGCNGCGGTGGTGTTGATNACGTTGGCCTGGTGCTGGATCTCCTTGAGTGATCCTACCAGAGGTATCATGATCTCNGGNTGTACNTCGATGCCGCGTGCNTTGCAAGCGAGGGCTGCCTCGATGATGGCGCGGGTCTGCATCTCTGTGATCTCGGGATAGGTGATGCCGAGACGGCAACCACGGTGACCNAGCATGGGGTTGAATTCTTCGAGAGCGTCAACCTTNGCCTTTACCTCTGCGAGGGTGATGCCCATGTCATCGGCAAGCTCCTTCTGNGTAGCTGTCTGGTGAGGTACGAACTCGTGCAANGGNGGNTCGAGNAGACGGATTGTCACGCCGNAGCCNTCCATTGCCTCGAAGATGCCTTCGAAGTCGCCACGCTGTATGGGCAGCAGCTTGGCAAGTGCCTGCTTGCGGCCTTCAACATCTGATGCGAGGATCATCTCACGCACAGCCTTGATACGGTCGCCCTCAAAGAACATGTGCTCGGTGCGGCACAGACCGATACCCTGCGCGCCGAAGTTGCGTGCCTGCTTGGCATCGCGGGGTGTGTCGGCATTGGTGCGGACGTATGTCTTGGTGTATTTGGCAGAGAGGTTCATGATNGCGCCGAAGTCACCGCCGAGTTCGGGCTCTGTGGTGGGCACCTGGCCTTCGTATACCTCGCCGGTAGAACCGTTGAGAGAGATCCAGTCGCCTTCCTTGAATACCTTGCCGCTCATCTCTACGGTCTTCTCCTTGTAGTCGACCTTGATCTCGCCGGCGCCTGATACGCAGCACTTACCCATACCGCGGGCCACAACGGCTGCGTGTGATGTCATACCGCCGCGCATTGTCAGGATACCCTGGGCCACTGCCATACCGCGCAGGTCCTCGGGTGATGTCTCGATACGCACGAGCACTACCTTGCGTTTCTTCTCGGCCCATGCCTCGGCATCCTCAGCAGAGAATACGATCTGGCCGGCTGCGGCACCGGGTGATGCGGGCAGACCCTTGGCCACGACNTTGGCGCGCTTGAGTGCGGCCTTGTCGAATACCGGGTGGAGCAGCTCGTCGAGCTTCTGGGGCTCCATGCGCATCAGCACGGTCTTCTCGTCGATTTCNCCGGCGCGGAGCANATCCATGGCGATCTTCACCATAGCGGCACCTGTGCGTTTGCCGTTACGTGTCTGGAGCATCCAGAGCTTGCCGTCCTGGATTGTGAACTCCATATCCTGCATNTCNTTNTAGTAGTCTTCGAGACGGTGAGCGATAGCGATGAGTTCGGCAGCGCAGTCGGGCATCGACTCCTCGAGTGAGGGATACTTGGCTGCACGCTCTTCTTCGCTTATGCCCTGCAGCTTGGCCCAGCGGCGTGAGCCCTCGATGGTGATCTGCTGAGGTGTGCGGATACCGGCTACCACATCCTCGCCCTGCGCGTTGATGAGGTATTCACCGTTGAAGAAGTTCTCGCCGGTAGCGGCATCGCGGCTGAAAGCCACGCCTGTAGCAGAGTTGTCGCCCATGTTACCGTATACCATGGCCTGCACGTTGACAGCGGTACCCCACTCTTCGGGTATCTGGTTCATACGGCGGTAGAGGATNGCGCGCTCGTTCATCCAGCTGTCGAATACGGCGCAGATGCCNCNCCAGAGCTGATCCCATGCGTCGTTGGGGAAGTCTTTGCCTGTGGTATCCTTCACTGCGTCCTTGAAGAGCTTGACGAGTTTCTTGAGGTCGTCGACATCAAGATCGGTATCGAATTTCACACCTTTTTCTTCCTTTACCTTATCGATGATCTCCTCAAAGGGGTCGATGTCGGCCTTTGACTTGGGTTTCATACCGAGCACCACGTCACCGTACATCTGTACGAAGCGGCGGTAGCTGTCCCATGCGAAGCGGGGATTGCCGCTCTTCTTGGCAAGTGACTCCACTGTGGCATCGTTCATACCGAGGTTGAGCACGGTATCCATCATGCCGGGCATTGATGCGCGTGCGCCCGAGCGTACTGACACGAGCAGAGGATTCTCAGGATCGTTGAATTTGTTACCGGTGAGGGCCTCGACGTGCGCGATAGCTTTTTCCACGTCTTTGCCTATCAGCTTGACCACTTCGTCGCGGCCATACTGTGTGTATTCGTTGCAGACTTCAGTAGTGATGGTGAAGCCCGGAGGAACGGGCATACCCAAAAGATTCATTTCAGCGAGGTTGGCGCCTTTACCTCCGAGGAGGTTGCGCATGTCGGCATTACCTTCAGCTTTGCCGTCGCCAAACAGATAGACTCTTTTCATTGAGTTCTTGGTATTATGGTTAATATATAATTATGTTATGTTACTTCGTATATGATTAGCGTGACTTTTGGCTATGATGGTCACGTTTAGCAAGTGCAAATTTAATGTATTTGATTTNNCTATCCTATTTTTGGAGNAAAANTTTCGGGATAACGTGCCTTTTTTGANTTTTANTCATAGCGACATTATCGAATATCACTATTCTGACTTCTCGGTTAGATTCTTGAACATCTTGGATATCGCTATGCCGAGATCACGGCCGATATAGCTCAGGGGGGTGATCACGGGCGTGACTTTGCTCCATCCGGGATTGNTAAATAGTTTCAGCGCCTTGTGATGACAGTCTACCTGNATCTCGCGGTCAAGCTCAATGGGCTCCCCGTCTACATGCGCNGCAAAGCTGTCCTCGCATTCTATCCTCAGCGACCTGGCCCGGATGATGTCGACCTGTCTGTTATACGACAGCATACCGGTGAGCATATCCACCCCGGCCAACAGTGTCTCTATGTGCGAGGCCTCCTTGAATATCACCACATCGATCAGGCCGTCGCGTATCGAGGCCTCGGGTGCGATATAGGCATTGTTGCCGTATTGCGATGCGTTGCAGCATGCCACGAGAAAGGCGGTCTGCTCCACAGTGTTGTCACCGATGGTGATACGGTAGCGGCGCGGAGTGTAGCGTGAGAATTCATACACTGCACTCTTGAGGTATGTGGAGAGGCCCCGCTGTCCCTGCTCGGAATAGTGCTTGGTGACCGCGGCGTCAAATCCCGTGCCGAATGTGCAGAAAAACTTGTTGCCGTTGGCCGTGCAGTAGTCGCAGTCATACACATTCTCAGGCACGATCACCTTGGCTGATTCAATAGGATCGCTGGGCAGACCGATATGACGCGCCAGGCCGTTGCCGCTNCCACATGGGATGNTNCCCATNGCCACATCAGTGTCNNANATCGCCGATGCCACCTCGTTNACGGTGCCGTCGCCGCCTACGGCCACTACGGCATCGTAGCCTGAGTCCACGGCCTTGCGGGCCAGGGTGTGGCCATCACCCCGGCAGGTGGTCATCACAGTAGACACATCGTATCCCTGCTCGGTGAGCACTGATTCTACTTCCGGCAAAATCCTCTCTTTCGGCTTAGTGCCCGAAATCGGATTTACTATCAATAAGAGTCGTCGTGGTTTCATTCCGCAAAGTTAGTGATTTTTGAATTTGCCGTAACAATTATTTTTAGTAATTTTGTCGCGGATTGGCCCGCAGGGCCTCACACATTTTTTATCATATATACAGATCATAGACACAACCATATAATAATCATGGCAATAGAACTCAAAGGACTCACAAAACGCAGTGAGAATTATTCACAATGGTATAACGAACTCGTGGTGAAAGCCGACCTGGCTGAGCAGTCGGCCGTGCGCGGATGTATGGTGATCAAGCCATACGGCTACGCAATTTGGGAGAAGATGCAACAGACACTCGACCGCATGTTCAAGGAGACCGGCGTACAAAACGCCTACTTCCCTCTGCTCATCCCAAAATCATTCCTGTGCCGCGAGGCCGAGCACGTAGAGGGCTTTGCCAAGGAGTGTGCCGTGGTCACACACTACCGTCTGAAAAATGACCCCAACGGCAAGGGTGTGGTCGTAGACCCCGAGGCCCGTCTTGAAGAAGAGCTCATCGTGCGCCCTACATCCGAGACNATCATCTGGGGCNCTTACAAGAACTGGATACACAGCTGGCGCGATCTGCCTCTGCTCATNAACCAGTGGGCNAACGTNATGCGCTGGGAGATGCGTACACGCATGTTCCTGCGTACGTCCGAATTCCTGTGGCAGGAAGGCCATTGCGCCCACGCTACAGCCGAGGAGAGCGAGGCTCGCACCGTAGAGATGATCAACGTCTATGCCCGCTTCGCTCAGGACTATATGGCAATGCCCGTGATACAGGGTGTGAAGACTGCCAACGAAAGATTCGCCGGCGCACTCAATACCTATACCATCGAGGCCATGATGCAGGACGGCAAAGCCCTGCAGGCCGGCACTTCACACAATTTAGGTCAGAACTTCGCCAAGGCCTTTGATGTAACATTCGCCAACAAGGATAACAAACCCGAATACGTATGGGCCAATTCATGGGGTGTATCGACCCGTCTGATGGGAGCGCTGATAATGACCCACTCCGACGACAACGGCCTCGTGCTGCCACCCCACCTCGCTCCTATCCAGGTAGTCATCATCCCCATCTACAAAAACGCCGAGCAGCTCAATAAGGTCACAGACACCGTTATGCCCATCGTGGAGCAACTGCGTGCGCGCGGCATAAGCGTGAAATACGATGATGCCGACAACAAGCGTCCCGGATTCAAGTTCGCCGACTATGAGGTGAAAGGTGTGCCCGTGCGATTGGTCATCGGTGCCCGCGATATCGAGAACGGTGTGGCCGAGCTCATGCGCCGTGACACCCTCGAAAAGACAAATGTGCCTCTCGACGGTATCGCCGACCGCGTGGCCGACGAGCTCGAGTCTATGCAAAAAGACCTCTTTGAGCGTGCCAAAGCCATGCGTGACAGCCGCATATATGTTTGCGACTCGTATGATGATTTCAAGGCCAACATCGACAAAGGCGGATTCTTCCTTTGCCACTGGGACGGCACGACAGAGACCGAGGAGCGCATAAAGGAGGAGACGAAGGCTACCATCAGGTGCATTCCTCTCGACGGTGACGAGACTCCCGGTGTGTGCATGGTGACAGGAAAGCCCTCTGCACGCCGCGTGATTATCTCACGAAGCTATTGATATATAAGCCCGCCATTCGATTAACAACTGCCACCTGCATAATTCAACACCACAATGGATAATCTATCCTTTCTCAACAAAGTGGCCACTGCCACAGGCATAGACATCGAGACAGCGCAGAAGCTGGCCCAAGGTCTGTCTCTCTCTATTAGTGACAGAGTTGCCCAGGGCGATAAGGTCGTAATACCGGGACTCGGCGAATTCTTACCCACCGTAGTGCCCGAACACCAGCAGGAAGACATCTTCACCGGACGTATTATGGCAATGCCACCTTCTCAACAAGCTGTTTTCACAGCAAGTGCAACCTTAAAAAAACAACTCGAAAATGTCGCAGCTCATAACACTCTCTAAACTCGCTGCCCTGATATGTGAGAATACAGGAATTGAACTCGCTGTCTGTGAGGCGTTCCTGCGCAATATGGCACAGACCGTTTCCAACGGTCTTGTAGAAGGTGAGCATATTCGCATCAAAGATCTCGGACTCTTTGAAGTGCGCCGCACTCCCGGAGCTACACCTACTGTGGAATTCGTGCCCGAATCCATATTTGCCGACCGTGTAAATGCTCCGTTTGCACATCTTCAGCCAAAAATACTGCCAAATCCCGCATATACAGCAGCTACAGGTGATCCCCTGCAGCCTTCATATCCTCAACAGACACAACCAGCTGTATCACCAGCGCAACAGGATATACCCCAGCAACCGGCCTATCCACAACAGCCGGCTTATCAACAGCAGCCCGAGTATCAGCAACCGATGTATCCTCAGCAGCCCGAATACCCCCGGCAGCCTGAGTATCAGCAACAATCGGCTTATCAACAACCGGTCTATCCTCAGCAGCCCGAATACCCCCGACAGCCCGAGTATCAGCAGCCTGAATATCAGCAGCAGCAGCCTGAGTATCAGCAACCCGAGCCTGCCATATTTCCGGGTCAGCAACAAGCATATCCCCAGGCTCCTGACCCTGCGGCACCCGCTGCCCAGACAACAGAGATACCACAGCAACCGGCCTACCGGCAACAGGATTTCCCACCGCAACCGGAGATATTTCCAGATCTGCAGACCCCGGCCAATGACATGCCAGCATATCTGAATCTACCGAATACCGACAATACCGAATCTCAACAGAATACACCTGACACCCCCGCATCCGGCACACGTCATCCTCTGGGCTACGGCAGATCTCTGCCACAGATAAGCACCAACAAAAAATACGTCTTGATCGGTGTCCTCGGCCTCATAATCGGTTTTGTTCTCGGATATCTGACCGGTACTTATTCTTCTGATTCTGATGACAGGAATCCCGAGACTGATAATATTGCGGCCGAAGGGACTGGAGGGACAGATACTCCTGAACCAAAATCAACAGTGCCCGAATACGACTACGAATCATCACTGTCAGTAGCCGATGCCGACTCTGATATGTATGAAGAGAGTGCAGATACCGCGACAGCCCCACCGGTACCCGAGACCATTACCGTAAAACTACAGAAAGGACAGCGTCTGAGCGATATAGCCCTGAAATATTATGGCAAGAAAGAATATTGGGTATATATCTACTACGACAACCGCGAATCAATTTCCAATCCGTTTACCGTTAGGGAAGGATCGATGTTGCGCGTACCCCCTAAAGACAAATACGCACCTACCACCGACGAAGCCTACAATCTGCAGTGGGCAAAGACAAAGGGTGCGGAAATCAACAACAAATACCAGCACGACAAACGCTAAAAAACTGAGGCGGAGACATTCTCCGCCTCAGTTTTTTTATCGCTCGGTAAAGCTAAAAAAGGTTAATTGTTTAGTGATGTAAAGAGTTGATAAGCAATTTTAACATCGCTGTTTATACCATTATCTGTTATAATTGTAATTTTGTAGATTAATTTTTGATACNATCTCATATTANCTCCATTTAATCAGCTATATCTATGAGTGAAACAGTCAATATCAGGGAGCTCAACGACCTTGTNGCCAGCAAAACAGACCTNATACGTCTCATNACCCGGGGCATGGACCAGACAATCGTGGGTCAGAAACACCTCGTGGAGTCACTGGTGATTTCTCTCCTTTCTAACGGGCACGTGCTGCTCGAAGGAGTGCCGGGTCTGGCAAAAACCCTTGCAATCAAGACACTCTCNCAGCTTATTGATGCTAAATACAGCCGCATACAGTTCACNCCCGACCTCCTGCCNGCCGATGTTATCGGCACAATGGTATACAGCGTGAAGAAAGAGGTCTTCGAAGTNAAGAAAGGTCCTATCTTCGCCAATTTCGTACTCGCCGACGAGATCAACCGCGCGCCCGCCAAGGTGCAGTCAGCTCTGCTCGAAGCCATGCAGGAGCGTCAGGTCACTATCGGTGAGAACACTTTCGCTCTCGATGAGCCGTTTCTGGTGATGGCTACCCAGAACCCCGTCGAGCAGGAAGGCACCTATCCCCTCCCCGAGGCACAGGTAGACCGTTTCCTCNTGAAGGTNATCATCGNATACCCNACCAAAGAAGAAGAGCGCGTGATCATACGCCAGAATATCAGCAACGAGCGACGCAAGGTGAGCCCCATACTTCACCCGTCGGAGATCATCGACGCACAGCGCATTGTCGAGCACATATATGTGGATGAGAAGATCGAGCGCTATATCGTAGACATCGTCTACGCCACACGCACGCCTGCCGAATACGGTCTTCCGGACCTCTCGAGCATCATCGCATTCGGTGCATCGCCGCGAGCATCCATCAGCCTCGCACGCGCCGCCCGTGCATACGCATTCATACATCAGCGCGGATACGTCATACCCGAAGACGTGATCGCGGTAAGCCACGATGTGCTGCGCCACCGTATTGGCGTCACCTACGAGGCCGAGGCCAACAATATCACCACTGATGAGATCATCACCGAGATTCTCGACAAGATACAAGTGCCGTAATAAATAATGGACGCTAACGAGCTACTAAAAAAAGTACGCAAGATCGAGATAAAGTCGCGCGGATTGTCACAGAATATCTTCGCCGGCGAATATCACTCGGCCTTCAAAGGTCGAGGCATGATGTTTTCGGAGGTACGCGAATACCAATACGGCGATGATATCCGCGACATTGACTGGAACGTAACCGCTCGTCACAACCACCCATACGTAAAGGTTTACGAAGAAGAGCGCGAACTCACAGTGATGCTGCTCGTCGATGTATCCGGCAGTGGCAACTTCGGAGCCGTGGGCACCGAGAAGCGTGACATGATAGCAGAAATAGCCGCTACACTCGCCTTCTCTGCTATCCAGAACAATGACAAGATCGGTGTCATCTTCTTTTCCGACCGGATCGAGAAATTCATCCCCCCCAAGAAAGGAAAGAAGCACATCCTCTTTATTATCCGCGAGCTGCTCGACTTCGTGCCTCAGAGCAGAGGCACCGACATAGCTAAGGCCGTAAAATACTTTGCCGACGCCATGAAGCGCCGTTGCACCACATTCATCATCAGCGACTTCATCGACTCCTCCGAGTATAAGCAAGCCATGCAGGTAGCCTGCAACCGCCATGAGCTGATGGCCCTGCAGGTATACGACAAACGCGATGCCTCGATCCCGGACGTAGGGCTGATGCGCGTGGCCGACCTCGAGACCGGAAAATCAAGATGGATCGACACATCCTCAAGCTCTGTACGCAAGACCTACAGCAAATGGTGGTATGCCCGGCAGCAGAAGATGACAGAGACCCTGCGAAGCTGCCGCATCGATTTCACAAGCATCGCCACAGACGAAGACTACACCAAGGCGCTGCTCTCACTATTCAAAAACCGCAGGCACTAAAGAGTAAAGCTACTGACACAATGCACATATTCAAGACCATAACCACAGCAGCTATATTGTCAGCGACCGCCATCACGGCTGCCGCTCAGCAGCCACCAATGACGGTGACAGCATCTACCGACTCCACTGCTCTTGTAATGGGTGACCGCACTACAGTGACCGTAGAAGTGGTAAAAAACGCCCATGAGGGCGTGCTTGTCGATATTCCCGAAACCGGAAAAGACTACCACGGCATGGAGGTGGTGGATATCACGGCTGACTCGGCCGATCTCGGCAACAACCGGATACAGCTCAACTACAGGCTCACTTTCCAGGCGTTCGACCCCTCGGATGTCCTCACATTGCCACCATTCAGATACGCCAGCCGCAATGATACAGCCTCCTCAGATATCCTTACATTCAAGGTGATGCCCGTGGAGCTCAGCCCCGAGCTCGGAGATCCGGCCCAGCCAGACAGCCTGAAGATTCATCCTGATCACGGAGTGGTGTCGGTAAAGTCAAAATGGTATGATGCCATNCNNGANTNNACGATATGGATACTCGTGGCTATCGTGATCCTTGCCCTTGCATACGTGCTATACAGATTGTACCGCAAGAACGGCCCCTCTCTATTTGTGCCGCGCAAGCCTGTACCGCCCTACGAACTGGCGATACAGCGTCTCAACGCACTTAAGGCAAAGAAACTCATAGAGCATGGCGAAGCAAAACAATTCTTCACCGAGGTGACCGATATATGGCGCCAGTACCTCGAAGGCCGTTTCGGAATATCCGCCATGGAGATGACCTCACGACAGATTTTGCAGGAGCTGCGCGACAACAAAGAGACCCACCTTACAGCCGACCAGATGGCAGACCTGCTCAGCGTAAGTGACTTTGTGAAATTCGCCGCCATGTCGCCCACCAACGATGAGATGGTGCGCACATTCAACACTATCCACTCGTTTGTCGAGTCTACCCGTCCGCAGCCCGAACCCGAGGAAAAAAATCAAATAACCCCGATCAATACTCGCCTCACTCACTCTAAATAAACTCCGTATTTTATCGCAATGCAATTCGCTCACCCGCTATATCTGTTACTGATTCCCGCAGTGGTCGTGCCTCTCCTTGTGTGGTATCTGATGAAACAGCGCAACGCCCGTCCGTCACTTGCCATTTCCACAGTAGCTCCGTTCGCCCGGCTCGGCACTCCGGTCAAGGCTGCCATGCGTCACGTATGTTTCCTGCTCAGAATCCTTGCGATATGCTGCCTGATCACCATCATCGCACGTCCGCAGCTAAAAAACAGCTGGACCACCACACCTACCGAAGGCACCGATATAGTGCTCGCGCTCGATGTATCCACCAGTATGCTCATACGCGACTTCAAGCCCAACCGCTTCGATGCCTCCAGACAGATTGCCCAGGAGTTCATCTCCAACCGCACGGGCGACAACATCGGTCTCGTCATATTCGCCGGCGAGAGCCTCACCGGTATGCCCATGACGGTCGACCACGCCGCCCTCATGAATTACATATCTGGTCTGAGGATGGGCGCCCTGCCCGACGGCACAGCCATCGGAGACGGCATCGCCACCTCTCTCAACCGGCTCAAGGAAGGAAAGGCCAAAAGCCAGAGTATAATCCTGCTCACCGACGGCTCCAACAATACCGGCGTAGTGGCGCCTGTCACCGCCGCAGACATCGCCAAAGAGATGGGTGTGAGAATATACACCATCGGTGTCGGATCCAACACCACAGTGGATGTGCCCGTGCAGACACCTTTCGGCGTGCAGTATGAAAAGGTAAAAGCCGTGATCGATGACGACGCCCTGCAGCAGATCGCCGACCTCACCGGCGGCAAATACTTCAGAGCCACCAACAACAAGATGCTCAGCGATGTATTCTCCGAGATCGATCAACTTGAGAAGACCCGCATGGACATAAATCACTTCTCACACACCGAGGATGATTACATGCTGTTTGCATGGCTCACATTCATATTCGTGATGGCCGAACTCGTCATCAGATACACAGTGACCCGCTCCATCCCGTGATACAACGGCTGAATAACAAATACAGACAAAAGACAACTGACAATAATAATCATGTTTGACTTCGCATATCCGATCAACCTTGCCCTCCTAGGCTCGCTCATCATAATAGCACTGCTCTTCTNNTNGGCCCANGCCTCANAGAAATCTAANCTGAGGAAATTCCNGCAATCCGGCTTTGCTGGCCCGGCTCATGCCGGATGCTTCTGTCTACAAACCGCGCATCAAGATTGTGCTTGAGCTCATCGCTCTCGCTGCGATAGTGATTATACTGGCACGTCCGCGCTACGGCGATCGCCAGTCCAAGCAATCGAGGGTCAACGGCATAGAAGTCGTCATCGCGTTTGACCTCTCTAACTCGATGCTCGCATCATCCACCGACGACCCCGAGGGAGTCAACCGCCTTGACCGCGCCCGTCTGCTGTTGGAGAAACTGCTCGATCGCCTCAGCAATGACAAAGTAGGCCTCGTGATATTTGCCGGTGAAGCCAAGACACAGATGCCTCTCACTACCGACCACTACACCGCCAAGATGTATCTCAGCGAGCTCACACCCGCACTCCTGTCATATCAAGGCACATCAATCACCGATGCCATCAATCTGTCGGTCAACTCTTTCAGCGAAGACGACAAAACCGGAAAAGCCATCATACTCATCACCGATGCGGAAGACCACGAAGGTGATGCCGTGGAAGCCGCCAAAGCGGCCGTTGGCAAAGGCATACAGGTAGATGTAATCGGTGTGGGTACCGCTAAGGGCGCGGCCATTCCCCTGCCCGGCGGTGACCTGATGAAAGACAACGAGGGCAACACAGTGATCACCGCTTTTGACGAAGCCTCGGCCCAGAAAATCGCCAAAGCCGGAAAGGGTGTGTATGTCAACGGTGCCTCGTCAAAGGCCCTTGACAAACTCACCGAGTCACTCGACAACCTCGACAAAGGCGAATTCTCACGCACTGAATATTCCACCAGCGCCGAGCAATTCCCCACATTCGCATGGCTTGCCCTCGTGATGCTTGTGATCGATGTCTTTGTCCTCGACCGCAAGATCGGCTGGCTCAAAAATATTAATTTCTTCTCAAAATCCGATAAGGCTGCAAAAGCCAAATCAGACAGCACCGGCAACCCGACTCCATCTAAATGAATTACTATGCGTGTCCACAACATATTTCCCCTGACCATAATCGTGGTATTATTCACCCTCTGCGGATGTTCTGATGATTCCTCTAAGGATACACCCCGCATCACCACTAAGACAGAGCGAAACAGCATCAAAGACGGCAACCAGGCTTTCCGCGACGGTAATTTCCAGAAAGCCCTCGACCTTTACAATGATGCCCTGACCTCCGCTCCATCGTCCGAGGCCGCCCGTTTCAACAAGGCGGTAGCACAGGTAAAACTGAGCGGTGGCACCGACTCTCTGATGATCAGCCAGGCTACCGAGATATACAACAGCCTCGGCGAAACGGCAGCTGATGTATCCATCAAAGAAAAAGCCAACTATAACCTCGGCAACCTGGCCTTCTACGCCAACGATTTCGACCGTAGCATCGAATACTACAAGCGTGCCCTGCGTATCAACCCCAACAATATGAAGACCCGCGAGAATCTGCGGGTAGCCCAGCTCAAAAGAAAGCAGGATGATAAGCAAGACCAACAGCAGCAACAGCAGCAGGACCAGCAACAAGACGATCAGCAGCAACAACAGCAACCACAGCCGCAACAGCAGCAGCCCCAACCACAGCCTGACGCCAACGCCGACCAGATACTACAGTCGATGCAGAACCGCGAGAACCAGACACGCGAGCAGACAAAGAAAAAAGACACCAACGCACACCGCAGCTATTCAGATAAACCCTGGTAACCAACATGCACACTCTACGTTTCAACATATTGTCAATCATGCTGCTCATGGCCTTGAGCCTGACAGCACAGGTGAGAATCGAGGTGGCATCTAAAGTCAATGCCGGTTCCAAATTCCAACTATCACTCATATGCAACGAGGCTGACGCCTCCGCTCCGTCTCAAATCTCGATACCCAACTGCCGCCTGCTGTATCCGGCGGCTGTGACCACTCAGATTTCAGCCGTGCAATCAGGTGGGAAAATCCAGCGTAAGGAAGTAAAGAAACTCACCTACACATTCCTCGCCGAGAAAGAAGGCACAGTGGAGATCTCACCCATCGCCGTGACACTGTCGGGTGGAAAGACCGTGAAGACAGAGCCCCGCAAGCTTACGATCGTAGCATCAGACAACA
>WFLX010034039.1_pt1 | contig 14183 bp, 6 predicted proteins | sample 4967041 | NCBI WGS metagenome assembly WFLX01 (sample SAMN12857096, study PRJNA449069) | gut metagenome | isolation source: stool from male and female vole | host: Microtus ochrogaster | place: USA:Florida | collected 2017
GTAAGCGACATGGTCTGATACATGTTATAGCGTGATATGCTCGGATCTCCCATAGTTGGCACAATCGAGCAGAAAGTGCTGAACGGCACCATGTTACCATCGGAATTAGGAACCGAAAGCTTGATGATGTCATTGGCGTTGCGACGCGACATGGCGTCACCTTGCATCGTAACCTGGAAAGTGCGACCGAAATCAACGAAGTCATTCACATAGCTGCTGCCCAAGTAAGAGGAAAGCACACTGTAAACCTGACTGATGTCTATACCCTGAAGTTCTACCCGGTCTCGGTCTACTTTAACTGAATACTGCGGCACCAAACCCTGATCAAGTGTGGTCACTGACTTTATACGCGGATCTGACTGTGCCCTTGCCTGTACCTCTTTCAAAGCCTTCATAATCTCGGCAGTGCCTAAGCTGTTGATGTCGAGAAGCTGCATCTGAAGACCCGACGTCATGCCGAGTCCTTGTATGGCCGGCGGATTCACTGAAAATATCACTGCCTCCTGCTGACGTGCCGAAATCTCGTCCACCATATCCATGACATTGTTGACAGAGCCCTTCTTCCCCCTTTCCTTCCATGGGGTCAGCATCACCATTATCGTTCCTCCGTTGGAGGAAGCACCTCCTCCCATCATGGAGAAGCCCGACATAGCCATCACATCTTTGACGTAGGGTATCTTCTTTATCTCTGCGGCAAGATTGTCTACCACCTTCTCCGTGCGTTCTACCGAGGCCCCGGTCGGCAACTGTATGGAAGTCAGGAAATAACCCATATCCTCTTCCGGAATATAACTGGTAGGCCATTTCACAAATCCCCATATTGCCACGGCTGCTATGACAAGGAATACAAACATCGACACAAGTGGCTTCTTAAGCATCACATTTATTATGCGCTCATAGATGGTCACACATTTAGCCCAGAATTTATTGAACCATACGTATATGAAAAATTTGGATTGCTTACGTGGTGTGAGGAAAAGAGCACACAACGCCGGAGTCAGAGTAAGGGCGTTGAAGCCTGAAAAAGCTGTGGAGACAGCAATGGTCAACGCAAACTGTTTGTAGAGTTCTCCGGTGATACCGCTGACGAAAGCCGTAGGGATGAACACCGAAAGCAAAACAAGCACCTCACCCACAATCGGGCCTTGAAGCTCCACCATGGCTTTCTCAGCCGCCTGACGCCGGTTCATGAGACCCTTGTCTACTATTCGTGAACAGTCTTCCACCACCACTATGGCATCGTCCACCACAATGGCTATGGCTAACACAAGACCGAACAATGTAAGGGTATTGAGTGTGAAACCCATTATCTTCATAACCGCGAATGTGGCTATCAATGACACCGGAATCGTAAGCATGGGTATGACTACTGCCCGCCAGTCCTGAAGGAAGATAAGGATCACGATCATAACTATAAGCGATGTCAGTACAAAAGTGACGAGCACATTGTCTATCGACTCGGTGACATATACCGTGGAGTTCTGTACGATATTGTAGTGCACACCGTCCGGAAAGTATTGCGACAGTCGCTCCAATTCTACTTCACAACCCTTAGCCACATCAAGAGCATTCGCTCCGGGCAACTGCTCGATACCTATCAGAGCCGTCTCTTCTCCATTGATCTTGGTAACCGTGGTATAGCTTGAGCTGCCTAATTCAATCTTGGCGACATCCTTGAGACGCAACACTCCTCCATCTTCAGCCCGAAGGATTATGTTGCCGAATTCTTCGGCAGATTTCAACTGTCCCTGACTGGTGATGGTGAATTCAAACTGACTTCCGGTGTTGCCGGGAGGTGTGCCGACAGAACCGGCCGATACCTCTATATTCTGAGCCTGGATCGCTTGCTCGATATCCGTAGGGGTAAGATGACGGAATCGCATTGCTTCGGGATTGAGCCATATACGCATACTGTATTCACCGGCTCCGAAGGCTCCCACACCGCCTACGCCTTTCACTCGTGTAAGGGGGTCGGTGAGATTGAGCTGTGCGTAATTGGTGAGGTATAGGGCATCATAACGCTCGGGATCATCGGTCTGCAACGCCACGAATAGCACATTGTTGCTACTCTGTTTGCTTACTGTCACACCCTGTTGAGTCACGGATGTCGGCAGCTGGCCGTTGGCCTGCGACACTCGGTTCTGAACATCCACGGCTGCCTGATCCACATCCGTGCCATTCTCGAAAGTAACTGTTAGACTGTAGCTGCCGTCTGAACCGGAAGTGGAACTCATATACAACATTCCCTCCACACCATTCACCTGTTCTTCGATAGGCACACCTACGGCACGTGCCACTGTCGCGGCATCGGCACCGGGATAGGCGGCNCTAACCATTATAGTCGGCGGTGTGATATCCGGATATTGGGCCACCGGCAAAGTATGGACGCAAAGCACACCCGCAAGCACCATCAGCACGGCTATGACGGTGGCAAAAATCGGGCGGTCTATAAAGAATTTTGAAAACATAAGGTCGGATTTTAAGGATGACTAAATGATAGGTGGTCACTTATCGGTTTTCTCGCACCGGCGGTCATTTTGAAAGCAGCGGCTTTACTGTCTCACCGTTACGCACCGTAAGAAGTGCTTTGGTCACATATCTATCGCCGGGATGAAGACCGCTTTCCACTATGCGGAGCGAATCGTGGAAAGTTTCTCCAACCTTTATCGGAGTGTATACGACCTTATTTGAATCATTTACTACATATACATATTTACCCAACTGATCGGTGCCTATCGAAGCATCCTTGATCAACATCGCCATAGGATCCACTCCGTATGGCAACTCCACAGTAACATACATACCGGGTTTAAGCTCATTGTGTATGTTCTGGATATCTCCCTTCAGCTGTATGGTACCCGTGTTCTGATCCACTGACGGTGCCTCGTAGCATAGATTGGCTGTATAGTCATGGAGCAGTTTGTCGCGGAACTGCAGAGGTATCTCCCGATATAAAGGGTCGTTGACACCACTTGTGCGTCCCACCATACGCTCATATTGAGCATCCTCGATCTCGAATAGAGCCGACACAACTGTACTGTCGTAGATAGTCGCCATCTTTACCGGTGAACCGCTCCCGTTGACATAGTTTCCCTCTCCCACATACGATTCTGAAATCATGCCACTCACGGGTGCTACGATAGTGCAATAGCTCAGATTCATCTTGGCTGTATTGAGCGCCGCACGGCAATCTTTTATGTCGGCCTCCGCTTGCTGAAGAGTACTTTCTGCCGAAAGCACCTCCATCTTTGATACGGCTTCTGCATCAAACGCTTTCTTTACTGCCTCCCAACGGTGCTTGGCATAGTCGCGTGAACTTATGGCGGATGCCAAAGCAGCCTCGGCTCGCTCTACGGCATATTGATAAAGTGTCGGATCGATGCCGAACAGTTTCTGTCCTTTCTTCACGTACGTGCCTGCCTTGTAATATTTATATATCAACTGCCCGTCAACCTGTGCCACTGCGTCGGCGGCTGTGCCGGATACCAAGTAACCCGGATATGTCTTATGGAGCACCACTGAATCGATCTGAACTTCTGCGACCTCGATTTCGCGTGGCTGCTGACTGCCTTCTGATTTATCTTTACGGTTGCATGAAAGGAAAAAACAAAGTCCGCCACAGAGAAGGAAAAGGACGCTATATCTGATGTTTGTTTTCATATCTTAAGATTTTTCATTGTGATTCATTCGGGTTAACTGTANGCTCAAGGAATTTCGTGACCCTGCCATCCTCCTCCTAAAGCTTGATAGATGGTTATCAGATTGCTCAAGGCTTTCCCCTCAAGCGAGACAAGCTCGTTCTGACTCGTGAGCCAGCTCATCTGGCCGTCGACTACATTGGAGAAAGCTGTAAGACCGGTCTTGTAGAGATTTATAGCGAGTGTGAGCGACTTTTCACTCTGTTCCACCACCTTATGCTGCAATTCTATACTCTTCAAGGTAGAGTCATACTCCTGTAAAGCGTTGTCTACTTCCACTACGGCGTTCATAACCGTCAGATTGTAATTGTCGATGGCCGATTCAAACTGAAGTTTGGCTTCTGCCACACGGTAGTTGCGCGCCAGTCCGTCAAAGAGTGTCCATGACAATTGCGGAGCTATGGTATATGAGAGTGAATGTTGTCCGAATAGATTACCGGCCTTATGGGCTTCCGTACCGATCGAGCCCGTAAGACTCAGGGTGGGAAGGAAATCTTTCTTGGCTATGCCCACCTCAGCTGCATATTGGGCTAGGGTCATCTCGGCTTGCTGAATATCGGGACGTCTGCGCAATAAATCCGAAGGCACGCCTGTGCTGATGGCGATGGCGTATCCCGGCAAGGCTGTTTCCACTGCAAGATCGGCTGCCAACGCTCCCGGATATTCCCCGACAAGTATGGATAAGGTGTTGATCAGCGTACGGATCTGGGTCTGTATGCCGGGAAGAGTGGATTGTGTGTTGTAAAGCACGATACGCGCCTGTGTCACATCGAGCATACTGGCCAACTCTGCCTCGAACCGTGCCTCGGTAATCTTCACCACTTTTTCCTGCGAGGAGATATGGGCCTTGTTCACGGCCAATTGTTTCTGACACACACGCAACTGCATATAAGCGGTGGCCACCTTTGCACACAGGCTCACCATCACCCCGTTATAATCGGCGCGTGCCACATTCAAAGCCGCCTTCTGCGACTTGGCATTCGCCCGTATCCTGCCGAACAGATCTATCTCCCAGTTCATGTCGGCACCTAAAGTGAAAGATGATGAACGGCTGGAGGGTATCACCGGCGACTCGGCTGCTCCGCTGTCCTGTTCCTTCGACCATCCGGCGCTTAGCGAGATGGTTGGGAAATATCCGGCCTCGGCCTCTCTCACCATGTTGCGGGCCATGTCGATNCGNTTCACGGCGGCTGCCACNTCAAAATTGNTGGCANTGGTCTTGGCTANGNGTCGGTCGAGCATAGGGTCATAGAAGGTATGCCACCATTCATCGTCCGTAGGCAGATTTTGAGATGCCTCCGGCGTCATCTGCCATGCCTCGGGCATGGGTTCGCGAAGCCATTTTTCTTCGGTCTGTGCCGTGGCCGTGGCCACTCCGCATAGAAAGGATAAAAGCAGAAGTCGGGATAATTTCATATTATAGCGGAATTCGTGTCTACAAAGGTTTAACATTTCAACGCAATTAAGAGTATTTAAGTTCTTAATATTTGGTCATTTCACAATAAAAAAAATTCCGCCGAGGTTTTTTATCAACCTTCGGCGGNATTATTTTTTAAGTATTTATTTCCGGGAACGATACGGTTTACCGTGGTTAAGGTCAAGCATTTCTACCATGACAATTCTTATATTTCTTGCCACTGCCGCAAGGACACGGATCGTTGCGTCCAACTTTCGGCTGAGCCTTCATAGGCTGTCTGGTCTGTTCGCCGCGATTGGCGTTCTGTGCAGCTGCCCGCTGGGCGCTCTCCCCGGGATAGGTGTCGCGGGTGGTGCTGTAATTGGCATAGGGATTAGGCATTCCCGTGGTGGAAGTGGAATACTCCCTGCGGATCTGCTGTTGCTGGGCCATAGCTTTACGCTGAGCTTCCTGAGCCTGACGTTGCTGCTCCTGGGCTTCACGGGCAGCTGCTTCGGCTGCTTTAGCCTCTGCATAGTCGGGCACTGCCAATTTTCCTCTCATCAATGTGGCCACTGCCTTGGAGTTCATCTCCCAAAGCATCTTCTTCCACAGCTCGTATGCCTCGAGTTTATATATCACGAGAGGATCTTTCTGCTCGTAGGACGCATTCTGCACCGATTTGCGCAACTCATCCATATCCCTGAGCTGTTCCTGCCAGGCTTTGTCGATGCTGGAGAGAAGCACTGTCTTTTCCCAGGCTTTTGTAAGCGGACGGCAATCATTGTCGTAGGCCTCGCGGATGTCACAACGGAGATTGAATAAACGACGCCCGTCTGTGACCGGTACTCCTATGAGTCCTACCGCACCCTTCTCTTCAACAAACTCTTTGATGTAAGGCATCGCACCCTCTGCCATCTTCTGTTTGTTGCGGTTATAGGTCTGCATAGCTGTCTCGGCAAGGCGTTCGGTAAGTTCATTCGGATCAAGTTTGTTGTACTCTTCCTGGGTGAACGGCAGCTCTACTGCGAAGGTCTTGCGCACGGCCTCATCAAACTCCTTATATCCACCCTCATATTGACGACAGGCAAGTTCCTGTGCGGTCTCGTAGATCATATTGGCAATGTCTGTGCCTATACGCTCACCCTTGAGGGCGTTCTGACGACGGCCATACACTCCTTTACGCTGGGCATTCATCACGTCATCATATTCCACAAGACGTTTACGGATACCGAAGTTGTTCTCCTCCACACGTTTCTGTGCGTTCTCGATCGACTTGGTCACCATCTTGCTCTCGATCATATCACCCTCCTGGAAACCGAGACGGTCGAGTGTCTTCACCACACGCTCGTTGGCGAAAAGACGCATGACGGTATCTTCAAACGACACGAAGAATACTGATGAACCCGGATCGCCCTGACGTCCGGCACGGCCTCGGAGCTGACGNTCGACACGGCGGCTCTCATGACGTTCGGTGCNGATGATGGCGAGACCTNCGGCCTCTTTCACCTCTTGCGGNAGCTTGATGTNGGTGNCTCNGCCTGCCATGTTGGTGGCTATGGTCACTGTCCCGGTCTTACCTGCCTGGGCAACTATATCGGCCTCTTTCTGGTGATATTTGGCGTTGAGCACCTGATGAGGTATCTTACGCAGATAAAGCATCTTCGAGAGAAGTTCGGATATCTCCACGGATGTTGTGCCCACAAGCACGGGACGGCCGGCTTTCACCATATCCTCCACCTCCTGGATTACGGCGGCATATTTCTCTTTCTTGGTGCGGTAGACACGGTCGTTCTGGTCGTTGCGGAGCACGGGACGGTTGGTCGGTATCTCGGTCACCTCGAGTTTATAGATGTCATAGAACTCTCCCGCTTCTGTCATGGCTGTACCGGTCATGCCCGCAAGCTTACGGTACATACGGAAATAATTCTGCAAGGTGATGGTGGCGTAAGTCTGGGTAGCCGCCTCAACTTTAACACCCTCCTTGGCCTCGATTGCCTGATGAAGACCGTCGCTGTAACGGCGTCCCTCCATTATACGGCCGGTCTGCTCGTCTACTATCTTGATCTTGTTGTCATCTATCACATATTCAACATCCTTGTCGAAGAGTGTGTAGGCCTTTAGAAGCTGGTTGACCGTGTGTACACGCTCTGCCTTGATGGAATAGTTCTGCAACAATGAATCTTTCTTCTCCTGGTGTTCTTCTTTGGTGCCCTCTTCGTTCTCTACAGCTGAAAGCTGGGCGGCGATATCGGGAAGAATGAAGAAATCGGGATCCTGGGTAGTGCCGGTAAGCACCTCTATACCTTTGTCGGTGAGCTCTATACTATGGTTCTTCTCGTCGATCACAAAGAAAAGAGGCTCGACGGCCTTCGGCATCTCGCGGTTGTTGTCGGCCATGTATTTTGCCTCCACCTTGAGCAGGAGCTGCTTTATACCCTCTTCGCTGAGATAGCGGATAAGGGGGTTATGCTTCGGCAGACCCTTATAGGCGCGGAAAAGAGCCAGACCGCCATCTTCAAGGAGCTGATCGGCGGTTAGGGGTTTCTTACCCTCCTCACGGTTCTTGTCGAATTTCGCAATCTTGGCGGGATCACCGCTCATGGCTGCCGAAATCTTGTCTTTAGCCTCGAGTATAAGCTGCTGCACAAGTTTGCGCTGCGCCATCACCACCTTCTCTACATTGGGCTTGAAGTCGTTAAACATCTGGTCGTCACCCTTGGGCACCGGACCTGAGATGATCAGCGGCGTACGGGCATCGTCGATAAGCACGGAGTCTACCTCATCGACTATGGCGTAATAGTGCTCGTCTCTCTGCACAAGGTCGGAAGTCTGTGTGGCCATGTTGTCACGGAGATAGTCGAAACCGAACTCGTTGTTCGTGCCGAAAGTGATGTCGCAACGATAGGCGCTGCGACGCTCCTCTGAATTAGGCTCGGTCTTGTCGATACAATCTACAGTAAGGCCGTGGAACTGATAGAGCGGTCCCATCCATTCGGAATCTCGTTTTGCCAGATAGTCATTCACGGTCACCACATGCACACCTTCTCCCGTAAGAGCGTTGAGGAACACGGGCAAGGTCGCCACGAGTGTCTTACCTTCACCGGTAGCCATCTCGGCGATGTTGTTGGAGGCTTTGTCTCCGTTGAGGATACCATGGAGCACCATACCGCCTATAAGCTGCACGTCGTAGTGCACCATATCCCATGTAATGAGATTTCCTCCGGCCATCCAACTGTTCTTGTATATGGCTTTGTCACCATCGATGGTAATGAAATCTTTTCCTGCTACGGCTAAGGCGCGGTCAGCCTCTGTGGCGGTCACCTCGATGGTCTCGTTATTGGCGAAACGACGGGCTGTTTCTTTGACCACGGCAAACACCTCGGGAAGGGCCTCGTCAAGACGATGCGCATACATCTTGAACATCTCCTCGCGCAGGTCATCGATTTTTTTCCAATACGGCTCTCGCTTGTCGTAGTCGAGTGTCTCGATTTCCTTACGGATATCGGCCATCTGGTCTTTATATTCCTGACTCTCCTTGCGGATATTGTCGCGTATCACGTCTATACGGCCGCGGAGCTCGTCATTGCTGAGATCTTTTATCTCCTCGCTGATAGGATTGATCTCGTTGTTGAGGCGTTGCCAGAGGGGACGCACTGCGCGCTCGCTCTGGTCGCCGAATATTTTCTTAAGTATCTTGTTAAATCCCATGGATTCTGTTATTATTTTTCTGTTTGTTGGCTGAAGCCTTCATGACCTCAATTTTTTTGTCTCGTAATCATGTTTCCCCGGCTCATTTTCTCTCGAGCGGAAGGGGTTTGGAGACGGAGCCGCTCGGAGCGCGTATGCGCAGGGTCTGCGTCACTGTGGGCGCAATGGCCGTCACCTCTACGGGTGTGGAGATAATCTGGGGCTTGACCCCGGCACCCATGAAGAACGTCGGACTAAGCACCATGGATGACCGCACCACCTGAACATCGTTAGGGAAACGTGTATCGTCGTTCACCCTCCAGCCGGAATTGAATTCCAGCACCACGTCGCCTCCGGTTTTGGGATCGGTCCCCAAACGCAGGGCCTCCATGCCGGGCAGCGCTGAAGTCATGATATCACCCATCGTGTAGGCGTCGCTCACCCCGCTCATCTTCACGAGGAAATCACGCGCCGCCTGCGCCACATCCTCCAGTCTCAGCTGGAGATTCTCTATCTCTTTCCTGTCGAGATAGACATGGCCGCGGCTATAGGTGTCTACATAATTGCCGTTGCCATATTTGGCGGTCAGATAAGAATTAAGCAGAGAGAGGGCTCTTTTCACCGAGAATTCACCGGTGGGTATCCTGTATTTGGGATCGTCCACCACGGCATCATCATAATAGCCTGTGGAGGTGACATACACGAAGGTATTGTCAAGACCAACGTATTTGTCTATCGCATCGAAAAGACGGCTGAGCTGACCGTCAAGTCGTATGTAGGTGTCTTCAAGCTCAAGGCGGAAATCACCATCCTTTACATATTTATAAGGAGCTGCCGTATAGCCTATGTTAAGCATATCTATGGCATCCTCTCTACGGCCTAAACTGAGGTCTTTGAGATAGGATATTGCCACATCGGTGATCTCCGTGTTGACAAGGGGAGACGAGGCATACTGGCGGTAAACGTCACGGTCGGCCGCAGAGAAGGTGTGCTTGAAGTCGCTCATGCGCTTCTGGGCCGGAAGACCCGGATAACGTGTAAGCGACATGGCCGGTTTCCATTGCATGGTGTCGATGCGTGAGGCAACCGACTGATCATAGTTGCGCTGGGTGATCACCTTGGGTGCGTCGCGGTAATAAGTGGTCGTGGCCCATCGGCCGGTATTGTCGTTTAGCCAGAAAGCCGAATTGCCGGCATGTCCGGCCATTATGATTGCTTGCTGGGCATCGGGCGAGATGGAATAGACCGACGCCACACCTACCCCGTCGATGGCGATCTCATCGCTTATTGTTGAAAGACGCAACGGACCGGGCGAGAAAGTCTCGTCGGTGAAATTACCTATTGAAGAAGCGTCGTGAAGAGCCGGCACCATCCGCTGGGTAAGCGGATCATACACATAGGAGGCGGCCACTCCGGTCTGACGCGGATATGCACCAGTATAGACCATTGCCGTAGCACTGGCCTTGTCGAGCCCTCCCACCTTGTAATCTACATTGCGGAGAAAGGCTCCCTCCTTCATAAGTTTGCGGAACCCGTGTTCCCCAAACAGATTCTGGAGATATTCTATATAATCGGTCCGAAGCTGATCCACCACTATGCCCACCACAAGTTTCGGGCGTGACGGGTCGGTGGCCAGTATCGTGTTGATACCTACAAGCCCGCATATAACCGATGTAAGCAGACGTTTCATTTACCTATTACAATTATGGCATCCTGCTCCTGTAGGAGAGTGTTGACCTATAATAATTATAACTGTCTTTACGTGCTATTATTGCGTATGCCACTGCCATTATGAAAGTAGCGCCGATAAGGGGCCAGGTGGCCGGATTGATACCTTGCTGCTGCCAGATCCACACTCCGGTCATCACCGCTATCAGCACGATGTTGAGCCGCGCCATCTCGCGGGGGAGACCGCGGCGTTTCTGTTTCCACACACCGAATGCCATGAGCAACTGGAGCGGATTGAGCCACAGTACAAGCAGATTGGGCGTGGTGGCCTCATGGGAGGATACGAACACAAGGAAGGTGACGACACATCCGGCGAGACCGAGAATCAGGAACCACAGTGAATAAATCCAACGGGTCACTTTCTTCCGGCACAGGTCGCAGATGGCAACCAAAGTCAATATCGCCCCTGCTACGGAACACCATAACATCGGACCGGCCCACCATGGAGTAGAAGGCAACGTGGCGTCTGGCACGCCCTCGTTGAGCACACGGGTGGCTCTCACCACCGGACGTCCGTCGGCAAATTTCGCACCGGCTATCATGCGTTCCATCTCAACGGGCACGAACATCTCCTCCTTGGCTGTGACAGGCTCGTCTATCCCGGCACCCAAAGCCAGGTCTATACCGAACTGATACCACGGATAGTTGCGGTTGTATGCCCGCATCTCGTTGCGGAAAGTGCCGTAGACCACGCTGTCGGGATAGGTAACCTTTTCAGAGGCTGCACGCTCCATCACCTCCCAAATACGGGTGGCACAGTTGTCTTTCACGTAATTGTAACGGTAGACCCTGTTCTCGGGCAAAGCATTGGTCTGAAGCATGCCTAACAGTCGGCGTGCCTCCTCCTGAGAGAGATCGAGCTCCTGCTCAACCACCTTTGAACCTCTGCCGACATATTCCGGCATAAACCATTCGAAAGGATAACCCGCACACATGTAGTCGGTCTCTCCTTTCACGAAACGGTAGATGAAGTTGGGCTGACGAAAATCGAAAACGCCGAAATTCCACACTGAATCTCTACCCTCCCCTTTCACGCGGATAGCCTCATGCCCGTATAGCTCGTAAATCTCCGGACCCGGACTGCATGTTATGAGGCTCACCACCAATGGGTCAGCTTTCTCTATGCGCGGCATGACAGTGTCGGCCACAGCCTGATCTCCCGGTATTTCGGGAGCGGCGGCGGCAGTCACACAAAGCCACGACAGCGCCATGACAATCAATGATGCCATGACGCTGCGACGGGTGAGACGTGTATATCTGTTAATATTCACAATTTTTAGGATAACGGGGGAAAGGAATCACATCACGGATATTCTGCATGCCGGTGACAAACAGTACAAGGCGCTCGAAGCCGAGACCGAAACCGCTGTGAGGCACCGTGCCGTATTTGCGGGTGTCGAGGTACCAGTCCATCCCCTCGAGACCAAGTTCCTTGATACGGCCCTGGAGTTTGTCATAATCCTCCTCACGCTGGCTGCCGCCGATAATCTCGCCGATTTTCGGGAAGAGCACGTCCATGGCACGCACTGTCTTGCCGTCGTCGTTCAGCTTCATATAGAATGCCTTGATCTCTTTAGGATAGTCGGTGAGGATCACCGGCTTCTTGAAATGCTCCTCCACGAGGTAACGCTCGTGCTCTGAAGCGAGATCGGCACCCCAGAATACCGGGAACTCGAATTTCTTGCCGCTGGCTTCGAGTATCTTTATGCCCTCTGTGTAAGGCAGACGCACGAAGTCGTTGCTCACCACGAAGTTAAGACGCTCGATCAGTTCCTTGTCGAAATGGTCGTTGAGGAACTGTATGTCATCTTTACAATGATCGAGAGCGTAGTTGATGCAATACTTTATGAATTCCTCGGCCAGTTCCATGTTGTCTTCTATCTCATAGAATGCCATCTCGGGCTCTATCATCCAGAATTCGGAGAGGTGACGAGGTGTGTTGGAATTCTCGGCACGGAATGTAGGACCGAAAGTATATATCAGNCCCAAGGCTGTGGCGCCCAACTCTCCCTCGAGCTGNCCTGAAACGGTGAGGCAGGCCATCTTGCCGAAGAAATCTTCGGAATAGTCCACCTTGCCATCCTCTGTCAAGGGAAGTTCGTTGAGAGGAAGCGTGGTTACCTGGAACTGTGCACCGGCACCCTCGGCGTCAGAAGCCGTGATAAGTGGCGAGTTGAAGTAAAAGAAGCCTTTGTCGTTGAAAAATTTGTGTACGGCGTATGCCAAGGCGTGGCGGATACGCAACACCGCGCCGAAAGTATTGGTGCGCGGACGCAGATGAGCTTTCTCGCGAAGGAACTCAAGAGTATGTCCTTTCTTCTGCAGAGGATAGTCACTCGGAGCTGTGCCGTAGATTTCCAGATCCTCAGCCTGCACCTCCACATTCTGACCCTTGCCCTGTGAGGCCACGAGCTCTCCCTGCACATGGATGCTCGAGCCGGTGGTGATGGGCTTGAGTTGCTCGTCGGAGAACTTGGAAAGGTCAAACACAATCTGGAGGTTATTGATGGTGCTGCCGTCGTTGAGAGCCACAAACTGCACGTTCTTGTTGCCACGACGGGTGCGTACCCATCCTTTTACATCCACTTTCTTGCCGACAAGCTCGGGAGCCTCGGCAAGAAGTGTGGCGATCGGTTTTCTTCTGATTTCTTTATCCATGACGATAATTTATCTTCTGATCATTCGAATGAACCCATACGAAGGAAGTTCACCTCCTCCTGTGTGAGATAACGCCAGCGGCCTCTTGGAAGATTCTTCTTTGTCAGGCCGGCGAAATATACACGGTCAAGTTTGGTCACACGGTAGCCGAGGTGCTCGAAAATACGACGCACGATACGGTTGCGCCCGCTGTGGATCTCAATGCCGGCCTGGTTACGGTCGGTCTCGCTCACATAACTGATGGCGTCGGCATGGATCTCGCCGTCATCAAGGGTGATGCCGTCGGCTATGCGCTGCATGTCATCCTCGGAGATATCCTTGTCGGTCCATACATGATAGATTTTCTTCTTCACAAACTTGGGATGTGTAAGTTTGGAAGCCAAATCTCCGTCATTTGTGAGAAGGAGCACACCAGTGGTGTTGCGGTCAAGACGACCTACGGGATATATGCGCTCCTTGCAGGCGTTCTTCACGAGGTCAAGCACAGTCAGACGTCCGTTGGGATCGTCGCTTGTGGTGACACAATCCTTCGGCTTGTTGAGAAGCACATAGCATTTGCGCTCGGGTGTAACCACCTTGTCATCATACTCCACGACATCGTCGTGTGAGATCTTTGTTCCGAGTTCGGTTACCACCTCACCGTTGACCTTCACCAGACCCTGTGTGATATATTCATCAGCCTCACGGCGTGAGCAGATTCCGGCATTGGCCATATATTTGTTGAGACGTACCTGTTCGTTCGGATCGATATCTTCGATTACGTAGTCCACCTGCTTCGGACGCGGGGTGAACTTCATATTGTTGTTCTGTTTGCGGTAGCCGCCCTGATTGCGGTTCTGGTTGTAGCCGCCCTGGTTGCGGTTCTGGCCGTAGCCGCCCTGGTTACGGTTCTGGTTGTAGCCGCCCTGATTACGGTTCTGGCCGTAGCCGCCCTGGTTACGGTTCTGGCCGTAGCCGCCCTGGTTACGGTTCTGGCCGTAGCCGCCCTGGTTACGGTTCTGGTTGTAGCCGCC
>WFLX010084724.1_pt1 | contig 14180 bp, 10 predicted proteins | sample 4967041 | NCBI WGS metagenome assembly WFLX01 (sample SAMN12857096, study PRJNA449069) | gut metagenome | isolation source: stool from male and female vole | host: Microtus ochrogaster | place: USA:Florida | collected 2017
AAAGGTTGAGAGGTTGAAAGGTTGAGAGGTTGAAGGGAGGCGGAATAGCATCACAGCCAAAATGCCTTGCGAAAAAGGCATTTTGGCTGTGACATTAATGGTTGTGGATGAACTTTGTCAGCGGGCCGGGGCGATGACCAGCGCGTTCAGGAATCCTTCGGCGGCGGTGCCGGTGTCGATGCCGGTGACTTCGATGGTGATTGTGCCGTCCGCAGCGGGCTCTACCGCTTTGTAGGTCACGGCATACTCCTCAAACGGCACTTTGTCAAACGAGGAGTAGACGCCCGTTCCCGACGAGGCGATTTTTAGCCCCGGTTTGATCTGTTTCACCTCAGACTGCGCCTTCCCTATTAATTTGTAGGTTGTAACGCGCGCGTCGCGGCTGCCGTTGAAGCGCACTGCCAGGAGCGTGATGTCGTATTTTCCCGAGGCGCTGAGCGATGTTATGGCGAGTCGGGCCGTCGGGGTGTTGCCCGTGCCCTTGGTCCCTGCGACTATGAGGCCGTCTTTCCAGGCGGTGATGGGGAATTCGACACCCGCGGCCTTGATGGGCTCGTGTTTGTCCTCGCCGCTCACGCCGAGGTAGCTCCCGGTGAATCCGCCAAGGATGTNGATGCTCGTTTTCACAAAGTTGCCCTCGGTGTCTTTGAGCCATACATGGTTGTCAGAGGGTTCGAAGGCGGTGACATTGTTCCAAGGCGTGCCCGAAATGGAGTTCGGCCCGAAATCGACATAAACCGGGGCCGTGAGGTCGCCATCNTTCACCGCAGGGGAGGAGTACTCGGTCAGNTCGGTCACTTTATGGGGGTTGGCAACCGCGCGGTGAGCCGCNAGGCGGGCAATAGCGGCCATTTCGTCGTTAACGGTCGAGGGNGCGTAGGNGGTGGTTGTAACGTCAATGCCGAATATGGCTTCAAACCAGGTGCAGGCGGCGGTGTAGCGCCCGTATGTCACCTCGAGGTGGTAGCCGTCGCGGTTGAAAATGTCGCCGACGTAGGCCGTGCGGGCGTTCTGTATGGCCGTGCCCGATGGTACGATCAGTTTGAGTTCGCTGTTGTCGGCCATCGCCTTTTGCGCCGACGACACAATGGCGTTGTACATCGTCATCTGGTCGTTGTTGTAGGCCGGGAAGCTNTCGTGGTTCGAGCTGGAGGCGTAGGCCCAGGTCTGGTGCCAGATCAGNGTGGCGCCAGGCACTTTCGCCGAGATGCCGCTTACGAGTTGTGGCAGAGCGGTGTAGGTGTCATATTTTCCCGATTTTCCGCTTGCCTGCTGAAGACTTATGTAGTCCCAGGGCTCTTCGGCCAGCACGTCCGACAGGCGCGCGCCGGTGCGGTTTTTCTTCTCGCCGGCAACCACCTTGCGGTATTCGTAGGCCGGCGAGTCGTTCTGCAGGTTGGCATAATGCTTGTCGAGGTCGCAGCCGCCGATATACATGTTGCCAATCACCACATCGATGCCCGCGGCCTTCGCGAGGTCATAGAGGTATTGCTCCACGGCGTCCTGCGAGAAGCTGTTGCCGATGGCGAGAATCTTAACCGTCCCCTGCTCAACACTGACGGTGAACTCGGTGGTGGCTTTCGCTTCCTGGGCTACGGCTTCGACCTTCACGGTGGCCTCGCCGGCAGCCATGCCGGTGATGGTTATGGTGGTGTCGTCCTTGCGGGCGGCTTCAACAATCTCGGGGTCGCTCGACTGGCAGGTCCATTCAACGGTTTCATATCCCGTGCCGGCGAAAGTGAGGGTGATGTCGCTGCTCTGGCGGCGCGCGACGGTGACGTGGCTCGGGGCCGACACTGTTATTTCCACAGCCGGAGTCTCGGGTTCAGGCTCAGGCTTCAGTTGCGGCTCGTCGGTCGATTCTGAACAGGCCGTGACGAAAGCCAGCAGAAAGTAAAAGGGGAGCAACAGAGCCGGCTTTAAGCGTAGCAGAGTTTTTTTCATGATAATGAATGAGGTTTAGGTGTCTATACAATCATAGACGCAAAAACCGCGCGGAATGTATAGGTCGGCCGCCCACAATAATTAAGGAAAATCGCCAATCGCGGGTTAGCGCGGGTCGCCGGGGTCGAGAATGCGCGGCGAGGCGTAGTAGAGCGCGGGTGTGCCGGGGATGAGGCAGTAAACGGTCTGCACACCGTCGGGCGCGGTGTGGAGGAAGCGCTCCGAGGGTGGGGCGTTGAAAGTTGCCGGGTCGAGGGGCACGGCGGAGGAGGGTAGGGTAGGAGTGAGCGTGCGTCGCTCCGGCGTTGCCGGCAGGATGAGGAAGCGGGGTGCCCCGTAGTAATCGGCCACCACCTGGTGGATGTAGTAGTCGTCGGGGTCGAGCGTTCGCACCCTCCGCAGCGTGTACCATGGCAGGGCATTTTCGTCGGGGAGGTCGGCAAACACCACTCCGTCGCGACTTTGGNCGAGCTGCGCGCGGGCCTCGGCCTCGGCCTTGGCCATTCGGGCCACATACGGGATTGGCGCGGCTGTGAAGAACAGCGCCGCGGCNNCCAAAATNGCGGTGGCGAGNTTCGAGNNGCTTATGGCNACTGGCGAGGCTGANCCTCTGAGAGCCNGCGTCCATTGCAGCAGGGCGATCAGGGCGAAGGTTTGCGAGAACCAGCCGCTGCGCCCCATGATGCCCCCGGCGGCGCAGAAGGGTAGGGCGCATATTGCGGCTACCATCCAGAAGCCCCACCACGAGCGCGCTTCTCGGGCCATCCATCCGCGCCATCGGGGCCACAGAAGCAACACCCCGAAAAGCGCTATCGCCCCCAGCGTCAACGGCGCGGAGCATAGCAGGAGCTCGCCCAGGGGAGCGTCGGCAACGCGGCTNTGCGCTGCCCGNGCCCAAATACCGGGCGATGTGAAGGCGATNGCGACCCCGGCGGCAAACGCCGCTACGGGAGCCACCGAAAGCCGCCCGCTCCCCTGCGGCCAACGGCGTTGCGCGAAGAGCATCCACGCGCATGCCGCGAGCAGCGGCGCGCCCATCGATTCGTGGAAACCGCCAGCGATTACCATCGCTCCGAGGCAAAGCGCTTTGCTCCAACGCTTTGCCTCCTGGTTATAACGTTGCCAAAGGTAGATTGCGCCCACCCCGGCAGCCGTGGCCACGGGATAGTTGAAATTGAAGTCGACGGTGTACATAAGGTCCCACCACGGATAGGCCACGGCTATATATGCCAGCGCCGCGGTCGCGGCCAGCGTGCGACCCCGCCACGCGTTGCCCAGACGGAGCGCCAGGGCCATCATCAGCCACGTCGCGCACCCCATAATCGCGGCAATCAGCCATTTGGGGAGAAACGTGAGCGCCGTCATGGCGCAGAAGTTGGCCAGCCGTCCGTTGGCGTGAAGCCAGTGGAACGGAAACCAGCGATAAAAGCGCGACAGCGGCCACGGGCCGTCAAACCCGTTGATGGTGCGGAAACTACCCATGTAGCCATAGTCGTCGCCCGTCAGCGGAAACAGCAGGTAGAGCGCCAAAATCAGCGCCGCGAGTGCCGCGGCGAGCCATTGCTGGGGTGCGGGGCGCCAGGTTTTCATCACTCGTCAAGCAGGTCGGGTCGCAGGGCGCGGGTGCGGGCCAGCGACTGTTCGTGGCGCNACTCGGCTATTTTTGCCTCGTGGCCCGAGAGGAGGATGTCGGGCACGCGCCACCCCTTGTACTCAGCCGGGCGCGTATAGTCGGGGGCAGAGAGCAGGTGGTCCTGAAACGAGTCCGAGAGGGCGCTCTGCTCGTCGCCAATCGANCCCGGGATGAGGCGCACCAGCGCGTCGGAGATGATGATGGCCGGCAGCTCGCCGCCNGTCAGCACATAGTCGCCGATGGAGATTTCCTTGGTAATCAGGTGCTCGCGCACCCGGTAGTCAACCCCCTTGTAGTGGCCGCAGAGTATTATTATGTTGTTGAGCAGCGACATGCGGTTGGCCATAGGCTGGTCAAAGCGCTCGCCGTCGGGCGAGGTGAAAATCACCTCGTCGTAGTCGCGTTCGGCTTTCAGGGCCTCGATGCAGCGGTCAATCGGCTCAACCTGCATCACCATCCCCGCTTCCCCTCCGAAAGGGTAGTCGTCGACCTTGCGGTGNTTGTTGGTCGAGTAGTCGCGCAGATTGTGTATGTGGAATTCCACCAGCCCCTTCTGCTGCGCCCGTTTCAGAATCGAGCAGTCGAGGGGCGAGGTGAACATCTCGGGCAGTACGGTCAGTATGTCGATTCGCATCTCTTCAGTTTTCTTTTTTTGTTGTTATCGCAGCAATTCGGCCTGGTGGAGAATCTGCAGCGCCAGCTGGTCGCGGTAGATGTTGCCCCCCACCGAGGCGTGTCCGTCGGCATCCGCCGGGCCGCTCACCGAGAGGTCGGCAAGCATGATGGGGTAGCCTACGGCGTCGTTCCACACTATCAGGCGGCACGCCAGCCCGTCGTCGGCCATAACCAGGAACGCCTCGGAATGGTGGGCGCGGAAATACTCATATTCGAGCCTCTCCTGCCCGGCTCCTTCGCGGGTTTTGGCGATATCCCTCTCAGAAACCACCTTGGGCCCTACGGGCAGCGTGCGCGTCAGGTGGGGAAACCGCTCCAGAATCATCTCCTCGGCGGCTTCGAGAATGCGGTAAACAGCCGTGCCCCTCGCGACGAGCGTCTCTTTGTTCACCGCCGTCGGCTCGATGGACTGCTGCCATGCCCAGGCCGAAACGTGGGGCGACCGCGTCGCGTTCTCCGGAATCCAGGGGCGGAGCGCCGTCATCACGGTGAACACCCCGAACCCGGGCGCGATGTCGTAGCGGTCGAGCTGCGTGCGCAGCCAGGGGTCGAGNCCCGTGGCGATTTCCATCATCTCGCCAGAGGAGGGGAGGGTGAAGGTCACCGGCTCTCCGGGGCCGTTGAGCCCCTGCCCGACAGGGAAATATAACGGTGCCGACACGCGGCGGAGGCCGAACTCGTCGGCAAGCCGCGGTTCGAGAAAGCGCTTAACCTCGGTCAGCGCGATTTCGGCTGTTTCGCGTAGCAGGCGCGGTGTGTACATGGGTGGTTTGTCGTTTAGGTTAATCGTTTATGGTTCAGAATCTGTAGGTGAGCCCTANGCGCCCGCTGATGCCCTGGCAGGGGATGCCGAACGGCTCCATCGAGCGGCTGTCAAGCAGGTTGTCGCCGGCGATGAACACCCGCAGCGGCCTCAGCACCTCGTAGGCCGCCTCGGCGCTCAGGTTGTCGTAGTCGCGGAGGTTCGTCAGATGGGTCGCCGTGCCGTCGAACCACGTCATGCGCCGCGACATCCGCCTTGAATAGCCCAGCTTTATGGTGAGTTTGTCGATGGGGCGCGCAACGGCTTCGGCTTCGAGGCGCTGGCGCGAGCGGTCGCGCCATAGATACCAGTCGCCGCGGGCTCCCTCGGTCAGCACCCCCTCGAACCCGGCGGCAAGCTCCACAGCGCGGCGGTATTGCCAGCTGAGCCGGGCACCGATTTTTGCCGACCGCTGTTTTCCGGCGCTCCAGGCGGGCAGCCCCTCGGCGTAGATTGGCATGAGCCACTTGTCGGCCGCGGCATAGTCGGCCCCGAGTTCGAGCGCCACGCCGTTGAACGGCCCGAGGCGCAGCTTCAGGCTCCCCTCGAACGGCACGCGGCTCATGCCGTATGACAGGTAGGGGCTGAAACATGGTGCCTCACGATAGAGNTCCGAAAGCGGGTTGAGGCGCTCCCCTCCGCCCAGGCGCAGCGCGATGCCGAGCCAGCTTTGGGGGTTGAAGCCGGCGAGAATGTCGGGCGCGACGCGGANGTAGGCCCCCGAGTTGAACGCCACGTCGGCGCGAAGCCNGACGCGGGCCGAAACCGTGCCGTTGTCAAACACCCACCGGGGGCGCGCCGCGATGTAGCCCTGCGTGCGGCCCTTGTCGGCAACCGTGCCGTAGTGGTTGAAATTCAGGAAATCGCCCGTAAGGTCAATCCCCGCCGCCTGGTGGCTGTTGATGCTTTGGATTATGCNGCCACCGATTGCGAACGCGTGCTGCCCCATAGGCCGGGTGTCGCTCTTGTCGAGGCGCCCGAAATTGAACAACCCATAGTTGCCCCTCGCCTCGTAGCTGAGGCCGTTGCTGTTCGAGCGCCCCTCCCATTTCGCTCCGAGGCGCCAGTCGAGCGCGTCGCGCAGAGGGTCCGAGAGCTCGGCAGGGTGGTTGATGCGCGAAAAGCGCAGGCGCGTGTCAACCGTCAGCCGTCCACCGTCAAATAGGTGTGTAAGCCCGGCCTTCGCCCCCGCTTCGAGGCGTTTCACCCGCAGCCGCTCCTCAAAGAGGTCGCTCAGCCGCCGGTAGTCGGTGTAGCTCCCCTCGATGCCCAGGTCGAGCCGCGTGCGCTCGGTGTCGACAGCACGGAAGCCCGCCTCGAGCGCCGCGTTCTTCTCGGTCGCGTAGGCCCCCTTCACAAATCCGCGCCAGGGGCAGCACGTTTCCGCCGCCCCCGCCCATGCCGGCTCAAGCTGTCGCAGCATCGGGGTCAGTTGGCCCCACTGCGTCAGGTCGTTGAACCGAAGCGCCACCGGCGCGATTTCGGGTTTCTGAAGGCGGGGATAGATGTTGAGCCGCGTCGCGGCCCGAAGTTCGGGCACTATTTCGCGCTCTATGGTAATCTCCTTTTCGAGTTCCTGCCCGGCGGCGGCGAGCGCCAGCAGGGCTATGGTGAGGGTCGTTGCTAATTTCTTCATTTCGATGCTGAGCCGGATAGACGGGTGTCGATCATTTCAAAAATGTCAGGCTCGGTGCCTGGATAGTTGCCGCGGAGCGAGCGCAGATAGGCATCGGCCTGGAAGCCGTCNCCCTCGGCGCGGTGGATGTCGCTCAGGAGTATGAAGCCCCTCGCGAGCCAGTAGTCGTGCGGCGGGTTGGCCTCGATCAGCTCGTTGACCTCCTCGAGNGCCNGCTTGCGCTTCCCGGCGTCGAAATGGCGCTGGGCGCGGTAGTAGGCGGCTTTCGTGCCGTAGAGGTCGGCCATGTCGCCGGCGAGCTCGTCCCAGATTTCCGAAGCCTCGGCGTCGCGGCCCAGCTTGCTCAGCGCCAGTGCCTTGTCAAACGATGCCTCGCGCTTCTCAGCCGACCCTACCGATGATGAGCCGAGCAGCCTGTCGGCTGTCTCGACAACCTGCACGCCAAGCCCCAACGTGTGGCTCACCCGCAGTATTCCCATGCGGGCGGCGTTGATGTCGGCCGCGTCAGAGGCCTTCGCCTCNACCGCGCGGTAGCTTTCGAGCGCNCCCTCGGTGTCGCCCCCCATCAGTTGGGCNTCGGCCTTGATAAACAGCGCCCTGACGGCCTCGGGAGAGTCGGGATACTGCTCGGCGAGCTCCGCGGCCCTTGCCAGCGCGTCGGCNCGACGCCCATCCTCGAGGGCCTTTTCAGCGCTCAGGAGCGTCAGCCGCGCCACTTCGCCCTGTTCGAGTTTCGGCGCGTCGGGCACNCCGCGCAGGAATGCCAGGTATTCGGCCAGGTTGCCGTTGTCGGCATATATCAGTTTCAGGTCGTCGGCTGCCGCGCGGGCCTCCTCCGAGGTGGGATAGCTGGTAATCACCCGTTTGTAGGTGGCCACNGCNTCCTCTCGCGAGCCGCTGTTGAGTTGNGAGATGGCGAGCAGCAGCANCCCCTGCCGNCCCTGGGCCGTCAGCGGGTAGCGNTCCGCGAGCCGGCGATACGTTTCTATGGCGCTCCGCGTGTTCCCNGTTTCGGCATAGCTTTGCCCTATTTCGAGCAGCGCAGAGGGCATAAGCGCCGAGTTGGGAAAGCGGCGCGTCATCTCCCCGAGGATAGCGATTTTCCCCTCGTGGTCGCGGCGCAGACCCTTCATGAGGCCCTGCTGGAACATGGGGTAGTCGCCCGTCGCCGGGTCCAGGTCGTAAGCCTTGCGGTAGGTCGCGTCGGCTGCGGCAAACTCCCCGGCATAGTATTCGCAGTCGGCCACGCGGTTGAGCGCGTCGGCCCGCTGCGACTTCTGCGCCGCGTCGGTGCCGGCAATCGACAGGTACATCTCGAAATCGTGTTTCGCCGCCGCGAACTCTTTGAGAGCGAAGCGCGTGTAGCCCAGGTCATAGTAGGCCAGCCCGCGGTTCGTGGCCGTGCGGCTGTTCGATTTCAGGTAGCCGTTCAGCGCCGAGGCCGCCTCGCCGTAGCGCCCCAGGCGGTAGAGCGCCTGCCCCTCCCACAGCCGTGCTTCAGCCGCCAAGGGGGCGTCGAGGCGCCCCATCGAGGCCGCTTCGGCAAGCCGAGGCAGCGCCTTGGCCGCGTCGCCCTGTTGCAGCTCGCGCGCCCCGAGGTTGTAGAGCACCGTCTGCTTGGCCCGAAGCATCTCCTCCGAAGGGCGGCTCACGCGGTTTATGGCCGCCAGCGCAGCCGCGTAGTTGTTGTCGGTCATATAGCCGTTCACCACATATTTCTCCACCTCGGCCGAGCGGCTCGACGAGGGATAGCGCTTCAGGAACTCCTCGAAGAGCGCCACGGTGCTCCCGAAGGGCACCTTGCCCCCCGAAGCCTTTGCAAGCGCGTAGTCGTAGAAGGCTGTTTCCGTGAGTCCCGGTTCCAGACCCATGCGGCAGGCGCGGTCCAGAAGCACCGATGCCGCCGAGTAGTCGCCCCGGCGCATATATGCCTCACCCGAGTACACCAGCGCGCTCTGACCCATCTCGCTGTCGAGCCGCGTGGCGGGGGCCAGGCGTTCGAGGGCCCGCTGGTAGTTGCCGTTCTGGAAGTCGTTAACGCCCAATATGTAGAGCGCCGAGGCCGTGGGTTCGGCGGTTTCCCCGATATATTTGGTGAGCTCTGCGACCGCCTCCTGGCGGTCCCCCAGGGCGTAGAGGGCCTCACCCAGCACCCGGCGCGTTTCGGCCCGGTACTCCTCGGGGCACGCCCCGCCATTGAGCAGCGTCCGCGCCTCGCGCGAAGCCGCGGCATAGTCGCCCGTCATCAGCAGCGACTGCGCCAGGTAGTAGCCCGCGTCGGCAGCGGGGGTTCCGGCCACGCGGCGCACTCCCGAAAGTATGCTGGCCGCCTGGCGGTAGTCTCCACGGGCATACGAAATGTAGCCCTGGTAGAATCGCGCGTCGCCGCCGTAGCGCTTCGTCGTAAGCAGGCGGTTGTAGATTTCCTCCGCCCGGTCGTACTCGCCGGTTTTCAGCAGGCAGTAGGCTCTGCGGTAGAGCAGCTCCTCGGCCCGACCGGGGTTGAGCGCCCCAGCCGACACTCTGCCATAGCGTTCGAGCGCCAGCGGATAGTCACCCCGGTCGTAGGCCGCGTCGGCCAGCCGCAGCAGCGCGTCCTCGCGCACAGGCGACGCCGGATATTCGAAGATAAACTCCTTCAGCAGCTCATCCGCGCCCCCGGGAGCGTCGTAGGTGCCGGGCCCAAGGCAGCGGGCTCCCCCGATGGCCTCCCACAGTGGGCGCTCTTCGGCTGGAACCACCGGGTTGGTCGCCGTGGCGCCCAGCGCGCAGCCCACGGCGGCGTATATCAACTGTTTCTTCACAAACATGGTCTTTATTATAAGGTGCAAAAGTAGCAAAAAACCTCATTATGCGCAATATCGGCCCCGTTATGCCGTTATCATCTTGAACTATCGCCGTTTAACCAATCAACAGTAATCCAACCCCCTAATGATTGATTTCCTCAATCAGCTCGACACTGAAATATACCTGATTTTCAACGGTCTGCATTCAGCGTTCTTCGACTCCTTCATGAAGCTCTTCACCGGGCGTTTCATCTGGGTGCCGTTCTATGCGGCCATCGCCGCGGTGTTTTTCAGGGCATGTCGCTGGCGGCAGGCGTTGGTTTATCTCGTCGCCGTGGGCATCGCCATCACCCTCACCGACCAGACTTGCGCGTCGCTCATCCGCCCCGTGGTCGAGCGCCTGCGCCCCTCGAACCTCGAAAACCCTCTCTCCGAGCTCGCCTACATCGTCGGCGGCTACCGCGGCGGCAGCTACGGTTTCCCCTCCTGCCATTCGGCCAACTCCTTTGCCCTGGCGGTGTTCGTCAGCCTGCTGTTCCCCCGAAAACGAGTTGTGTTTCTGATGCTTGGCTGGGCGTGCCTCAATTCCTACACCCGGCTCTACCTCGGCGTCCACTATCCCGGCGACCTCTTTGTGGGCGCCCTCATCGGCTCGGCCTTCGGCGCTTTGTGTTTCTGGGCTGCCAGCCGCGTCGCGCCGGTCAGGGCCGACGGCCCCCTCCCCGCGCCTCGAGTGCCTTTTTTCGCCCTGCCATACGCGGTGTTGGGCATCACGCTGCTCTACATCGTTGTCAGATCCCTCTGACCAGCGCGATTTCCAACCCCTCGGCCGGCGCTTCGAGCCGCGCGACCGCGTAACGCCCCCCTCCGATCGCTATCTCGCTGTCGGAGGTTTCGTTTTTGCGGGGCAGCGCCTCCGGCAGAGGTATGTCGCCTATCGTGAGCCCGGCAATCCCGGCAGCCTTGAATGCCGCCTCCTTTATTGTCCAGGCCTGGAACAGGCGCTCGTCGTCGGCGCTCCAGCGCTCCAGGTCGGCCCGGGCGATGAACCGCGGGGCGATGCGCCGCAATTGGGCGCCCCGCAGCGTGCTTTCGCAGTCGATGCCAACACGCGTCCCTTTGGGTGCCAGCGCCATCAGCGCCAGCCCGGGGCAGTGGCTTATGGATATTTCGAATTTTTCCCCCAGGGGGCCCTTCAGATACGGCGCCCCCGACTCCCGGTGGCCTACCTCGGCCCCGTCGGGGCCGAATGCCTCCCGAAGCAGCCCGGCCACGGCGGCAACCTCGGCCTCGCGGCGCCCGCTTTTCCCCTCGGCGGGGTAGGCGAGCCGGGCGGCGTGCACCCTGATCCCCTCCCGGTCGTAAATCAGCATTGCTGGTCGGGCATTACTTTCACGCGCACCTGCGCTATGCGGTGGTGCTCCATGTCGAGAATCAGGAAGCGGCACCGACCATACACCAGCGGCTCCTTCTCCTTNGGAAAGTCCCCCTTGATGGCCAGCAGCATCCCCGCCAGCGTTTCGCTGTCGCCGGCAACCTCGGCATAGTCGTCCTCGTCGAGCCCCGTCACGCGGAAGAAGTCGGTCAGCACCGTCTTCCCCTCGAATATGTAGGTGTCGTCGCGGAGCCGCTTGTAGGTCTTCTCCTCCTCGTCATATTCGTCGTTGATGTCGCCCACAATCTCCTCCAGCACATCCTCCAGGGTGACCACGCCCTGCGTGCCGCCATACTCGTCGACAACCACGGCGATGTGGATTTTCAACTTGCGGAAGTCCTCCAGAAGGTCGTCGATCATCCTCGACTCAGGCACGAAATAGGGCTTGCGCATCAGTGTCTTCCAGTCGAAGTCTGCGGCGGGGGGCGTGTCAACGAACGGCAGCAGGTCGCGGGCGTAGAGAACCCCGCGTATGTCGTCCTGCGAGTCGNCGAACNCCGGCATGCNCGAATACCCCGTCTCCACCACCACCTTCATCACATCCTCGAAGCTCATGTCGGCCTCCAGGCCCGTGATGTCGACGCGCGGGGTCATAATCTCCCCGGCGGTGGTGTCGCCAAACTTAAGGATGCCCTGAAGCATCTCCTTGTCCTGCGCCACATCGGTGATTTCAAGCGCCTGCCCAAGCTCGTCGGCAGTGATGTTGCGGCTTTGTCGCGTCACGACCTTGTTCACGAACTTGGTGCTGTTGACCATCACCNACGACAGNGGCCAGAACACTTTCTGAAGGAAGCTGATGCCNCCCACCGCGAAGCGCGCCCACCGAAGCGGGTTGGTGTTCGCCACNAGTTTCGGCANTATCTCGCCAAANANCAGTATGAGGAACGTAANGATTACCGTCTGCAGCAAAAAGTCGAGCCANCCCNGCATNGCGGCAAAGAGGTCCGAAAGCGCGAACGACGTCAGCACTACTATCGTGACATTCACCAGNTTGTTGGTAATCAATATTGTGGCCAGAAGCCGCTCCGGCGATTTCAGCAACTTCTGTATCGTGCCCGACGCCGCGGGGTCGTCAAGCTCTTCGGCTTCCTGGGGGGTGATCGAGAAAAACGCTATTTCGCTACCGCTCACAAATCCCGATAGCAACAGGCACGCCAGAGCCAGCGCGAGAGCCACAATCTGGGGTGCCCCGAACTGGGCTGTCGTTATGCCGGCTATCAGCGCCGCGCTCCATGCCGGCGCGAATCCGAATATATTCGGCAAAGGGTCTATATCCATTTCTTGTAAAATATGCCGCGAATTTAATCATTTCCCCTCATTTCCACAAACACAACGTTTTTCCGCCCCACGCGTTAAACCTTTTCCGCCCTCAGGCTGTCAAACCTTAAATAACCCTCAAAACCAATCACTGCCTTGAATCAACGCCAGCCCCGAGGCCTCATGCCGGTCCTCGCCCTCTTCGCCGCTTCTGCCGCGGCAAGCGCCTCCGACGCGCCCGCAACTAATCCCCGCCCCAACGTGCTCTTCATCTACGCCGACGACCTCGGTTACGGCGACCTTGAATGCTACGGCGCTAAGGGTGTCCAGACTCCGGCCGTAAACCGCCTCGCAGCCCAGGGCACCCGCTTCACCAACGTCCATGCCGCCGCCGCCACAAGCACCCCCTCGCGCTACTCCATGCTCACAGGCCGCTATGCCTGGCGCGACCCCGGAACCGATGTCGCCGCCGGTAACGCCGCCATGATCATCTCCCAGGGGCAGTACACTATGGCCGACATGTTCCGCTCGGCTGGATACGCCACCAGCGCCGTCGGGAAATGGCACCTCGGCCTCGGCTCCGAAACCGGCGCCCAGGACTGGAACGCGCCCCTCCCGGCAGCCCTCGGCGACCTCGGTTTCGACTACTCCTACATCATGGCCGCCACCGCCGACCGAGTCCCCTGCGTCTTCATCGAAAACGGCCAGGTAGCCAACTGGGACCCCGACGCCCCCATCGAGGTGAGCTACAAGGAAAACTTCCCCGGCGAGCCCACCGGCCGCGACAACCCCGAGCTCCTCTACAACATGCGCCCCAGCCACGGCCACGACCAGTCAATCGTCAACGGCATCTCGCGCATCGGCTACATGAAGGGGGGCGGCAAAGCGCTCTGGAAAGACGAGAACATCGCCGACTCCATCACCGCCCACGCCGAAAGCTTCATCAAAGCCCACGCCTCCGAACCCTTCTTCCTCTATCTCGCGACCAACGATGTCCACGTCCCCCGATTCCCACACCCGCGCCATAGGGGCAAATCATCAATGGGGCTCCGCGGCGACGCCATCGTGCAGTTCGACGCCACAGTAGGCTCTGTCCTCAACCTCCTCGACTCGCTCGGCATCGCCGACAACACCATCGTGGTCCTCTCCAGCGACAACGGCCCGGTGGTCGACGACGGCTACATCGACCAGGCCGAAGAACTCCTCGGCCAGCACTCACCCACAGGCGGCCTCCGGGGCGGCAAATACAGCTGCTTCGAGGGTGGGACCCGCGTCCCCCTCATCGTCCGCTGGCCCGGTAAGGTTGCAGCCGGGGCCACCTCCTCCGCCCTCGTGTCGCAAGTCGACTGGCTCGCGTCGCTCGCCGACCTCGCCGGCGCCCGCATCCCCGCCGGCCACGCCGTCGACAGCCGCCACGCCCTCCCCGCCCTGCTCGGCAGCGACCCCGAAGGCGTCCCCTCCGTTATCGAGCTCGCCGCCAACCACGCTCTCTCAGTGCGCACACCGCGATGGAAATACATCGAGCCCTCCAAGGGCGGCCCCATCGTCTCCTGGGGGCCGAAAATCGAAACCGGCTACCTCGACAAACCACAGCTCTTCGACCTCTCCACCCCGCAGGGAATCCTCGAAACCACCAACGTGGCCCCCGAACACCCCGAGGTTGTNGCCCGGTTCGAGCAGCTCCTCGAAAACTCCCGCGCTCAGACCCCCACGGCCCGGTAGTCGCGCAGGAACCGCCGCAGCTGCANNCCCCCGATCAGCAACCCCNCAGCCGCGCCGGCACCCATGCTCCACAGCATCCCCTCGTCGACCCGCGCGCCCCACGCCATGAACCCCACAAGCAANAGCGCNAGCGGCAGCAGCAACATCNCGCTACGCAGATGCGTCCGCCGGCACGCCACAGCGCGCGCCAGTACCTCAGTCGTCGGCATCCCGAGCACGTCGATCGACCTGATCTGCCGCAGAAGCCGGGAGTCAACCCACGAGCACAGCAGGAAATAGCACGCCATGCC
>WFLX010264136.1_pt1 | contig 14179 bp, 11 predicted proteins | sample 4967041 | NCBI WGS metagenome assembly WFLX01 (sample SAMN12857096, study PRJNA449069) | gut metagenome | isolation source: stool from male and female vole | host: Microtus ochrogaster | place: USA:Florida | collected 2017
AACGTCTGAGAGATGCAAAGATCTATCGCATGGAGATGGGTGGATTGGTAGCAGGCACACGCTATCGGGGCGACTTCGAGGAGAAACTTAAAAAGATACTCGAAGGGGCTGCAAAAGAAAAAAACGCCATCCTATACATCGATGAGATTCACACTATGATGGGCGCCGGGGCCACGAGCGAGAGCAGCCTTGATGCCTCCAACATCCTTAAGCGTTACCTCGAAGAGAGCGACGTGCGATTCATCGGAGCCACCACCTTTGAAGACCATAAGCGCACCATGGGACGCAACCGCGCCATCAGTCGCCGATTTCAGGAGATTGAGATATGCGAGCCAAGTATAGAAGAGACCACCCGTATACTCACACAACTTCAAAAAGGATATGAGGACTTCCATGGGGTGACGTATGCGCCAGGAGTGATGGAGTTCGCGGCGCGAATGAGCTCACGCCACATCCACGGCCGATTTCTTCCCGACAAAGCTCTCGACCTTATCGACGAGGCTGGAGCGTGGCGCGAGCTGCATCCAGGCGAAGATGGCGACAAGACTGTCGACGAAGCCCTCGTGGCAGAAGTTCTGTCAAAAATAGCACGCGTCGATGCCCTCGCCATGACTGAAGAGAAGACTGAAAACACCCGCAGCCTCGCTGACCGAATTTTAAAAAGTGTCTATGGCCAGGACTCCGCTGTGACTGACGTAGCGGAATCCGTTTTGATGGCCCGTGCAGGTCTGACCGATGAGAACCGCCCGATGGGAAGTTTCCTTTTCGTAGGCCCGACAGGGGTCGGCAAGACAGAGTTGGCAAAAGTGCTTGCTAAGGAGATGGGCATTGACCTCGTGCGCTTCGACATGAGCGAATACACCGAGAAACATGCNGTNGCNAAGNTGATNGGTTCNCCAGCNGGNTACGTNGGATATGAAGACGGNGGNCTNCTNACCGACGCNATCATCAAGCAACCCAACTGNGTNCTTCTNCTCGACGAGATAGAGAAAGCGCATGCCGACATCTACGACATTCTCTTGCAGGTGATGGACAACGGCCGACTGACCGACAACCGCGGACGTGAGGCAGATTTCTCGCATGTCATACTTATAATGACATCCAATGCCGGAGCACAATTCGCCTCGCGTGCCAGCGTCGGCTTTGGAAGCAGCGTGAGTGCCGGACAGGCAATGCTGAAGGAAGTGAAGAAAACCTTTAAGCCAGAGTTTATCAACCGCTTGACCGCCATAGAGGTATTCAACGACATGGACGACCACATGGCCAATATGATACTCGACAAGGCCCTCCGCTCACTGCTCATAAAACTGAAAGCAAAAAGCGTGGAGTTGGAGATAACCGAGGCAGCCAGAAAAGTTCTTCTCAAGCAAGGCTTGACCAGGGAATATGGAGCGCGCGAACTACACAGAGTCATCGAGCGCAAACTGACCAAGCCATTGAGCCGCGAGATTCTCTTCGGAACCCTCACGAAGGGGGGCAAAGCCATTGCTGACGCCAATGGCGAAGAAGAGATTATCATCAAATGTTAAGGCTTGAACCATAACCAATATGACAGTGTTTTATAGGAAAAACCTATAAATATTGATTATGAAAAGAGTAGTAATAATGGGAGCTTCCTCCGGCATAGGACTTGCAGTTGCGGAAGCTCTTGCATCACGCGGAGTGAAGACCGGTCTGGCAGCGCGCCATACCAGAGAGTTGCATGCATTGAAGGAAAAATATCCTGACTGCGTGGAGTATGAGTCAATCGACGTCACTCACCATGATGCCCCTAAGAAACTTCAGGAACTCATCGACAAACTCGGCGGCATGGACATCTATTTCCACGTCTCCGGTATTGGATACTCCAATCCGACTCTCGACCCGAACCGCGAGGCGGAAGTCATTGCCACGAATGCGGCTGGTTTTGCAAGGATGATAAGCGCAGCCTTCGATTATTACCGCGACAATCAGCGTAAAGGTCAGATAGTAGCAGTGACGAGTGTTGCCGGCACAAACGGCATCGGTCAGATGTCGGCATATTCTGCATCCAAGAAATGTGCTCAGACATATTTGGTGGCTCTCGAGCAACTCGCCAATGCACAGAATTTGCCAATCACTTTCACCGACATCCGTCCGGGATGGATACGCACTCCCCTTCTTGACCCAGACAAGAGCTACCCGATGGAGATGACACTCGACTATGTAGTGCCCCAGATCATCAAAGCCATCGTGAAGCATCCGCGTGTAGCCTATATCGATGCCCGTTGGGGTGCACTCTGCGCAGCCTGGAAAGCAATCCCCGACGCACTCTGGACCAAGATGAAAGTCTCCACTGAAGAAAAAACCTCCTCTGAAGAGTAAAACCAAAATATATGACATCATGAACATCAAACAAATGATTTTGGCGACAATCCTCCTGATTGCCGCCATTCCTTGCATGCGTGCAGCTGAATACAAGCGCGAAATCACTGTAGCCGCCGACGGAAGCGGCGACTTCAAGACCATAACAGAGGCAATGGAAGCCATACGCGCCTATATGGACTATCGGGTGACTGTCAACATCAAGAACGGTGAGTATCACGAGAAACTCATCATCCCCTCATGGCTTGAGAATGTAGACTTCATCGGTGAGAATCCCGAAAAGACAATCATCACCTACAACGACTACGCAAAACTTGACAACATGGGCACTTTCCGCACATATACCGTGCGCGTAGACGGCAGCCATCTGACATTCAAGAACCTCACCTTCCGCAACAATGCCGGCCGGGTAGGGCAGGCCGTAGCCCTTCACACTGAGGGGACTGACCTCAAATTCGATAATTGCCGGTTTCTTGGCGACCAAGACACACTCTTCCTGGCCGGTCACGACTCCGAGCTCCAATTCGACAACTGCTATATCGAGGGAACCACCGACTTCATCTTCGGCCCCGCTACTGCATATTTCAACGGTTGCCAAATCCACAGCAAGGCCGACTCCTATATCACAGCCGCTTCCACTCCGAAGGATGTGGAGGTAGGATTTGTCTTCAAAAACTGCANCCTGACAGCNGANGANNGNGTGAATAAAGTATATTTAGGCCGTCCATGGCGNCCNTATGCCTACACGNCNTTCATTGATTGCGAGATGGGGGAACATATNCGGCCCGAAGGTTGGCACAACTGGAATAATCCCGAAAATGAAAAGACCGTCCGCTACATTGAGACAGGAAGCCATGGCCCCGGCGCCAACCCCTCCAAGCGAGTAGTCTGGGCCAAGTAAATATTGGAATGCATATTAAAGAGGTGAAATCCTTGGAATGAATTTGATTGAACTATGTTTTTAACAGTGGTACACTTTTAGTTTTCAATAATTTTTATTAAATTTGCAGACTCTTTCTAAATTTTGAGATTTGATTGATATGATGGCTGAAGGCTATCAAGCAGAGACAGATGATACAAAACGAACCTGAATCTGAAACTGGGTCAAGACCGGGAGCAGCATTGGAAAGCTCCTCCTCCCTCAAGAGATGGCTCTTCGGCATAGCCGTGGTGGCCTTGCTTGGTGTGCTCACGCTGTTGGTGCATAGCGGCGAGGAACAAAAGAAGCCTCAGACCACAAAAGAGACAAAAGTCAGAAAAGAGAGACACGGAACACCCATGCAAGGAGTAGTCAATGGACATGAATGGGTCGACTTAGGATTGCCCAGCGGTACCCGATGGGCAACCTATAATGTCGGAGCGGCCAGTCCGGATGGTTTCGGCGACTATTATGCNTGGGGTGAGATNGAGCCGAAGGAGGAATACATAGACATCAATAGCCTTACACACCGCAAGGACACAACGTGGCTCCGTAAGCATGGAATCATTGGAAAGGACGGCACCCTGACGAAGGAACATGACATAGCGACGCTACAATGGGGCGAACCCTGGCGAATGCCGACTGATGAAGAATATGAGGAACTAATCGACGAATGCGACTGGGAGTTTACAGATTACCAGGGCACTAACGGTTACTTGGTGACAGGGCCAAACGAACAGACAGTCTTCATAGTAGCCGCAGGCTTCAAGCAAGGAGCGGAAGCTGAGTATATAGGAGACTATGGCGACTATTGGAGCTCAACGGTAGTACCAGATCTTATAGGAGCAGCCTGCAGCTTAGGCTACAGTTCTAAATCTCACGGCCGACGCCGATATGCCCGCTTCGCCGGACGCACCATCCGAGCAGTAACAGATTAAGAAGAAATCATGAAGAAAGAAGATATAATAGGAGCTTTAGCAAGAGGAAACGTCCTGCATGGCAGGAACAACAACTACAGGATAATCAAGACCCTTGGACAAGGAGCGTTTGGCATAACGTACTTAGCCAATATCATTGAGCGCGGTGAATCGGGAGATGTTGAGACTGAGGCTATGTGTGCCATTAAGGAATTCTTCATGAAGGACTTCAACGGTCGCTCAGAGTCAACTGTCACCACCAGCAGCAAGGACGGTGCTTTTGGATACTATAAGGAAAAATTCGTTAAGGAAGCAAAAAACTTAGAAAAGCTGCAACATCCTCATATCATCAAGGTGATGGAACTCTTTGAGGAGAATTCCACGGCCTACTATGTGATGGAGTATATCGACGGGGGCAGTTTGGATGACTTGATAGACAACTTTAATAAACTCTCCGAATCTCAAACCATAGACTATGCTAAGCAAATCGGGTCAGCCCTGGAATATATGCATTCTAACAACATGCTCCATCTCGACTTGAAACCAAACAATGTGATGGTGCGTGAAAACGGAGATGCCGTCTTGATTGATTTTGGACTCTCAAAACAGTTTGATGCCAACGGCAATCCGGAGACGAGTACCAAGGTAGGCCATGGCACTCCTGGGTACTCACCCTTGGAACAGGCCAACTTGGGAAAGGATATCTATTCGACTCTTCCAGCTTCGATGGATGTATATGCATTGGGCGCCACCATGTTTAAGATGATTACTGGCAATAGGCCACCAGAAGCATCAATAATATTGAATGATGGTTTTCCAGCTAATGAGCTGGAGCAGACAGACTGCTCACCGGAATTGGCAAGAATCATTGAGAAATGCATGGCTCCCCGCAAGAGCGAACGCTATCAGAATGTGGCAGAAGTAATCGAAGCACTGCCAGAGCAAGAAGAAGAGAAGACGAACTATTTAGGGTCGAAGGGATTCTACTATAAAGCTGTCGGGGAGCGTGAATATGGTACTTTTGAGATTATCAAGGTGCCTGTCACTGATTGTATCCGTCTACCTAAGTCCGTGATAATAAATCTAAAACCCAACAACACAAGGGGAGTTGCCTTTGATTTCGCATTGGCCGAAGAGGGTGCAGGATATTCCCACAATAATGCAAGGATATGGCATAATGGGAAACTGATAATTGACCAGAATTTCCCACTTGGAATACCGCAAGATGTACAAAACTTTCTTATCGAGCATGGCTTTCTCAGCACAGAGCATTGGGAGCAGGAATGCACTACTTCGCCAATAGGAAATGAATTCGGATTTGAAGTAGGCATCAAGTTGACTGACGATAAAGGCACCACACTTGAGCGCCGAGTTAATCACGCACATCCTAAATACCACAATATCTTGCTTAGTGAAGTAGTGAAATTGATTGGCACTACTTCTCTTAAGAAATACTCTGATGCAGCTAAGAAGAAAGTATTGGAGTTTCAATCTTCTGCCCCTACAAGGGAACTTATATATACCATCCCGGATAATACCTCTGTGATTGAAATCAGATACCGAGCGGGGGGAATAGTAGGATCGACACTACCTGATAAGTTTATTCGTATAGGAGATAACAAATCAGCAAGGGTAAATTTTGAATACTCATTTAATAAGGCGNAATTTAAGGAACTCGTCTGAGGGGCTTANAGCGATGCAGTTGCGTTCTAAAGATGCTGAGCGTAAGGAACCNCCCACNGGGGTGGTTTACCCTACTCTGACAGTCACATTGTATGATAATGATGGTAAGAAACTAAAGAGTTTTTATTCTCAGGGGAGCAACAATGAAATGCTTGGGAATGTGAGCATTGCGGTTGAGGATCTACGAAAGAGAATTTCTAATATCAGTCCATATTTTAAGAGTAGACTGAAAGAGGATATCAAGGAAGAGTCTACAACAGAATCCAAGGGACCGGCATTAGTATTGTGTTTCCTTGTAAGCATAGTTGTTGCTTTGCTCGCATTGCCCTGCTATTTCTTTGTGAAGCCCTCCGACAGCATGTATATATGGATGTGGAGTGCGTTGGGCCTGGCGGAGTTGACAGGAGGATTCATCTTCAACATTTCCTATGGATGTCGCAATTCCGACAAGGTCAATAATTTTGAAGCCTTTTGCTATATCATCGCCATAACCTCTCTCATAGCCTATGCCGTGATGTGGATAATCCAAATGTGTAAATGGTGGGCTTGATATGAGACTGGCAGTAGGCACATACCTGCAAAGAGGTAAATACAGAATTGAGAAGGTACTGGGACAAGGAAGTTTCGGCATCACCTACCTTGCATCTGTCAATCTTGTTGGAGAATTAGGGTCGTTGCCTACAAATACAATGGTGGCGATTAAGGAATTCTTTATGCGTGATATCAATGGTAGGATTGATGGTACTGTGACTTCAGGAAGCAAAGACGGCATCTTCAGCAATTACAAACGCCGTTTTATCAAAGAGGCACGTACCCTAAGCAAATTGAATCATCCCAATATCATTCACGTTCTTGATCTTTTTGAGCAAAATAATACTGTTTACTATGTAATGGAATATTTGGATGGTGGCAGTCTTGATAAACTTATAGCGGATAAAAGCAAATTGACACCTCAAGAAGCCATAATGCTAATCCGCCAGATAGGAAATGCTCTTGACTACATGCATAGCCATAAGATGGTGCATCTCGACTTGAAACCTGCAAATGTGATGCTTAATAAAAAGGGTGAAGCCGTACTGATTGATTTTGGCCTCACTAAGGAATTCGATGAATTAGGAAATCCAGAATCAAGTACGACAATAGGACATGGCACTCTTGGGTACGCTCCTATCGAACAAGCCAATTACCAAAGAGGCCATGGCATCCCTGTCACTATGGATATTTATGCATTGGGAGCCACACTCTATAAAATGCTTACAGGTCAACGGCCACCAGTAGCATCAGAAGTGCTTAATGAAGGTGTGGAAATTCTGAGTAACGACATCATTAAAAATTCTGGATTGGATAGCGTCATCATTAAAGCCATGGCACCAATGAAGATCCAAAGGTACCAAACTATCGGCAACTTCCTCACATCCCTTCAGCCAGAGTCTTCACAGACTGCGACCCAAGATTATCCTAAAAATACAATCAGCTTCCTAATTGTCAGAGCGGCATCCAATCTTATCTACTATTATAGAGGAACAGTCTATTCGGATTTAGAAGGAGGTTTTATGGATATAGCAGCCAATTTAAATTCTCTCAAAGAGGTTGGAGATGCATTTAAAAATCATTTTACAAAAGTAGAAGAGCTCTCACTGAATAGTTTTATAAATAAATATCAAGACTGCATACTCTACTCAGATAAATGCATAGCCTCTTACTTAGATGAAGAGGATTATTACCGTCTCCTTTCTTATTTAAGCGACAGTAGCATTAAAGTCAATAGACTTACATGTGAGAATAGATATGTGACACGCTATCTGGCCAATCAGTTGGCAAGGGAAGAGCATTTAAAGCGTTGTGATAATGAGGGACTTTATTCTCTAAGATATGATAACACAGAGATTAAATTCGAATATTGTGATAACTGGTGCCGGATTCTTGAGGGATGGAACTTGGATACACTCCAACCTATTGAAAATTCAAGAGTAAGAAAGTATGTCATTAAAACCTCAGAGAATCTGAGGAACTCGCTTCTTTGGGGATTTATCTCCACATATAAGGTATTAACGTATAGAAGAAAAGAAGAACTACTCATTATTGACAGTTTCCCTTTTGAATTAAACTTTGGACCTAAATGGGGAAATTTTCTTCCTCAGTTTATATCTCCTGGTACATCAATCCCTGCAATGCATTCAGAAAAATTCGACTTTATAGGAACAGATTATTTATCAGTCAAAGTCGGACGATTGAAATATGACATAGATGTGTCAAAATATTTTGGCTACGTCCCCAAGTACATTAAATGTGAGGCCGTTATATACACCTGCCACTCTAAAATAGCATTCAAAGTTAAAGACACAGAGACTGGAAAGGAAGTTTCATATGATCTTAAGGATTTGAGGAACCCTAAATATACATAGAAAGGTATGAAAAATGAAAAAGAAATAGTTGATGCTTTAGAGGTAGGCACTATCCTTCATGGCAAAACTAACCATTATAGAATAATCAAGCCTCTCGGGCAAGGAGCGTTTGGCATAACGTACTTGGCCAATGTCATCATATGCGGAGAGCTGGGCACAATAGAAACCGAAATTAAGGTGGCTATCAAGGAATTCTTCATGGAGAAAATTAATAGCCGCATTAATTCAACTGTTATAAGCAGTAGGGATGACGGATATTTCGGCTATTATAAAGAGAGATTCGTAAAAGAAGCAAGCAACTTAGGCAAACTCAGACATCCCAATATAATAAAGGTAATAGAGCAGTTTGAGGAAAATTCCACAGCTTACTATGTAATGGAATACATAGAAGGCGGAAACCTGAGCAAACATATCTATGAAAGGAAAGCATTATCTCCATCAGAGACAATCAGACGTACCCTTGAGATTGCAGAGGCACTGAAATACATGCATTCTCATAATATGCTTCACCTTGACCTCAAGCCAGTGAATATTATGGTAAAAGAGAGTGGTGAGTCTATACTAATCGATTTTGGATTATCCAAACAATTTGACTTAGATGGCAAACCTGAGACCAGCACTTCCATCGGGTTGGGTACACCAGGCTATGCCCCTGTAGAGCAGGCGAATTTTAGGAAGGAAGATTACAATGTTCTTCCCGCAACTTTGGATATATATGCATTGGGAGGAACTATGTTTAAAATGATCACCGGATCAAATCCTCCGGAAGCATCTGAGATTCTTAATGAGGGTTTCCCCTCTCATGAGCTTGCTGGTATGAATTGCTCGCCAAATTTAACGAGTATAATTGAGAAATGTATGGCTCCTAAAAGAAAAGAGCGATACCAGACTATAAAGGAGGTTATCTATTCACTTACTAAGGGTAAAGACNCCGAGGTAAGAGAGGATAGCCAGATTAGTATAAATGAAAATAAAAATGATAAAAGACACATTAGAAAAAATTCGAAAAGAAAAAGCAATAAGGAGCTGCCGAAGAATACCACTTCTCTTGAAAGAGCTGAGAATATCATCAAGGAAAACCAAAACCACCATTCTATTGAAACTTATCCCGACATTGAAATTAACCAAGATAATCCTCCCTCTATCTCGTTGTTTAAGAGAATAACTGAAAAATTGCCAGAGAGGGAAACAATATTACAGGACCTAAAGTTAACTGGTATAATTGTTGCATTGGGAGCTTTGTTTATGTTGTCCTTTATTTTAAGGGATGAAAAAAAATCCAGTGCAACCCATTCTAAAGCCTATGAATATGAGCAGGCTATACCCTATATACCAGATAGTTTAGTGCTAAAACAACGGCAAGAAATTCTCACAAATATGGATCCTGAAGTAAGGGAAAAAATATTTGGTGATAAATGGCAAGAAACGGATAGTATAAGAAATAAATAGTGAGAGCTGAATAATTATAAAAAAAATTGGTACCCTCAGGTNNGGAACTTTCTCCAGCATCTGACATTTATGCATTGGGTGCCACCATGTACAAACTATTGACAGGTCTTAATCCGTTACCATCAGCAGACATACTTAATGAAGGGTTCACTAAGATGGAAGTTGAGTTACGGAAGAATAATGTGTCAACTGCCTTGATCAAGATTATAGAGAAGGCCATGTCGGTTGGGAGAAAATACAGATACCAGACTATCGAATCGTTTTCGCATGCCATTAGGAAAGTATGTGCATGGCCATAGTTAGCGGGATGCCTGCTCGGGGGAGGCGAGGACGCCTCCATTCCATGGCTACGCAGTATTGGCTCCTTCGATGTCTGAAACCCTAAAAATTTAAGATTTTTTGTATTTTCTTTGGTAAAATTTTCTAATATAAAATATTTTGCTTAACTTTGTTGGGAAATAAAAACCAAACGGAAAGCAAGGACATGAACAGAACGAAATACCTTTATCTGAACTCGCGCGACGAATTCTTTAGAGTGGACATCACTAAGATAGTCTACTTCGAAAGCGACGGCAATTATACCAACATCATCCTCAACAATAAGATGAAGACTACAATCTGCATCAATCTTGCCCAGATGCAGGAAATACTTAATCAAAACCTTCAGGATAGAGCTGGGATGTTTGCGAGAATCGGAAAAAGGCATATCGTCAATCTGACATACGTCTATCAGATAGCTATACTGCGCCAGAGGCTCGTCTTGAGCGACGGGGAAAACTTTGAATACCAGATAAGCGTCTCGAAAGATGCCTTGAAGAAACTTCGTGACATGTTTGTAGCAGGTTTGGCTGCTACGAACTGAATAACATTGACTAACGACAAAATATAGACCAAAGAAGCAATGGAGCAACTTAAAGGGAAAAGCATATTGATAGGGAAGGAACCGGGCAATGGCCGGCTCCTTCTCTACATTCCGGAAATAGGGAAAGTCGGGACTCTCGGCAATCCCAACTGCGTGCCCAACTGCGTGAGCCGCTGCAAGGCAAAGGAAGGAGTGGCGCATGCCCGACTGTCGATAGACAAGGAAGGGAAACTAACACTGACCAATTTGAAATCGGAAAACCATACATACGTCAACGGTCAGGAAATAATGTCGAGAAGCATACAGCCTTCATATAAGGTAGAGTTAGGCATCGACCGCTACCCTCTCGACATCCANNCNATCCTNACAGCAGTNAAAAAACTGCTGCCTCCGCCACCAGCTCTCCCATTCAATATTTCCCACCTTGAAGCTGTGTGGAACGATTTTCAGGAGAAGAAAAAAGCAATTCAAGCCAAGCAGAAGAAAGTAAATCTTATAAGATCGGGATGCGGTATATTCACCATGTGTGCTATGCCAACCATTGCAATGTTTGGCGTGATAGGGTATGCATTGACCGGTATNNGNATCGCANGCAACGTANATAGTTTTGTGGGGCTTAAAAACGACAACACCTCCGACGTTCTGGAGAAACTTACAGAGGAATTCCAAGATAAGTACGTCTGTCCGAATCCCGACTGTAACAAATTTCTCGGGGCAAACAGCTATAAATTCATAAAGAAACAATACGCAATGCATTGCCCCTACTGTAAATGTGAATACAAAGAGGAATAATGGAGACAACGCAAGGACTGAAGCCCGGTACTTTCCTGCGCCACAACACTTTCCGCATTGAAAGAGTTTTGGGGCAGGGAGGATTCGGCATCACATATCTCGCTTTAGACCTCAATCTGGAAAGATACGTGGCGATAAAGGAATTCTTCCCGAAGGACTACTGCGACCGCGATGAGACTACAAGCCATGTAACATTGGGAACTCAGAATTCATCTGACTTCGTCGAAAAACTGAAGGCTAAGTTTCTCAAGGAAGCACGCAATATCGCCAAATTTGACCACCCAGGCATNATAAAAATACACGCTGCCTTTGAGGAGAACAACACAGCTTACTACGTGATGGACTACGTGGAGGGTCATAACCTCTCTGAGATGGTGAAACAGAATGGTCCGCTGAAAGAGAGAAAGGCTCTCGAGTACATAAAGAAGGTTGGGAATACCCTTGAATACGTACATAGCCATAACATCAACCATCTTGACGTGAAACCGGCCAACATACTCATCCGGAAAAGCGATGACAACCCTATCCTCATCGACTTCGGGCTCTCCAAGCAGTATGACTCCAAAGGAAACCAGACTTCAACTACACCTACTGGTATAAGCCACGGTTATGCACCGGCGGAGCAATATAGCGACGGCGGAGTGAAGGAATTTTCCCCTCAAACGGACATCTATTCCTTAGCTGCGACATTCTACTATGCTCTGTCAGGCATTGTTCCTCCCCAGGCAACAGAATTGCTTGAGGAAGATCTCGTCTTCCCCGGAATTGTGCCCGAGAGGCTGATAGGTCCAATCTCAAAAGCGATGTCTACGAAGAGAAAAGAGCGTCACTCGTCTGTTGACAAGTTTATCAAAGACCTTGAGTCTTCGAAAGTTACCTCTGAGGAGACCATAATTATTCTACCAAAAGATAAAGACAAGCCAAAACCTGCACCGAAGCCAAAACCCTCTATAGAAATAGTAAATAAAAATACTGGGAAGAGGACGTCAACAAAAACGGTAAAACCGAAATCAAAGATACCGGTTTGGGTTTGGATTGCGGCGGCTGTAGTAGTCATCATTGTAGGTCTTGGAATAGCGTCGCGTAAACTCTTGGTTCCGACTGAAAGCACACCAACCGAAGTTATAGCTTACACCACGGTCAGTGATTACAACTGGCAGTCTCCCTTAGGACTCTCCTCATATACGGGAGAAATCAGCTACGATTCCGATGAGTCAATCCCTAATGGAAAAGGGAGAGCCGAGATTACTGACGGCAAATTCAAAGGATGCGTCTATGAAGGAAATTTCGTAGACGGCACTATGGAAGGAGAGGCAACATATACTTTGCCCAACGGCGATGTATTTGTAGGCACTTTCAAGGAAAACCAGTTCAGCAATGGCCGGTACACCATCAAAGAAAACGGTGAGTTTTATGAAGGCACTTTCAAAGACATGCAGCCATTTCATGGAGCATGGAAAGACAAAAACGGCAATATACTTGAAGAGTTATGAGACCCAGCATAAAAAGACTTATAATAGCATTCTCCGCCGTCATTCTTGTCATAGCGCCATTAACTATGGATGCTCAAATACCAGTGAAGCGTGAGCAGAATGGCGGAAAAAAGAAGAAGAAAGGCAACGGCAATAATCAAGGTGACAAAACAACACCCACTGAACCCAAGGTGACCGTTGGCACCCTCTCGTTCGGTTACGCCACTTGGAATGGTGGAATCAGAAACGGCAAACCCGACGGAAAAGGGAAACTGACCTTCTCCGAAACTCATGCCGTAGATCGCCACTCTAATGTACAAGCTAATCCTGGCGACTATTTTGAGGCCAACTACGACAATGGCAGCCTGATAAGCGGCAAACTTTATGACCAAAACGGCAACTTGCTGAAAACCATCATCCCATGAAGCGGCTTCTTATCCTTCTTTCCCTCACTGCCGGGTTAGCCTACAACTCACATGCAGCTGCCCCACTTGACTCTATTGCCGACATAAGCGGTATCTCGCAAAGAATAGAATGCGAGGCATGCGACACGGTGATGGATGTGGAGGGTTATGCTGTGAGGGTAATCAAAGATGGTGGAAAGATGCGCCATATCGGACTCAATCTTTTCAAGCCAGAACTGAAGCGGATGTCCGACAAAGGATTGATGGATTTCATAGAACTTTCCCTCTTTGCAAAAGGCAGGAATATCGAGATAGGGAATTCTAATCTGCTCAAAATCTCGAAAGGGAAGATCGCCGATTTTAAGATNNNCACGCCAGACTCAATATGCAANACTCACCCATACGGATGNCAAGAAACTGNCTGTAGAATGGAATTTAGANGGACGCCAGGTGGCGATAACTTTGCCANCTTTCTACGACACAGCAAAAGATGGCTCTCGCACTGAGATAGAGCAAGATTTCATCGCCCGGATAAAGGACGGGCTCGGAGAGCGAGCCGAATTTGATAAGATCAACCCAGAAGATCTTGAGGCTTATGGAGAGGAAATATTTATCCTTCCGGGTGGTTCTTATATGAACAAGAACATCAACCGGCATATATATCTTGCCGACACAGAGGAGTTGCACCCCGTATGGAGTGCGGAGCATCCACTCGAATCGTTTGCCAATCTTCTGCTCTATCCCACTGAGGATTATACTGACCCGATGGTAGAACTCACTGTGCTCAAGCATGAATTTGGCGAGAAGGAGACGCTGACTGTTCCACTGTGCCATCTGATAGCGGCTGCCGAAGATGATGGAGGCATGGCATTCTGGGGCATAGAGAAGTATGAAGAGGGGAAACTGACAGGATCTCTCTTTTTCTACAACCGC
>WFLX010372019.1_pt1 | contig 14177 bp, 10 predicted proteins | sample 4967041 | NCBI WGS metagenome assembly WFLX01 (sample SAMN12857096, study PRJNA449069) | gut metagenome | isolation source: stool from male and female vole | host: Microtus ochrogaster | place: USA:Florida | collected 2017
GCTCGAGTGGCTGAAGAGGCACGCCTGGAAAGCGTGTATAGGCCAAAAGCCTATCGCGGGTTCGAATCCCGCTCTCTCCGCAAGGAGAAAGGGATGAGAACACCTGGGTTCGTAATCGCGCAGCGCTTTCGCAGCGCAGCGGAGAAAGAATCCCGCTCTCTCCGCAAAACATTAAAGATTGAAAACCACAATTGGATCCTGCAAGCATATAAGCCTGCGGGATTTTTTGTCGTGCCTCAGAACGCGAAGATAATAATAGAAGATATTAGCAAGTGAATATTTTAGAGCGAGAAGATATATGGCTTAGATTGGAGAAATGGAATTGGCGGGAGGGTGGTGAACAATTTGAGGAGGGGAGGTTGTTGATATATTAGAGGTTAAAATGCGCCTTGACGGGTCAGTCGAGGCATAGGGAACTTGATTTTCAACTCTAATAATATCTGAAGATTATGGTGAATTTAGGAATCGGATTGAATATTGCGGGGCCGCTGATTATGATAGTCATAACCATTATCGGCGCGGTCAAGGCGTGGCCGTATCGTAAAGTCGACAGGCAAAAGTTCGCAAGTATCTACAAGCCATATAAGTACATCGCGCTTGCGGCATGGCTGATCTTTGATTTGGCAGGTATCATTATTATAATGAACGCGTGAAAACTTTTACAATCAGCGGCGCGAAAGATCGGTGTAGAGTGTTTGCAGTAGGGCTTTAATCGCCGGGATTGAGGCGGTGTCGGCTGTCTCAAGCAGTGTCTCGCTCTCGGTGGAGATAGTTGTGGCTCCTTTAGGGGTGATTATAGACGCGAAAGAGGGTTCGGTCACAAACGCGAAGGGAATACGATTGGGGTCAAAGGCGTTGTTGCTGTATGGGAAATCATCATAACTTATGCCTAAGAGCGACAACAGTGTGGCCGGAATGTCGTTCTGACTCATCGGCATCGCTGCCAATTCCTTTAAATTTAGCAAGTTGGACTGCTGTGCGGCTCCGCCAGTAATAACAATAGGGATATGATGACGAGCTATCGCGCCCTCGGTGCGCTCCGGATAGCATCCGTAGTGGTCGGGGGTGATGAGAATCAACGCATTGTCCCATTTCCCGGATGCCTTAAGGCTATCGACGAAACGGCCAAGCTGCGCGTCGGCATACATGAACGCGTTGACGCGCTTGTTGTCAGCTCTGGCATACGGCACGTCGAAAGGCTCATGGGAGCTCGAAGTCTGAATCATGCGAAGCGTAGGCTTGTCGGACTTATCGGCTTTGATGTCGGCGATAACCTTGTCGTAAAGCGGGCCGTCGTGCACGCCCCATTTGCTCAGTCGCTCGCTTATGGGGAAATCCTTGTCGCTGACGATTTTGTCGACCCCCGCCGAATGAAGGTAGGCGTTGACGTTGGTGAAATTGATGTCGCCGCCGTAGTAGTATTCGGTTTTATAGCCAGCTTTAGCCATGGAGTGGGGAATGGACTCGATGTCGTCGATTTTGTCGACATATTTAAGCAGACTGGTTGTTGGGGGAGCGGGATAGCCGCTCAAAATGGCTGTAAGGCCGCGGTCGGTGCGGAAGCTTGAGGCGTAGGCGTTGGTGAATAAAAGCCCTTCAGAGGCAATAGAGTCAAGACGCATCGCGATCTCCTCGCCTCCGAGCGATGGCATGAGGTGCGCCGAGAAGCTTTCGAGGATTATGATGTAGACGTCGGGCTTTCCGTCGACCATGACCGGAGGCTCCTGGTCGAATCGGTCGGCAGGGTAGAGGTCGCTCACTATTTCCTTCGCTTTATCATCTTTAAAATAGCGGAATTGCTTGTCGAAATCTCCCTGGTGGGTTGCGGAATAAAGCAACGTGAACACAGGATTGAGNGCCGCGTGGTTCATCTTCATGTCGGNGGTGTAGTAGGAGCGGCTGGGGTTCATGNNCGAAACNGTGAAGCCGCCNCTGATCGCCNCGAACAACAATNCGCCGCAAACAAGCATCGCTGCTGAAGTCAGCAGCTTGCGTTTGAGGCTCCTCTGCGTTGATTTAGCTGACGGCAGCAGGAAGTAGCCGAAAGTGAGAATAGCGGCGCGGAAAAGCTTATATATACCGAAGGTGATAAAGGCAGCGAATCCGATCCCGAAGACGAGCATCCACCATTCAGCAGAGGCAAATGCCGCCTTTGGCGACGACATGAAGTAGAAAAAGGGCGTCATGTCAAGTCGGAAACCCCAATAGGGATAGAGCACGGCATCGATAGCGAAAATCGACGTGATCACTCCACCCGCAATGCCGAAATACCATAACAGCGCTCGTGCCATCCACGNCGGCTTGNNCCATNCCGAGGCGATAAGCAGTAAAAAGGGCACGATTGTGAAATACGCGNCTACGGAGAGATCCATCGGCAGGCCGTGAAGGAGCGTATTGCCGAAATCGGCGGCTTTCAACGGCGAGTAAGCCGGCTCGACAATCAGAAACAAGCATTTAAATAATAAGAATATAAGGACGAAAATGGCGAAAATCACCAACAGAAATATAACTCTACGTTTCATACCCGCGAATTTAGCAAGCATTTGACTTATTACGATACATTCCGCGAAAAAAATCGCGATAAAACTTGGGTAAATGATGATATTTGCGTAAATTTGCGGCGATTTTAAGGAATTGCCGATGAAGCAACGATTATTAGACCAGTCAAACTGCGGGTTTGAGCCAACAATGCGCTACGGTTCAAACTTAGCAGTGNTTTTTTTATATTAGAGTCGTTNTTCTTTTTTAAGNAACCGACTCTTTTTTTAAATCACCGCTGGGAAAGNGACAGACGGTCGGCCGCAAGCAATTCCGGCGAATGATTTAGACCCGTCATTGGTTTCCTTTGAATGTATAATTATCTAAAATAACCTCTTACATGAAAAAAGTGCTTCTACTGGGCTCCGGCGCCCTCAAAATTGGACAAGCCGGCGAGTTTGACTACTCAGGTTCTCAGGCTCTTAAGGCCATGCGCGAGGAAGGTATATCCACAGTGCTGATCAACCCGAATATCGCTACGATCCAAACATCAGAAGGCGTTGCCGATCAAGTTTATTTCCTCCCGATCACACCCTACTTTGTAGAGGAGGTTATAAAGAAGGAGCGCCCCGACGGCATACTTCTCGCTTTCGGCGGCCAGACCGCGCTCAACTGCGGCACTCAACTTTATCTCGACGGCACGCTCGACAAATATGGCGTCAAAGTGCTCGGCACATCAGTCGAAGCAATTATGATAACCGAGGACCGCGACCTCTTTGTCAAGAAACTCAACGAAATCGACGTAAAGACCCCGGTATCGCAGGCGGTTGAAAACATCGAAGATGCGGTGAAGGTGGCCCGCGAGATCGGTTTCCCGGTCATGGTACGTTCAGGATACGCCCTCGGAGGCCTCGGTTCAGGTATCTGCACTAACGAGGAGGAATTCGTCAAGCACTGCGAGAGCGCGTTGGCCTACTCCAAGCAGATCCTTGTAGAGGAGTCGCTCAAGGGGTGGAAGGAAATCGAGTTTGAGGTGATTCGCGATGCCAACGACCATTGCTTCACCGTAGTGCCGATGGAAAACTTCGACCCCCTCGGAATCCATACCGGCGAATCAATCGTGGTAGCTCCGATCGTCAGCCTCAATCAGGAGCAAATCAAGATGCTCCAGGATATAGCAATCAAGGTTGTGCGCCATATCGGTATTGTCGGTGAATGTAATATCCAATACGCGTTCAACGCCGAGACCAATGACTACCGTATCATCGAAATCAATGCGCGCCTCAGCCGCTCGTCGGCGCTCGCTTCCAAGGCTTCAGGCTATCCGCTCGCATTCGTGGCAGCCAAGCTCGCGCTCGGCTACACTCTCGACCAAATCGGCGAGATGGGTACTCCGAATTCGGCCTACGTGGCTCCGTCGGTCGACTATATGATCGTGAAAATCCCTCGCTGGGACTTGACAAAATTCGTAGGCGTAGACCGCGAAATAGGCTCATCGATGAAGTCGGTAGGCGAAATTATGTCGATCGGCAAATCGTTTGAGGAGATTATACAGAAAGGTCTCCGCATGATAGGCCAGGGAATGCACGGATTCATAGGAAATAACGACATACATTTTGAAGACCTTGACCATGCGCTCACTCATCCTACAGATATGCGTATTTTCGCTATCGCGCAGGCTCTTGAAGAGGGTTATACTCCGGCTCGAATCGCCGATCTCACCAAAATCGACATCTGGTTTATCGACCGACTCGCCAATATCGTGAATTTCGCGAAAAATCTTTCGGCCAACTATAATAATATCGAGGATATCGATGTGGCCACGATGGATGAGGCGAAGCGACTCGGGTTCTCCGACTTCCAGATCGCCCGCTTGGTTGAGAATCCTAAAGGAACGATGGAGGAAGAGGTGCTTCGCGTCAGAGAGCATCGCAAAAATCTCGGAATCACTCCCAAGGTTTGCCGCATAAACACCGTTGCCTCGGAATACCCCGACCTCACCAACTACCTTTACGTCACTTACGGCGCCAACAAAAACGCGATACCTTATGGCCTCAATGCGGGCAACAACATTATAGTGCTCGGGTCAGGCGCATACCGTATCGGTAGCTCTGTAGAGTTTGACTGGTGCTCGGTCAACGCCGCCAATACCTGCCGAAAACTCGGCTACAAGTCGGTGATGATCAACTATAACCCAGAGACCGTGTCGACAGACTACGATATGTGCGACCGACTCTACTTCGACGAGCTTTCATATGAGCGCGTGATGGATATCATCGAACTTGAGCAGCCCCGCGGCGTGATAGTAAGCGTGGGCGGTCAGATACCCAACAACCTCGCGATGAAACTCTATCGCCGCCACGTGCCTATCCTCGGCACCTCACCGATCTCNATTNACCGCGCGNNGAACNNTANCAAATTCTNTGCAATGCTCGNTCNGCTCGGCATCNACCAGCCCCGCTGGNAGGAGCTTACCANNGNNNAAGATATTCACCAATTTGTCGAAGAAGTCGGTTTCCCCGTGCTTATCCGTCCGAGCTATGTGCTTTCGGGCGCGGCAATGAACGTATGCCACGATTACGAGCAGCTGCACACATTCCTCGGACAGGCGGCTAAGGTGTCGAAGGAATATCCGGTGGTTGTATCGGCATTCATGCAGAACACCAAAGAAATCGAGTTTGACGCGGTGGCCCGCAACGGCGAGATTGTCGAATACGCGATTTCGGAGCATATCGAATATGCCGGTGTTCACTCAGGCGACGCCACTCTCGTATTCCCCGCTCAGAAAATTTACCTCGCCACAGCGCGCCGCATCAAGCAGATAAGCGCGAAAATCGCTAAAGAACTCAACATTTCAGGCCCATTCAACATCCAGTATCTCGCAAAAGACAACGACGTGAAGGTAATAGAATGTAACCTCCGCGCCTCTCGCTCGTTCCCCTTCGTCAGCAAGGTGCTGAAACATAACTTTATTGAAACAGCGACCCGCATCATGCTGGGCGAGAANGTGGAGAAAATAGATTCNNCNACTTTCNACATCGACTATANCGGCGTCAAAGNCNCGCAATTCTCGTTNGCGCGTCTGCATAAAGCCGACCCGGTGCTGAGCNTCGANATGTCGTCGACCGGCGAGGTTGGCTGTCTCGGTAAAGACTTTGACGAGGCGTTGCTCAACGCTATGCTCTCGGTAGGCCATGAAGTGCCTAAAGGGGCAGTGCTCGTAAGCTCGGGCGACGTGCGCGGCAAAGTGGATATGCTCGATGCCTGCAAGCGATTGTGGGAGAATGGCCATAAGCTCTACGCTACCAAAGGCACCGCACATTTCCTCAACGAAAACGGCATTGAAGCCACCGAGGTTTGCTGGCCCGACGAGAACGGCGAGAATGTGCTCGATCTCATCTCTTCGCATGGCGTCGACCTCATCATCAATATCCCGAAGAATCATACCAAGCGCGAGTTGACTAACGGCTACCGCATACGTCGCTGGGCTATTGACCACAATATCCCTCTGATCACCAACGCTCGCCTTGCTTCGGCTTATGTAAAGGCTTTCATCAATCGCCCGGTTGAGTCGCTTTCAATCACCCCCTGGAAAGAGTATTAGAGCTTGTCCCATAATATATGTTAAGGCCTTAATCTCGCACACGATCAATCATAGCAACAATGTGCCCGGATATTTTTCGATCCGGGCACATCGTTTTTATTCGGAAAATCGTATATTCGCGAACATGAAGAGAATATTTTTATCAGCACTGATTTTAGGCTGCTTCGTGGCGGCATCGCTTATATCCGCGGCTCAAAGTTTTACCCCGGAGGGGCTGTATGAGAGGGGAATCGATCTTATCGGTCAAGAAAAACTCCGCGAAGCGGAGGACACCTTGACCGAGTCGGCGGCGCAAGGATGTTGGAAAGCCTACGACGCGCTTTACGACCTGTATAAAGCGAAAGGGCAGGAGGTAAAGAAGGTAGCCGCGTCGGAGCAGTATATGCGACATCTGCGCGATGAGGCTAAATCGCTCAATCCTGAGGCCCTGACTTTGTTGGGCCAGTGTTATCTCGCCGGAAAATATGTCGACACAGACAAAACCAAAGGGTGGGACCTTATTCTTCAAGCAGCGAACAGTAAATATCCCCCGGCGATAACCACAATCGCCTACGGATTCCTTTCAGGCGGCCAAGGCTTGCCGCAGAGTGCCGAAAACTGGGCTAAATGGATGAAGATCGCGGCAGACTTAGGCGATGCCGAAGCTCAGGCCGAAGTCGGCAATGCCTATGATTTCGGGATAGAGCCCTTCGAGGTAGATAAGGATAAAGCGTTGGCCTATTACACGCTCTCGGCAGAGGGGGGCAACATCGAGGCGTATTTTCTGCTCGGAGCGAAATATCAGTTTGAATTGCTCGATTATGCCAAAGCGGCCGATTGCTATGAAATTTATCTTGATAAAATCACCTACAAGCAGGGGGCGCCGGACGCGATAACGCTTCGCTCGCTCGGTGAGATATACCGCGACGGCGGAAACGGGATAGACCCGGATACCGCGGTCGCAATCGATTATTTCGAGCGCGCGGCCGCATTAGGCGATGAGCCGTCGGCTGAAGCGTTGAAAAAAATCAGGTGAATACAGTAGCAATATCAGCTCTTTTCGTCACAGTTTCGGGAGATAAGCCCATATCGCCGTTTGTTTAGACGCAGTCTAAATAATTCAGACAGGCGAAAAATTAGCTAAATAACCTATTAATAGGGGATTCAGCCAATATTCATCACTGCCGCAAATCGCGGGATGTTAATAACTTTTCTCGGTAAATATTTTCGTAAATCACAGGCATATAGTAATATGCGTAAAGATTGTAAAGTAATACTTCAACATATTCTCAGCCTTTTGAAATAAGCCTTTGAGATACAGCATAGTTGCGTTAGTTTTTAAATTTCCAAATTTACGACCACTTTTTTTTAATAAAAATTTGTCGGAAATTTGTGTCAGTAAAACCGTAAACATACAATGGAAAAAACATATCAGCAGATGTGGGACGATTGTCTCAGGATAATCCAGGACAATGTGACGCCCGAGAAATTTGACGCGTGGTTTAAACCGATCGCGTTTAAGTCGTTTGTCGACAATAAGATAACGATTACTGTTCCTACATCTTTTTTCGTTGAATTTCTCGACGAAAACTATGCTCCATTGCTACGCGCCACTATCAAGCGTGTTTACGGTCCCGCCGCGCAACTCTTCTATCACTACAATCAGCTGCAGAACGAGCCTGACACAAAGGTGATTATCAAGAGTGAGGCGCCGAGCCCCGCATCTAAAAAGGGGATGCCCGATGCCAATCCGTTCAAGATGCGCACCGACGAAGTGCAGTTTGACTCGCAGCTTAATCCCAAATATTCATTTGAGAACTACTGCGGGAGCGCATCTAACCGCATCGCATTATCGATAGGGCGCGCTATCGGCGAGAACCCCGACAACAAGACGTTTAACCCGCTCTTCATATTCGGCCCTTCGGGCGTAGGTAAAACCCACCTTATACATGCGATCGGCCTGAGCATTAAAGAGCATCGCCCCAATATGCGCGTGCTCTATGTAAGCGCCCGCCTGTTTGAAAGCCAGTTCACGACCGCNTCNCGCAANGGCAGGATTAACGACTTCATTTATTTCTNCCAAAGNANCGACGTGCTTATTATTGACNATATACAAGACCTGATTGATAAAGAGAAGACCCAAAACTCGTTCTTCTATATATTCAATCAGCTGCAGCTCAATAATAAACAGGTGATTATTTCAAGCGATTGTTCACCCTCTCAGCTTAAAGGCATGCCCGACCGATTGCTTACTCGTATGCGTTGGGGCATGACAGTGGAGCTTGAGCGTCCCGACAACGTGCTTCGCCGCGAAGTGCTTCAGCAGAAATCGGAGCAAGAGGGCCTTTCGCTTCCGGTAGATATACTCGACTATATCGCCGATAACGTGACCGACAGCATCCGCGAGCTTGAGGGCATAGTGGTTTCGCTGATGGCCCATGCCACTGTTCTCGGAAGCGAGATTTCATTTGATTTGGCCAAGAAGGTGATTTCTAACTCAGTGAAAGTATCCAAGAAGCAGATCAACTTTGAGATGATCATTCAGGGCGTCAGTGCGTACTATGATATCGAGCCTGACACACTGTTCACGAAGTCGCGCAAACGCGAGATTTCAGACGCAAGGCAGATGGTGATGTATATGGCAAAGAAGCACGCGAAGATGGCTCTGACGGCTATCGGAACGCGTCTGTCGCGCACACACGCCACAGTGCTTTATGCCTGCAAGAACATCGAGGAGCGACTTCCGTTTGAAAAGCAGCTCCATGACGACGTTTTAGCCATAGAGAAATCGTTTCTGACGGTTTGAGGCCCGAGAGTTTAAGAGCCTGTCCCATAAAATCTGTTAACGCCGAGGCGACGGTAATTCACTCCAAGATATGCGACCTCAGCCTTAACATATTTTATGGGATTGGCTCTAAGAAACTGAAAAGCGGGGTGCTGGTCATACGACTCAATCATGACACACACCCCGCTTTCCGTATAATTTAATAACTATATCTCGAACACCTGGCCGCGCGGGCGAATCAAGCATATAAACATCAGTATGATCGCCGTCACGTAAGGGAAGATATACCACCATTCACCCGGAGACTTCATTAGCGATACCGCGAGAAAATAGATAGTGTACCAGGTAGTCATATTTGATAGCCAGGTATTAATCACTATCTGCTTAGGCTTCTTTATCCACAACCACAGCGAGTAGCCGATAAAAAGGGCGAAGGCGGGAGCGCCACATATTGTAGGGAGGAGCAGCGACTGCAGATAACCAATAGGCAACAATAGCAGCAAGCCGACCAGATAAAGCGCGTTAAGCACCTGGCTGTTGAAGAACGCGTATAGCCGGCGATGCACTATCTCTTTTGTTGTAGACATACGATAAATCTTTTAGGCTTGTTTATTGAGGTTTAAGCCATATTTTTTCAAGAAACTCTTTAAGCACGCCAGAGAAGTGCTCATTATTCGCGCGCGGATAGCGAACATCGGTAAACACCTGAGCGAGACTGTCCTTAGAATGTTCGGCAACAAAACCTTTGCAGTCGTCGCGGTTCTCGATTTCGGTATAGTACTTCGCTCTGATTTCCTCGCCGCTCTCGTCGCGGTATTTCTCGGAGTGCACTATCGCCTCTACGGGNAGACGGTAAGTTTCGATGCCCTCNTCGGCAGGGTAGCCTNAGGCAGATTGTCAGAACAGGCAAAACGAGCTCGGGCAGGTCGAGAGTCTCGGAGATTTGGGGCGCGTTGTAGAGGGTGGTGCCAAGGTAGCAGCATCCGAGCCCCTCCATCTCGGCGAGAGTGTTGAATTGCTGCGCGAAAATGGTCACATCGAGAATAGCCGACATCAGCGACTGGAGATTGGCGTATGCGGGGTCGGCACCCGAAGCCTCGCACCAGCGCGTGAATCGGTTGAAGTCGGCGCAAAAAGTCAGCAGAACCGGGGCGTTGACCGATGCCGGNTGATTGAAGTNGGCGGGGGTGAGTTTNGCTNTCTGCTCATCGTCGCGGGTGATGATGNCGCTGTAAAGTTGCATCGTGCCCGTAGTGGGAGCGAAAGACGCCTTCGCTATCAGCTCGTTGAGCAATTGGTCGGTCACCTCTTTATCGGAGTATTTTCGTATCGTTCGTCGCGTAGTCCAATAATTATTCATAAGAGTAGGATTTTTGCGCCAAAGATAGCGAAAAAATCTTTAAAACACAGTCGATAGAAACGTGTTTTTTTCAACAGTAGCGCGGCTAAAATTTGCTTCGTTGAAGATGAGCTAAAGGGTAGTATTTCTTAGAGCCTAACTGTCAGGCTTTTGTATGTTTTGGATAACTTTGGTGGATGTGAAAAATGGTTAAAACGCTGATAGTCAGCGTGGAGGGTTTTTGAAACGGATAACTTTTCTACAATCGGGAAATTTATTGTTTAAATGTTTGTGAAATAAAAAAGTTTTTTTGAAATTCGCGAGCGATAATAATCAGCACACATTTTTCTTCCACTCAATCTAATAATGGATCGCAAAATCTACACTTACGACGAAGCTTTCGACGCTTCGCTCAAATACTTTGACGGCGATGATCTGGCAGCCCGCGTTTGGGTAAGCAAGTATGCTCTAAAAGACTCAGATAATCATCTTTTTGAGCTTACTCCCGACGATATGCATCATCGCTTAGCATCTGAAATAGCCCGCATCGAAGCGAAATATCCCAATCCGATGAGCGAGGATGAGATATTCGGTTACATGAAGGATTTCAAATATATCGTGCCGCAGGGAAGTCCTATGACAGGTATCGGCAACGACCTTCAGGTAGGGTCGCTCTCAAACTGCTTCGTTATCGGCCTTGACGGACAGCCCGACTCCTACGGCGGTATTATCCTTATCGATCAGGAGCAGGTGCAGCTCATGAAACGTCGCGGCGGCGTAGGCCACGATCTTTCGCACCTTCGCCCGAAAGGGACCCCGGTGAAAAATTCGGCTTTGACCTCAACCGGACTTGTGCCGTTCATGGAGCGCTACTCAAATTCAACCCGCGAGGTAGCGCAGGACGGTCGCCGCGGCGCGCTTATGATGACGGTAAGCATCAAGCATCCCGACTCAGAGGCTTTTATCGACGCGAAGATGACGCCCGGCAAAATCACTGGCGCTAACGTCTCGGTGCGTATCGACGACGACTTCATGCGTTGCGCTACCGAAGGGGCCACCTATCGCCAGCAATTCCCCATAGACTCCGATAATCCGTCGGTGGTAAATGAAATCGACGCCAAAGCACTTTGGGGCAAAATTATCCATAACGCGTGGAAATCGGCAGAGCCGGGAATACTTTTCTGGGACACGATTTCGCGCGAATCGCTTCCCGACTGCTATGCCGACCTCGGCTTCCGCACTATTTCAACCAACCCTTGCGGCGAAATTCCGTTGTGTCCCTACGACTCATGCCGCCTTCTCGCTATCAACCTTTATTCATACGTGGAAAATCCCTTCACCCCGGAAGCGAAATTCAATTTCGAGCTTTTCCGCGAGCATATAGGCAAAGCGCAGAGAATCATGGATGATATTATCGATCTCGAAATGGAGAAAATCGATACTATTCTCGAAAAAATCGACACCGACCCTGAAAGCGAAGAGGTTAAGACCATCGAGCGCAACCTTTGGCGTAAGATTTGCGCCAAGACCCTTCTTGGCCGCCGCACCGGCGTAGGCACCACAGCCGAGGGGGATATGATCGCGGCGCTCGGACTCCGCTACGGCACGCCCGAAGCAACGGAATTCTCAGTGAAAGTACACAAAGAGCTTGCGCTCGCGGCATACAGATCGTCGGTAGAAATGGCCAAAGAGCGCGGCGCGTTTGAGATTTTCGATGCTGCCCGCGAGGNCAACAACCCGATGATNCTTCGCNTAAAGGAAGCCGATCCGCAGCTTTTNGCCGATATTCAACAGTATGGTCGCCGCAATATCGCTTGCCTTACCATCGCGCCCACAGGCACAACGTCGCTGATGACGCGCACCACTTCGGGCATAGAGCCTGTATTCCTCCCCGTCTACAAGCGTCGCCGCAAGGTGAATCCCTCGGACGTGAACGTACGCATCGACTTCACCGACGAGAATGGCGACTCGTTTGAGGAGTTCATCGTATATCATCCCAAGTTTGTGGAATGGATGAAAATCAACGGAATACCAGTGCGTCAAGACTACACGCAGGGCGAGATCGACGCCCTCGTGGCCCAGTCGCCTTACCATAAAGCCACATCAGCCGATATCGACTGGGTTGAGAAGGTAAGAATGCAAGGAGCTGTGCAGAAATGGGTTGACCACTCGATATCAGTGACTATCAATCTCCCGAACGACGTCAGCGAGGAGCTTGTCAACAAGCTCTATGTAGAGGCATGGAAAGCAGGCTGCAAAGGATGCACGGTTTATCGCGACGGCTCGCGCAACTCTGTGTTACTCCAAGTAGATAAGAAGAAGGAGGACAATAATGCAGCGGGCAAAAACGTGGCAAACAACACTAAGCTCGTTCGCCCGATCGAACTCGACGCCGATGTGGTTCGCTTCCAAAACAATAAAGAGAAATGGATAGCCTTCGTCGGCTTGAAGGATGGCCGTCCATATGAGATTTTCACCGGTCTGGCCGACGACGAGGATGGTATTTTCTGCCCCAAATCAGTTACCCGCGGAAAGATAATCAAGTCGGTCGACGAGAACGGCAACAAACGCTACGACTTCCAGTTTGTGAATAAGCGCGGCCACAAGACCACCATCGAGGGGCTGTCGGACAAATTCAATCCCGAATTCTGGAACTACGCCAAGCTTATCTCCGGCGTGCTTCGCTACGGTATGCCTATCGATCAGGTGATTAAACTTGTGGGAGGACTTGAGCTTGATAGCCGCTCGATAAATTCATGGAAAATGGGCGTGGAGCGCGCGCTTAAGAAATATATCCCCAACGGCTCAGAGGCTAAAGGACAGAAGTGCCCCAACTGCGGACAGGAAACCCTTATCTATCAGGAAGGCTGCCTTATCTGCACCAGCTGCGGAACTTCAAAATGCGGTTAAGAGCCTGTCCCATAAAATCTGTTAAAGCTGAGGCGGTCAGCCATTGAGCAGAGTTGTTAGGGTGATGAGGGAGTGTACTCAACGTACAGGACTGAAGATTACCTCCGTTTCGCATCTCTCGGGCGCTTTTGAAGCCGTCGCCCGGTCACAATGCGACGGCATTGCTCCCTCCCGTCGCCTCCAAAATCCCTCCGAGATATGCGACCTCAGCGTTAACATATTTTATGGGACAGGCTCTAACATATCGCGTTTCATTTTCAAAATTTAGTTAAATAACGCCCATGTTTTCAAACAGGTTTTGAAGCATGGGCGTTATTTATATAGTAATCGGGGCTATTTAGCCCTAAATTTTTGAAATTATGGAAATGAAAAAAATATGGATATTGGGTATTTTGTTGGTTCTTTTGTTGGGGTCAGGTATCGTGTATCGCTCGGTTAAATCGCGCGAGCTATCGATCGGCTCGAAGATGCCGAACATAGAGGTGCGCAATAATGAATCGACGGTCAACCTTAAGCAGATGAACGGCCGATACGTCCTGGTCGACTTCTGGTCGGCAGCCGACGGCAAGTCGCGCCTGAAATCCAACCAGTACAACGCTTTGGGGATTGAAAAGAACGATCATGTGGAGCGCGTGTCGGTCAATTTCGACCGAAGCGAAAATCTGTTTAAAGAGATAGTCAGCCGCGACCGTCTCGATCCTTCGAGCCAGTTTCATGTCAATGACAGCCAGGCAGAGAAGTTAATAAGGCGATTTGGACTGGACGATGGTTTCAAGTCCTATCTTATAGGTCCTGACGGACGAATAGAGTCGGTAAACCCCGACCCCGCATACCTTGCCCGCAAATTCCACTCATGAAACGCTATTGATAATCAGTTCAAAGGAGTATAGTAACGATAAGAAAAGCCGCCTCGACTTGGTCGGGCGGCTTTAATCGTAATCTTCAAGTACGGGGCTTTACGCTCTTACTTTCTGATACCAAGCTCTTTCTGGGCGATGATAGCGCGGTAGCGGTTGATGTCCTTTCTCTTGAGATAGTCGAGAAGGCTGCGACGCTTACCTACCAAGGTCTTAAGAGCGCGA
>WFLX010111396.1_pt1 | contig 14176 bp, 8 predicted proteins | sample 4967041 | NCBI WGS metagenome assembly WFLX01 (sample SAMN12857096, study PRJNA449069) | gut metagenome | isolation source: stool from male and female vole | host: Microtus ochrogaster | place: USA:Florida | collected 2017
TGCGCGACGGAAAAGTCTGAATATAAAAAGCCCCCGCGGCTCAACGCCGCGGGGGCTTTTTTCTTTATTTTATTCTTCTATGAATTTTGCAAGCGTTGCCTTTACCACGTCTATATCTATCGGCTTGGCTATATGCGCGTTCATACCGCAATCGAGGCACTTCTGCATATCCTCGGAAAACGCGTCGGCGGTCATTGCGATAATGGGAACTTTGTTGTAGCCCTTCCTCAGCCCTCTTATATAGGACGCCGCTTCCAGACCGTTCATAACCGGCATACGCACGTCCATTAAAATTGCGTCGTAATAGTCGGGCTTGTGCGCAAGCAACATATCCACGCACACCTGACCGTTTTCGGCGTGCTCGACCTTAAGTCCCGCGTTGGTCAAAAGCAGCTCGGCAATTTCCCAGTTGAGGTCGTTGTCCTCGGCGACAAGAATGTTTTTGCCTTCAAGGCTGACTTCGCTCTTGCGGGGCTGCGCTTCCTGCGCCGTCTGTGCCGCCGCGCCGTTTGCAAACTTCCTAAGTCCGTAGAACAGGGTGGACTTGAACAGGGGCTTTGCTATAAACCCGCTTATGCCCGCCTCGCGCGCTTCGTCCTCGATTTCCGACCAGTCGTAAGCCGAGATGAGCAGAACGGGAATATCCTTTTTTAAAGTCGAGTGCAGGCGGCGCGCCGTTTCTATGCCGTCTATGCCGGGGAGCTTCCAGTCCATAAGTATAACGTCGTAGTCGCTTCCGCTCTCGTGCGCTTCAACCGCCATCTGAATTGCCGATTCGCCGTCGAGGGTGGATTCCGCCTTGACGCCTATTGAGGCGAGGGAGGATACCGTGGTGTCGCACAGCATCTGGTCGTCGTCGACGACCAGCATCTTCCATTCGGGAAGAATCATATCGCCCTCGTCGGTTTCGGCGATTTCAAGGTCGAGCGTTACGTGGAACTTGGTGCCCAGACCGAGCTTGCTGTTGACCTCTATGGTGNCGTGCATGGAGTCTACAATNTATTTGGTTATGGACATACCCAGCCCCGTGCCCTCGGTCTTGTTTACNCTTGCGCTGTNCTCGNGCGTGANCGAATCGAATATCTNTTTCTGGAATTCCTCGCTCATGCCTATGCCGCTGTCCTGCACCTCGATATGGGTGCGCACGTAGCGGCTGCCCAGCGGCGAATCCTCCTGATAGAGCGAAAGGTCTATCGTGCCCTTGTCGGGCGTGAATTTGTAGGCGTTGGAAAGCAAGTTCAGAAGCACCTGGTTAAGTCTTACGCTGTCGCAATAAACCTTTTCGGCGGTTACGCTGTGAACGTAAATATCGAACTTCTGCTTCTTGATTTTTATCTGCGGCTGCATTATCGTTGCAATGCCTTCAATCATTTCGCTCAGCGATATCTGCTCCATATTGAGGGTCATTTTGCCGCTCTCTATCTTGGACATATCCAGAACGTCGTTGATAAGTCCCAGAAGGTGGCGGGAGGAAAGCGAAATCTTNTTAAGGCAGTCGGNAACCTGCTCTCTGTTNTCCTCGTTGGCNATGGCGATAGCGGTCATTCCGACTATGGCGTTCATGGGCGTTCTTATGTCGTGCGACATATTGGAAAGGAATTCGCTCTTCGCCCTGTTGGCGGNTTNGGNAACCTCCCTTGCNTGTTCGACCTGTTGCAGGTTGCGCCTGTTCAGGAACAGATAAATTACGAACACGGCTATAAGAATTACCATTATACCCGCGCATATGCCTACGGTAACGCCCGTCAGCGCCTTGGATAAACCCGTAACCTTTGCGTCGAGGTCGGTATAGTTCATTACCGTCACGAGGTACCATTCGGAGTTTTCCAGACTTGCACAGTACATATGCCTGCGGGGAGTGGAGGAGTTGATTACCGTCGAAAACACCTTGTGCGTAGTCATTCTTGTTTTAAGCGTTTCGATAAGGCTTTCGGCTTCCGCCTCGTCCATACCGAAGCCGCCNCGTATCTGCTCGAAGAAATCGGCGTATTGCGTGTGGTCCTGCGTGTTGTCGTTGGGGTGCAGAACGTACGCGCCGTTGCTGCGGATTATGTGCGTGTCGAAGCGCTTTGCGGCGCTTCCGTCGGAATTGGTTTCGGCAAGCATATCGCTTAACATGGGGTTCTTCAAGCCCGCTACGAGAGCAACGCTTTCGCCGCCGTTTTCAAGCTTATAGGGCTTATCGTGGTCGTCGTCTCCGTCGGCGGTGGTGGGCACGCCTATAAGCACTATGCCCGTATCGATAGCCGTCGTGCCGTCCGCCCCGTAGCTGGTTGCAACCGCAAACTTGTTTACTTTGTCGTCTTTAAGCGAGGATATAAAGGGGGCGGGCTCGTCGGGTCTTACGACGTCGCCCAAAAGCATTTGCAGGTTGCCCTCCCCGTCCATAAACGCAAGGTAATCGAAGCCCCTCTTTTCGGCGGCGAATTTCATCTTGTCGTTTACGTCCGCGTCGCTCGAACGGTAGGTGGTGTGCAGAGCCTCGACCATGGTCGTGCGCTGTTCGATAACCTGATTGTAGCGCATAACCATCTGGCTGCCTATGCCCGTCATAAAGGTTTCGCCCACGTCGTTAATAGTGTCCCTGCTCTTTCTGTTGGTGTACACGCCCAAAACTATGAACATCGCTATGCATACCGCAAGCCCCACGGCAACGCCGATAAGCAAAACGCGCTTGGAAAGTTTCTGCCATTTTTTCGTGGTTTCACTCAGTCCCATAAAATTCCGCCTCTTCCGTAATATAAATTCCGTTATCATTTTAAGCAATTTTTTTTGCGCTGTCAATAGTTTACGCGCGCATAAAGCGCACTCGCGGCGATATATTATAGGGCGTAAGGCGCGCAAATAATTGACTTATGCGCGTTAAATGGTATAATTTATAGCAACCGCGCGCGTAAACGGCGCAATCCATTTGGCAAAAATTTACACCGCGGCGGAACGGCTTTTGCGCCGTGTAACGATAAATAAAGAAGAGGAAATTACGGGTGAAGAATATCGTGGAGAACGTGCGCCTCGACGAGGAAAGGGCGCTTTACGGCAGCAAGGATACGTTAATTAGAGGGGTGTCGTTCGACGGCCCCGCGGACGGCGAAAGCGCGGTTAAGGAGTGCGAAAATATCGAGGTTGAAAAATGCTTCTGCAATCTGCGCTATCCCTTCTGGCACGTGCACGGACTTAAAATAAAGGACAGCGAAATGACAGAGCTGTGCCGTGCCGCGCTGTGGTATTCGGACGGAATTCAAATCACGGGCACCAAAATGCACGGCATAAAGGCGCTAAGGGAATGCGCGGACGTCGTTATTTCCGACTGCGATATAATCTCGCCCGAATTCGGCTGGTCGGTCAACGGCGTTACTATGAAAAACAGCAAAGCCGTAAGCGAATATTTTATGATGCGCTCGACCGGTATAAGGTTTGAAAAGGTCGACTTCAAGGGCAAGTATTCCTTCCAGTATATAAAGAACGCGACGTTCGAAAACTGCACCTTCGACACCAAGGACGCGTTCTGGCACGGCGAAAATATCACGGTTAAAAACAGCGTGATAAAGGGCGAATATTTCGCCTGGTATTCTGAAAATCTCACGCTTATAAACTGCACGATAATAGGCACCCAGCCCTTCTGCTATTGCCGCGGGTTGAAGCTTATTAACTGCAGGATGGAGGGGTGCGACCTCGCTTTCGAAAAGTCGGAGGCGGAGGCGGAAATTTGCACGCCCGTNATCAGCATCAAGAATCCTTACAANGGTACTATCACCGTTCCCGCGGTGGGTGAAATTATCCGCGACGACCCTAAGTCCGACGGTGTGATTAAGATTATTTAATGTTACTCGGAAAATATTTAAACAGGTACTATCTCAAATATATCTGGCTCTATCTTATCGGCATAGCCGGGCTNGTGGCGGTGGACTGGTTCCAGCTGCTTATTCCCGAATATCTTGGCAGGATAGTAGACCTTCTGGGCGGAAGCGGCGTCGACAGTGCGGAGCTGAACGAAATAATCGTCGGCGTGATAGTCGTCGCCGTCGTCCTGTTTGCGGGCAGAGTCGCGTGGCGTCTGTCCATTTTTGCCGCGTCGCAAAAGACCGAGGCGGGGTTACGTAGGCAGATGTTCGCCAAGAGCGAGCGCCTGCCCCTTTCCTATTACGGCAAAACCAAGGTGGGCACGGTTATGGCGTGGTTCACCACCGACCTCGAAACGATCGAAGATTTTCTGGGCTGGGGCACCATAATGCTGTTCGACGCAAGCTTTCTGACTATACTCGTCATAATAAAAATGGTGCGCCTCGACCGGGTGCTTTCGCTTATAGTTTTTATCCCCCTCGTGCTCATTGCGGTGTGGGGCGCGCTGGTCGAAAAATTCCAGTCGGCAAAGTGGAGCCAACGCCAGGCGGAGTTCGATAAGCTGTACGATTATTCGCGCGAAAGCTTTACGGGCATAAGGGTCATCAAGGCGTTTTTAAACGGCAGCCGCCGCCTGCACGGCTTTGCAAAGACGGTGAAAAAGAACAGGGACGCAAACCTTTCCTACGCCCGACTTACCGTGTTTTTCGACTGCATTATAGCCTTTATAATCGCGCTTATCACCGCCATAGTGCTGGGCGTCGGCGGCTATTTCGTGTACGCGGGAATTACGGGCAGCCCCGCAAATATCTTCGGGCATACCGTCGGTTTGTCTGCGGGCGGGCTTATAACCTTCCTCGGCTATTTCGAAACCATGATATGGCCTATGATGGCGCTGGGACAGATTATATCCATGCGTTCGCGCGCCAAGGCGTCGTTAAAACGCGTGTCGTCTTTTCTTTCTTCCGAGGAACCTCAGAAGGTGGAAAACGCGACCGAGCTTACGGACGTCAAGGGCGCGGTGAGCTTTAAGAATTTTTCGTTCACCTATCCCGACTGCAAGTCGCCCGCGCTGAAAAATATCACGCTTGAAATCGCCGCGGGTGAGACGGTCGGTATAGTCGGCAAGGTGGGCAGCGGCAAGACCACTCTGGTCAATTCTCTTCTGAAAATTTACGACGCGGGCGAGGGCGTATATATCGACGGCAACGATATTTCGAAGTGCGATACGGACGGTGTGCGCGCCGCGGTTGCCTACGCCCCGCAGGACAATTTCCTGTTCAGCGACACGCTTGCAAAAAATATAGGCTTTGCGCTGGACGACTGCCCTGCGGAAAAGGTTAAAGCGGCGGCGGAATTCGCCTGTCTGGACGGCGATATTCAGGGCTTTAAGGACGGATACGATACGGTGTGCGGAGAGCGCGGCGTAACCCTTTCGGGCGGACAGAAACAGCGCGTTTCCATTGCGCGCGCCTACTTAAAGGACGCGCCTATACTCGTGCTGGACGACAGCGTTTCGGCGGTGGACGTCAGGACCGAGGAGGAAATTCTTGCGGCAATAAAGCGCGAGAGGCAGGGCAGGACGACTATCATAGTCGCCTCGCGCGTCAGCACGGTTTCGCGCCTCGATAAAATAGTAGTGTTGAACGACGGCTGCGTGGAGGCGTTCGCCTCCCCCGACGAGCTTATGCGCGTTTCGCCCACCTACCAAAAGATGGTGCGTTTGCAGGCGCTCGAGGACGAGGTTTCGGGAGGCGGCAGATGACAGAAGAAAAAATGCCGTTCAAGGAAACGCTCGGGCGTACTTTTAAATATCTTAAACCTCAGCTTCCCCGTCTGATATTCGCCTTATTGCTCATAATTTTAAACGTCGCGTTCGACGTGGCGTTGCCCGTATTCATAAGCTCGGCAACCCAGAATTTAAAGTCCAACTCGGTCAACCTCAATTTCCTTATTGGGCTTGCCGTCGGCTATCTTGCCATAGGCTCGGTCAATCAGGCGGTGCTGTATATCGAATCCATTCTGTTGCAGAAGGCGGGGCAGAGCGTGGTCGCGAATATGCGCATGGAGGTGTACGGACATATCCAGAGCCTTTCGCAGAGCCAGCTTGACAAAATGCCCGTCGGCTCGCTCGTAACGCGCGTTGCCTCCTACACGGCGGCGCTTTCCGATTTGTTTTCGGAGGTGCTCGTCAAGGTCATCAAAAACGTTTTAACGCTCGTCGGCGTGTACGCAATGATGCTGTACACGAGCTGGCAGCTCTCTTTGGTAATGCTGGCGTTTATCGCGCTCGTCGCTCTCATTTCTTTCGTGTTCGGCAAGATAATAAACGCGCTCTTCCGCAGGGAGAGGCAGTATATATCCGAGCTGAACACCTACCTCAACGAAAACCTTTCGGGAATGAAGCTCATTCACGTTTTCAACCGCCAGAAGTTCAAGGAGCTGGAATTCGTTCTGAAAAACGAAAACCTGCGCAGGGCGAGGTATAAAGTCGTAATTGCCTTCGGCATATACCGCCCCCTAATCACGCTCATTTACGTTACGGCGGTTGCGGTGACCTTNTGGCTTGGCGTGGGCTTCGGGCTCAATTCTGGCATGATAGTCGCGTTCTATCTGTATCTTTCCAAATTCTTCAACCCCGTGCAGAACCTTGCCGACCAGCTCAACAACCTGCAAAAGGCGCTTACCGCGCAGGAAAAGCTTTTCCGCCTTCTGGATATCAAGCCCGAAATTACGGACGGCGCGGACGCGGTTGATATAATCGATTTCAAGGGCGAGATAGAGTTCGACCGCGTGTGGTTTGCATACGAGGGCGAGGACTGGATTTTAAAGGACGTCTCCTTTAAGGTGGGCGCGGGGCAGACCTGCGCGTTCGTCGGCGCGACGGGCGCGGGCAAAAGCACCATACTTTCGCTCATCGTGCGCAACTACGAGGTGCAGAAGGGGCGCGTGCTTATCGACGGCGTGGACGTAAAAAATATAAAGATTAAATCGCTGCGCCGCGCGATAGGACAGATGCTTCAGGANGTATTTTTATTCAGCGGCACGGNCAAAAGTAACCTGACTNTGGGCAACCCCGACTTCACCGACGGGGAGGTTATGGAAGCCTGCCGCTACGTCAACGCGGACGGCTTCGTGCTTGCTCAGGAAAACGGTCTCGAGCAGGAGCTTACCGAGCGCGGCGAAAATCTTTCGCAGGGACAAAGACAGCTTCTGTCGTTTGCGCGTACGGTGCTGCACAAGCCGCAGATACTCATTCTTGACGAGGCGACGGCGAACATTGACACCGAAACCGAAGTGCTGATAAAGGAGAGTCTTGAAAAAATGCGCAACATAGGCACTATGCTCGTCTGCGCGCACAGGCTGTCCACCATTAAAAACGCCGACGACATAATAGTTATGCAGCACGGTCGGATAGTCGAAAGCGGCACGCACGCAAAGCTTCTGGAAAGCGGCGGCTACTACTCCAAATTGCACGCGTTGCAGGCCGAGCGCCAATAAGCGCCGAGGGGTTGACATTTGCCGCCGTCCGCAGTATAATATAGGAGCGCGGTTTTTTGCGCGAGGGGGAAGATTTATGAACAAAAAGAAGATTATGCGGTTAGTTGCCGTATGTACGGCTTGCCTGGGTATGGGCGTTTTTGCTTTCTCGGGCTGCAAAAAGGGCAACGACCCGTCGGGCGAGGATAAGGACGGCACGGAGGCAAGCACGCCTAATACGCCTTCTACGCCGACGACGGAAACGCCTTCTACTACCGAAACGCCTTCGACGCCGGGCGAAACCGGTCCGACCACGCCTACTACGCCGGGCGAAACCGGTCCGACCACCGAAACGGGCAAGGACCCTTCCAAGCCGGGTAGCCCCTTGGAGACGCCGCCCGAGCCCGAAATTTCGGGTCCCGTACAGGGCGCACCTACTATAACCAAGGCATCCAAGGGCGAGCTGGAGGCGGCTTACGTGGAGTGGACTGCGGCTGACAACGCCAAGTGGTACAACGTATACGTAAAGGCACACGACGCCGCGGATACCGCTTATACCAAGCTTGACGAACCTCTTGTAAGGGAATATAAAAAGAATAATGCTACATATTACCGTGCGGACGCGGTCGGCTTGAAGGCGGGCGCGTACGATATGAAGGTCGTTCCCGTTTCCGCCGAGGATACGGAAGCAACCGATTATCCCGCAACGGCGAAAAATATAACGGTAAAAGCGCAAGACCGTTCGGGTTACGCGTTTACGGGCGGAAACGTTCCCGGCGCGTACAATATGGACGGAACTTTAAAGACGGGCGCGCAGGTATTTTACGTTACTGCGGCTACGGCTAAAACAATAACGACTACGGTCAACAAGAAAGGTAAGCCTCAGGAAGTAACGGGCTTGCAGACGATTATAGATACCCGCCAGGATTCGGGCGATGAAACGCCTCTCTGTTTCCGTGTAGTGGGCACGGTAAACATAGGCGACCTTGACCACTTCTCAAGCTCAGCGGAAGGTTTGCAGATTAAAGGAACTACAAATATCACGTTAGAGGGCGTAGGCAGCGANGNTANNATATANGGATTCGGTATGCTGATCCGCAATTGCGAGAACGTAGAAATAAAAAATTTAGGTATTCTCAACTTTATGGACGACGGCGTATCCGTCGATACCGACAATAGCTATTTGTGGATGCACAACCTCGACATATTTTACGGCGGTCCCGGCGGTGATTCCGACCAGGCTAAGGGCGACGGCTCGTTGGATATCAAAAAATCGTACTATTGCACCGTATCTTACAACCATTTCTGGGATAGCGGAAAATGCTGTCTTTTGGATGCAAGTGCGGGTACGGGCAAGGATGCCAGCAACTATATGACCTATCACCACAACTGGTTCGACCACTCCGATTCCCGTCACGCTAGGGTGCGCAACGCTTCGGCTGTTCACATTTACAATAACTATTTCGACGGCAACTCCAAGTACGGCGTAGGCGGAGCGGCAAGTTCAAGCACGTTTGTGGAAAGCAATTATTTCCGTTCCACTTCAAACAGTTCCAAGGCTATGATGATTTCCTTGCAGGGCACCGACGCGAAGGGCGACGGAACGTTCTCGGGTGAAGGCGGCGGTATGATAAAGGGATACGGCAATACTTTTGATATGCCTTACCAGCCTATACCTCATACGGAAAGCGCAACAGAATTCGATTATTACGCGGCGTCGACCAGGGATGAAGTTGTTCCTGAATCGTATAAAACCAAGTCCGGTAAAGGTGGCGGTAACACGTCGTACAGCAACTTCGATACGGCTGCCGACTTCTATGAATACACCGCGGACACTGCCGAAGACGCGAAAGCTAATGTTATGAAGTACGCGGGCAGAATTGACGGTGGCGACCTTAAATGGGAGTTTGATAACGCAACCGAGGATGGAAACTACGATATAATTTCCGGCTTAAAGTCGGCAGTCGTAGGCTATAAGACGAGCGTCGTCAAGATTGGCGGCGTTGCAGTTTCGGGCGGCACCACGACGGGCGGTAACACAGGCACCGGAGAAGGTGAAGGCGAGGGTGAAGGCGAAAATCCTCCCGCAACCGTTGACGGTGAGATTAAGTTCATTCCTTCCGCAAGCGGCAACGGCTTTACGGTTGCAGGGTCTTCGAAGTCACATTCGGCAATTACCGTTGCAGGCGTCGAAATTCCCAAAAACAACGCTTTAAAAATGGACAGCAGCGCGTCAATTACGTTTACGACAACCAAGGAAATGACGCTTACGCTGTATCTTTTAAATAATAAGACGGTAAAAATAGACGACGTTGAAAGCGGTACGCCTACCCAGAGCGGGAACGCTTACGTCGTGACGGTTACGTTAGCGGCGGGTGCGCACTCTATAACGAAGGGCGGCGGAGAGAATAGTTTATATCTTCTCGTATTAACGCCTAAATCGTAAAACAAATTAAAACGAACTTGCAGCCGACGGGTTTTCCGTCGGCTGTTCGTATAAGGGGCATAAAATGCTGAAATTATTCGCAATAAAAAATTCGTGCTTTGACGACGGGGAAAAGTATGAAAAATATTTTGCTCTTGCGGACGAAGCGCGGCGCGAAAAAATAAAAAATTTATCCGTGAGCGAAAAGCGCAGCCAATCGCTTGCCGCAGGGGTAATAGTGCCCCTTGCCCTCGAACGGCTGGGCTATGGCGGCGGCGTTCAAATAGAGTACGGCGAACACGGCAAACCGCGCTTGGTACAACCCAAAGGGTTGTTTTTCAATATTTCCCATTCGGGCGAGTGGACGGTGGCGGCGTTTTCGGACTGCGAAGTCGGCGTGGATATTCAGCAAATCAAGCCAATTGATATGCGGCTTGCGGACAGATTTTTTGCGGCGGAGGAGAGGGAAGCGCTTGCGCAAGCAAAGGACGGCGCGCAGGACTTATTCTTCCGTTTATGGGCGATTAAAGAAAGCTATTTAAAGGCGCTGGGCACGGGGCTTTCCCGCCCGTTGAATTCGTTTGCCGTGCGGTTTACGGAAAGCGGAGTGAAGGCAGACGGGTGGTACGCCGTCGAAATAAACGCGTTTAAAGGCTACAAAATTGCCTGCTGCACGGCACGGCTTCAGCCCCTGCCCGAACCCGAGATTTTAACCGTTTGAACGCCTTATATCTATTATAAATATTGCTAACAATTGGTTTGGCGTGCAGGGGGCTAATTTATTTGCAAAATGCTTGAAAATGTGATAAAATACGGTAACGTAGTGTAATTATACATTTATACGGCTTTATTTTGCGGTTTTATGCAGAAAATACCATAAAGGAGGCGGCGAAAGTCAATGAAAAATTTTCAGACCATAAAGCGGAAATATCTCATAATAGCTATCGTTGCGGGCATCGTGCTGGGCGTATGCTGCGGCGTTGCCGTCACCTGCGCCCTTGCGGTGGCGTTCAAGCGCTGCGCGGTCAACTTTTTCTGGGCGTTATATATTCCCGTTGCCTTAGTGCTTTCGGCGGGGTTCGGCGGACTTTTTTATCTGCTGCTGCGCCCCACCGACCAAAAGATAGCCAAAAAGCTGGATAAACAGTACGGGCTCAACCAGAAGGCGCAGACCATGATCGAGTTTGCAAACGCCGAAGGACCCATGCCCGCGCTGCAGAGGGAGCAGGCAAACGAGGTTCTGGGCGAGGTAGCCAAAAAGCGCGTCAACGTAAACTGGCTGTGGAAGTTCGCGTTTATTCCCGTGCTTGCGCTGGCAATGCTTTTCGTCGGCATATTCGTGCCCGCCAAAAAATCGGCGGAGCCCGTGGATCCTCCCTATAACATGACCGAAGCGCAGAAAACGGCGCTGAACAACCTTATTGCGGACGTTCGGGCATCGTCCCTTTCGACCGAGCTTAAAACCTCCACGGTGGAGGTTCTTAACGGTCTTTTAGACGGACTGGAAAAAGAAAAGTCGCAGATTGAAATGAAAAAGGCGGTAATATCGGCGGTAAGAATCATAGACGCCACGGTAGCCGCGGCAAATTCGTATATAAAGCTGAGCGAGACGCTTGGTGCGGACGAAAGTCTTTCGCCCCTTGCGGAGGCGCTTTCGGGCGGCGCAACCTTCTACGTTTCGGGCAGCACTCAGATAACCTCCTTCGACGGAGTCAAGGCAAAGGAAAAGGAAGCCGACGAGCGCATTTCTTCAATTTTAAACGGCTGGACGGCAACCTTTATGGAGCAGTTTGCAACCAAAGAGGACGAAAATTCCGACCCCGTGCCCATTGCGGGCGAGGAGGCATCGCAAAAGCTGAACGCGTTTGCAACTGCTCTCGGCACAAAGCTTCAGGCTTCCGCCTACGCGCCCAAGGGCGAGGAGGGCGAAAAGCTTGACCCCTTGTACGCCGCGTTGTCCGCGTTTGCTACGAGTCAGAGCGAGCTTACGCAAAAGTATGAAAACGTAAGCGCGGCAGCCTATAAGAGCAGTATAAACGGCAACTGCGATGCGTTCGTGACCGCCTGCGTAAAGGCGCTTGCCGTCCAGTCGTACAACTGCACGATGGACGAATACGTAAGAAATTCGCTTGCGAGAATTTTCGGAATAAACCCTTCGGAATTCGGCGACAGTCCCGCCGTCGTACAGCCCGATGGCGGCAATAATAACGACCCCAATAATATTAATCAGGGCGCGCCGCCCAACGGCGAGATAATTTACGCCAGCGACGATATGGTGCTGGACGTGGATACGGGCGAGCTCGTGCATTACGGTCAGCTTTTAAACAAGTATTACCTTGCGGTGACCGAGCATATCCGGTCGGGAGCGTGCGGCGACGAAATAGCAATGTATATAAGGCAGTATTTCAATCTTCTCAACAGCAAGATGGAAGAAAGCGAATAAAATTTTAAAAAAATTTCCGGGAGAAATATAAATGGCTAAAAAGAAAGGTACGGCAGAAGTTACTGTGGAAAGCGGCGCACAGCCCGTTGAAGAGGCTATAAAGGTTACGGCGCCCTCTTCGGACGTGGAGCGCAACACCGAAAGGGTTAAGGCGTTCAGCAAGTCGATTGCAAAGGTAAGAGCGGAGCTTGCTAAGGACGTGGTCGGTCAGCAGGAAATTATCGACAACGTTTTAATAGCGATAGTCGCGGGCGGCAACGTTCTTTTGGAAGGCGTTCCCGGCGTCGGCAAGACCCGTCTGGTGCGCTCGCTCGGCAAGACGCTCGGTCTGCCCTTCTCGCGTATACAGTTCACGCCCGACCTGATGCCTTCGGACGTCACGGGCACCAACGTTATCGAAAAGGGTGCGGACGGCAAGATGAACACCGTGTTCCAGCGCGGACCCATATTTGCCAACCTCGTGCTTGCGGACGAAATCAACCGTGCGACTCCCAAGACGCAGTCTTCGATGCTCGAGGTTATGCAGGAGCACAAGGTAACCATTGCAAAGCAGACCTATACTTTAAGCGAGCCCTTCTTCGTGCTTGCAACCGAAAACCCCATCGAGCAGGACGGCACTTATCCCCTGCCCGAGGCGCAGATGGACCGCTTTATATTCAAGCTTATAGTCAAGTTCCCCTCCGTGCAGGAGCTTGCGGATATAGTCAATATGACGCAGGTAACTATGGACGAAACGGCGGAAGCGGTTATCGACGGTCCCACGGTTATGGAGATGCGCAGCCTTGCAAAGTGCGTGCCCGTAATCGACGACGTTTTGAAGTACGCGGTCAACCTCGTTTCCAATTCCCACCCCGAACTCGAAAAGACTTCGGAAACGGCTAAAAAGTATATCAAGTACGGCGCGTCGCCCCGTGCGGCGCAGGCGCTTATAACCGCCGCAAAGGTAAGGGCTTTAATGAACGGCAACTACAACGTTTCCTACGAGGATATCGACGCGCTTGCCTGCCCCGTACTCCGCCACAGGATAAAGGTCAACTACACCGCGGTGAACGAGAAGCTGGGCGTTGACGACGTAATTGAAATGTTGGTTGCAGAAAATAAAAAGAAGTCATAAAACGGATTATACGAAAAACGCACAATGGTAAAAACGGTTATTGACGAGGAGTTGCTGCAGCAGATAGAGCTGTTACAGACTCGCATCAAAAGTAACGTCGCGGGTATGTTCGGCGGCAAGCATAAGAACAAGTCTTCCGGTTCGTCGTGCGAATTTGCCGATTACAGGGAGTACGTCCCCGGCGACGACATAACCAAAATCGATTGGAACGCATACGCCCGTTTCGAAAAGCTTTACACCAAGCTGTTTCTGGACGAAAGGCAGATGCACACCCGCATCTATATAGACGCGAGCAATTCAATGGGTTACGGTAAGGGTAAAAAAGACGAACAGGCGCTTAAAATCGCGGCGGCGTTCGCCTATCTTTCCGTGTGCGAAATGGACAAGGTTTCGATTTATACCGTGCGCGACAGGCAGCTTGAAGGCGTAATAAACGGCATGCTGGGCAAGGAAGCGTATATCAACGCGATTGGCGCTTTAAACGGCGTGGAGTTTTCGGGCGACAGCTATATTAGCGACGCAATAGTACCTTCTACCGTGGGCTACGGCGACGGTATGTCCGTAATCATTTCCGACTTTTTAACAGACAATAATTACGAGGCGGCTATTGACCACCTTGCGGGTAAGAAGAGGCACGTCCTGTGCGTTCAGGTGCTTTCCAAAGAGGAACTGCACCCCAAGGCGCGCGGAAAAATGCACTTCTTCGACAGCGAGGATACGGGCAGATATTACCGCAAGAATATTACGAGGGAAATTGCGCAGGCGTACAAAAAAGCCGTGGATTACGCCACGGGCAGAATACGCGAATACTGCGCGGCGCGCGGCGCGGACTATCTTCTGGTGTGCGCCGATGACCCCGTAAGCAAGCTGTTCT
>WFLX010015861.1_pt1 | contig 14175 bp, 12 predicted proteins | sample 4967041 | NCBI WGS metagenome assembly WFLX01 (sample SAMN12857096, study PRJNA449069) | gut metagenome | isolation source: stool from male and female vole | host: Microtus ochrogaster | place: USA:Florida | collected 2017
CCTGGTAATGGAGGGCATAAGTTCAGGGTGTTTGGTTCTGCTAATGCTGACCATAGAGCTGCGAATGTCGAGATGTTCTATATCCGTCATGATGACAAATTGCAATCTGCCGGAGCCTACTTTTTCCCGGATGTCAAGAAAGGGGATGCTTTCAACTTTGATATCGTATCAGCCTTTACTGGCTATGCTCCTAAATCGTTCCTTGGATTCATGATTAAGGATGATATGTTTCCCGCATCAAATGCAGTAACGGAAGAAGTCAAGAATAGGGAACAAGTTACTTCGATTCAGAGAGATAATGAAGTAAGGGATGAAATTCGCATTTCTGATAAAGATGAAATAAGAGCAAGTCAGATATCCNAAGNCANTAGTATTCATAATGAAGNTGAGGTNTGTGCGTCTTACCCGGNTGGNATNTCTTCTTTAATNNCATGGCTTTCTTCAAATGTCCGTTATNCCGAAGCCGCTCAACAAAACAATATCCAAGGCAAGGTCGTAGTCAAATTCATTGTGGAGAAAGATGGTAGCATTTCAAATGTGGATGTTATCAGAAGTGTTGATCGCGATCTTGACAGAGAGGCTCTTCGAGTAGTCAATATGATGCCGAAATGGAATCCTGGAACTAACAAAGGAGTTCCTGTAAGGTCATATTTCACTCTTCCTGTCAATTTTAGAATCCCATCAAAAAAATAAAACTTTATGCGCTATCGAATTATTTTGATCGTATCGTTGCTTTTGACGATGGCAACGGATGCGTTTGCTTATATTGCAAAGCCATCCAAATTGACGCCTACCATTACCTGGGAGATAACTGATGATGGAGTGCTGCGCATATACGGTACTGGCGAGATGCCGGATTTTGAGTATGGAGAACATAATTTTTGGCTTGACAAGAAATATTTTCCAAACAAAATTAAACGAATTGAGATAGGTGAAGGAATTATAAAAATTGGAAAATACGCATTCCACTCTCAGTCTATATTTTCCAGTGATAAATTAAAGGATGTAGTCATTTCGCTCCCTTCAACATTAACAAGTCTTGGAAGCAATGCACTTGATGGTGTCAAATTGGAATCCTCTCGATTGCCTGATAAGATACTTGTGTTATCTGAAGGCAGTCTTGGAGGAGCGTTAGTTCCTGACGGAATTCTTATTATTCCGCCCTCTGTCAAAAGAATTGAAAACTTAAGTCTCGGATTGTCAAATCTTAAAGAGATTATTATCGAAGGAACTCCAAAACTTGGACATTCTGCCTTCCTTCCTTTAAGTAATATTTCTGTGACATTTAGGGATCCCGCCATTGAATTGATCTCCCTCATTAAAGATCCAAGAAATTGGACAACGCATACTGCGAAAGTCAGTAATATTACTCTGATTGTTCCAGAGTCAACCTCAGTACCTAAAGAATTTGAAAGCCTCGTAATAGAAAAAAGTTACAAAATTGAAGTGAATAATGAAATTGAAGTTGCTGTTGGTGAACTTGAATACCGGGCCGAGAATGACAGTAAGATTTCTATTTCAATTGACGAATACCTTTCTCAAAAAATGCCAACATGGGAGGAATATCTTTCAGTCAGGGCCTCTACTTTGCCAAAACAGNTAACNGAATANAATGCTAAGGCTGACATAAATTTCAGAATAGAAAAGTGGCAAAAGAAAGGTGAATTCGAATCAACCGAAGAATGGAAGAATAGGGTGAATGAAAAGACGNGAGCTGAAATGCTTGCAAAGTTAACAGCGGAATGGAATAAAAAATCCCAAGAAACAGCAGAAACCTACAATAGGTTAATGGCGCAATATAAAAAGGAATATGAGCAACAAAGAGAGGCTCATAAAAAGGAATTCTACATTAATCTTGCAAAAGCCGCTATAAAAGAATATAAGAGTGATTCATATAGACTTGATTCTCCTTACGATGCAGATAACCAAACATTTCTGATCAACACCAAATATCATGGAGATATATTGTTGAGTGTTCCCCGTTCAGAAGCTCAAGGGTTCAAACAAAATTGGAGCAGTATTGTAAGCAAAATGGATTTCGCTTTCCTTCCAGATTCAGAATCTTCTGTCGGACTTTCTCGGATTATCTTCCCGTACAACGGTAAGGAATATTCTTATGATGGAAAGACTCAAACGGCTTATAAAGTAGAGGATCCTAATTATGCATTCACTCCGCTTGAAGTGACGGGATTGAAAATCGATGATTTGGCAGTTGCTGACATTCCTGCTCCAGAGTCTCAAGGAAAACTTCTGACTCAGCAGAAACAGAATGATACAAAGAAAGGGAAGACCATCCTATCTGACATAGATCAGGATATTCCAAACGGAACTATAAAAAGAGACAAGACCTTTGCCTTTATNATTGCNAACGAGAACTATACAAGGACAGATCCTGTCACTTTCGCTCTCAATGATGGGGAATCGATGAAGAAATATTGTGAGAAGACACTTGGAATACCGGCTTCAAATATAACATATGTCGCTGATGCCTCTCTCAACGACATGCGCTATCAGTTGAAGCGAATATCAGACATCTGTTCCGCGTTTGGCAATGAGGCTTCGGTGCTCGTATATTATGCCGGTCATGGAGTGCCGGAAGAGGGGTCTTCTGATGCTTATCTCTTGCCTGTAGACGGTTATGCTGAGAGTGTTAAGACGGGTCTTTCNCTGAAGGAAATGGTGGATGCGCTTGGAGGTTTGCCTGCCTCTAATGTTACATTGCTTCTGGATGCCTGCTTCAGCGGAACAGGACGCGAAGGAAAGACACTATATGCCTCAAGAGGTGTGGCCATGAAGCCAAAGAGTGTAATGCCCAAAGGTAACCTTGTGNTGTTNTCTGCATCCCAAGGTGTGGAATCTGCCCAACCATACAAGGAAAAAGGACATGGACTCTTCACATACTATCTCCTTAAGAAACTCAAAGAAACAAAAGGACAAGTCAATCTCGGAGAGTTGACAGAATATGTGATCGACAATGTAAAGCGCACATCAGTAGTAGAAGGNAAAATCCAGACCCCAACAGTCAATGCCTCCAGCGACAAAGCCGATTGGCGCGAGATAAATTTATAATATGGTGAAGTAATTCCTAAGAATAATTATATTTATTTGATTAATAATGAAACAGAACCGAATCTTAATGATGATGGCCTTTGCTTTCATCACCCTTATTGCCCCACAGTTCTTATCTGCAGAAGCAAAACAGGTCCATATTAATGGAAATCAAAAGACTCTTAAGTTATCCCCAAATGGTCTATGGGTATATGACTGTGGTCCTCAAGAAATCTACGGCGAACTTGTCAATCTTACAAATACGATCAATCTTCATCTCGACAAACCGACTACGTCTAATCCTTATGATATTGATTGCGACAAGTCGTATGGCGAAATGGACTTCTCTGCTCATAGGGTATATCAATATGTTATTACAGATGTNGAATCTTTAGGGAATAATAAATACAAAATCAAAACTATTAGTAACAGGGATGAGATTGGCGAAGAAACGCACACCCTGACTTTTGACCCAATTACAAATACTGTTAGATTGAACCAGAGCGACCCTTTCTGGTCAGTAGGTCTTGAAGAATATCCCGATGGAATCCTTGCCGAAATCACTGGAAACAATGTAAATTTCCGGAGCGGTCCAGGCACTAATTATCCAGTGGCGCAGACCCCATATTTTCATTATTCCCAAGATGGAAAAAAATATCCTCATGGGTGTTACTCATTGACAGGATATAATTCGGAGCGTGTTATTATCCTCCCTGAATTCGACAACCTTGACTGGTATCGTATAGCTGTGCCTAATATTTCAGAAGGAACCTATAATTATGCATGGGTATCCAAAAGATATTGCAAACCAATATTGTCTGAGGGGCTTAAGCACAAGCAGCCTAAAGAGATATATGTGTTAGCTGATAATGACGAGCCGGCTGATGACGAACTCGGATGCTGGGAACCCTCTATGACATTGATATTTGTATTTGATAATGGGATATGTTGTAAACTTGACAGTTATCAAGGCACAGTCTCTTGGGGCTACTATTATCCAGACCAACAATATATCAATTTCTTCATGACTTCTCGAGCCAACTATACTAATGAAAGGGAGTCAGGCCTTTCAGTTGATGTTGGAGAAGATGCGGTTTCATTTGATGTAAGTAAAAGATGTTCCATTGCATCAGTGGGTATTCCAGAAGCTAAAGATTGGGAATATTTGCCATGCATGTCCTTCTTTGACAGTGATCAAATACAAAAGATCATGAAGGATGTAATAAGGAAAAACAAGCCGCAACCAGCTTTCGATATCGTTCTGAAAGAAGACCTCGACAAATACAAATACTACTCCTTCGACACTACCGACTAATACCCCATAATCAAGAGGACGAATCATAACTTATATTATGATTCGCCCTCTTTATCTTACTCTTCTTCAAATTCTTTAAGATATTTTTCAAGAATTGGTATCATCTCAGGGATATCCAAGGTAATTGTTGCCCATATTTTCTGAGGACTCATAGTATAATAATCATGTACCATTATGTGCCTCATACCAATTATTGCATCCCAAGGTAACTCCGGATGGGAGTTTTTGAATTCTTTTGTTAATTTGTAGGCTGCTTCCCCAATGATTTCTACCAGTTTTGCAAGTCCGAAAAATAGGATTCTATCTTTTTGAATGGACTCTAAAGAATGTTTCGGAGATTCTTCCTTTAGGATTTGTGCTGCATCAAGCATATGGCGAATTCTTCCTGGGTCTTTAACTTTTTCTCTCATATATTAGAATTTTATCTCTATCTACAGAAGCACGTGCAAATTCTTTTAGCCCTTCAGATTCGACGAGGTCAACTTGGCGCCCCAATAAATGTGAAAGTTCCATAAGCATTCCTCCAATTTTTAGNAGAGATACTACACCCTNAGATTCATCATAATCCACTAAAATGTCGATATCGCTTGAGGGGGTCTCCTCGCCGCGAGAATATGATCCGAACAGCCAAGCTCTCAATACAGGCTTATCTTGAAAATAATTCTTGATGACTGGGATGATGTCTGATATTTTCTTATTAACCATATTTTATTGAGTTTTTACTTAGAACACTTTATTTGTGAATGTCTTTACTATTAAATTAGATTATGTAATGTATTTTGCAAAATTACCTATTTATGTAATAAAAAACAAACATTTTCCAGATTTTTTATCTTGATAAAATTTAAATATTACTTAACTCGGTTTGATGCTTCACACTGGAGGTGGAAGTGTATGGAATATCGATCACATAACTGGCGTAAAATATTAGTTCTTGTGGATAATTTTGTTTTTTTTATAAAAGTTGAATTAAAACTTAAATTTTAGTTNAGAAAATTTGGAAACTAAAAGAATAGTTATTAACTTTGCATCGTTAAACTAAAATTTAAGTTTTAATTATGAAAAGAAAGCCGAATAAACTTACAGAGAAGGAAGCCGAGATAATGGAGCGTCTCTGGAATGAAGGACCGCAGACCATCAGGGAATTGCTTGCCGCTTATCCAGATCCTAAACCTCATTTCAATACAATNTCTACAATTGTGCGNGTATTGATNGACAAGGGTTTTGTGGCTCATGTCGGNGAGAAGAATGGAGCTTTCACNTACGGNGCTCTTGTGGAGAGCAGCGAATTGAGTGGAAGCAGTTTGGCTCGCCTTGTCAAGAATTATTTCAACAATAGTTATCGGTCNGTGGTGTCGGCTCTTGTGGATCAAGAGAAGATCTCTGTAGATGAATTGCGTGAGATAATTGACATGGTGGAGAAACGTAATAATAAGTGACCGCAATGGGTANTTTCTTTGCTTATACGATTTATTCGGGNGTATTCCTTCTGTTTTTATTTTTGTTTTATAAAGTGCTTATATCTAATGAAAAACAGATATTGCTCAACCGCATATTACTTCTCTCATGCTATGCCTTGGCATTTGCTGCTTGGCCGTTGAGCCAGATAGAGTGGAGAAGGGGCGGAATAGCAACTACTACACTTGTTGGAATAGAGATGCCAATGATGCAAGATGTAGGTGTTGGGGAGGGAACTCAATCGAAAATACTGATGATTTTGATTTGGATTTATATTGTTGGCGCTTCTGCAGTTCTCTTGANCAGTTTGTTTTCTGTGGCTAAAATCATCTTGTATCTCAGAAAAGGAACATTGCATCGGCGCAAAGGTTACACTCTTATAGTAATGCCCGATAATGAGACGGCTCCTTTCAGCATTGGAAGATACATAGTCATGAGCGCATCAGACTATAAGTCGATAAATGATGCAGTCATAGCTCATGAAGCAGCTCACATCAAATGCCGACATTATCTGGACCTTATTTTGGCGCANATCGTCTGCATAGTGCTTTGGTATAATCCTGCATCNTGGTTGATGCGCGATGAATTGAAACTCTTGCATGAGTATCAAGCAGATGATGAGGTGCTTGAAAGTGGGGTTGACCCAACGGCCTACCAGATGCTTCTAATTAGAAAAACAGTAGGCAATCGTTTTCAGACGCTTGCCAATAGTCTTAACCACAGTAAACTCAAAAATAGAATTGCGATGATGCAGAAAGAGAAGAGCGGTGGATTTCGCCGCATGCGAGTGCTTGCCCTTGCCATAGCACCCATGGTAGCCTTTGGAGTGATGAATCTTCCGGCAGTGGCATCAGATCTTAAGGGTCTGGAGGATATTTCCTTGACGGAGGACCTTAAAGAAGTGATGAAGAAGGAAAATGTCAAAGGTTCTAAAAAATACTCTAATGAGCCTTTAAAGTTGGACGGAAATTTGATGTTGTTTGTTGGACCATGTGCTGATGTTGAGCATGGTGATGACAGTAATCAAGTCGTGATGGTGAATGGAAAGCGTCTCACTGAACAAATTGAATTAAATACTGAAGACATTGAAACTTTAGTGAATTATCCACCAAGTACAGAATTTCCTGGAGGTTTGGTTGATATTCGCCTAAAAAAGAAATGATATTAAGTATTTTGCCACGAACTATTCTTATATTCGTGGCAAAACTTTTTTTTGTGTGTATTTTGATAAATTGAATTTTAATTGTAAGTTTGTAACGAAAAGAATAATAAAGAATAATAAGGAGGATTAATAATCTATAGTGATGACAAAGATTGAAAATGAGACTCAGTTTGAGGAGGCACTTAAAAGAGTTGAGTACCTTATGCTTAATACTCCAGAGGATTTGCCAGCTAACGATCCTCAGATGGCCGAACTTATTAGACTTGGCAATATGGTAGCGGATTATGATGAAGAACACTATTCACTTGGAGTGCCATCGCTAATAGACATGATAAAGCTCAGAATGTATGAAATGGGATTGACCCAGGCTGCTTTGGCTAAACTCATAGGGGTGAGTCCCTCAAGAATCAGCGACTATCTTTCTGGAAAGAGCGAACCAACGCTTAAAGTAGGACGCCTTCTAAGCCAGAAGCTTGATATTGATCCAGCAATTGTTCTTGGAGTATAGACTCCATGAAATTAAGAAAAGAGAACCTTAATTTTGAGGTTCTCTAATTGTATTTTAATAAAGTTTATGGAAGATTAAGCTTTTTGATTTGCCTATTAAGAGATTTATTGCTAATTTTGCACTTTATTGGGATGGAAAGGTTAATTTAGAATTAATGTAATATGACTATCAACGAAGTTCAAGACGAAATAATCGACGAAATGTCTGGAATGGACGACTGGCTCGATCGTTATGCCTATATCATTGATTTAGGCAATACTCTTCCCCCCATCCCCGAAGAAATGAAGACCCCGACCAACCTCATCGAAGGTTGCCAAAGCCGCGTTTGGATCGACGCAAAAGAAAACGAAGATAAGAAAATCCACTTTGAGGCCGACTCCGATGCGCTTATAGTAAAAGGAATTGTCGCCCTCCTCATGCGTGTGCTCAACGACCGAACCCCAGATGAAATACTCGGCGCAGACCTTTACTTCATAGACAAAATCGGACTGCGGGAGCATCTTTCTCCCACACGCAGCAACGGTCTGGTGGCAATGGTGAAGCAAATCCACAACTACGCCACTGCGTTTAAGCTCCTTAATAAGAGAGACTGATAAGAGAACTCTGATATCTCTGATACCTCTGATTACTGACAACTAAAATATAACAACTATGTTCAAAAACCAACCGGCAGGACTCTACGTGCTCGCTCTCGCGAACACCGGTGAGCGTTTTGGCTACTACACCATGCTCGCCATTTTCCTATTCTTCCTCCAGGCTAAATTCGGCTTCGACGCCACCTGGACAGGCCAGATATTTTCCATATTCCTGGCCCTTGTGTATTTCATGCCAGTTTTCGGCGGCTGGCTCGCCGATCGCTGGAGCTTCAACAAATGTGTTCTTGCCGGTATTGCCGTAATGTTTGTAGGCTACGCCCTCATGTCGGCTCCTACTCCCATTCGTTCTAATACCTCATTCATGATTCTTTTGGCAGCCTTGCTGCTAATCGCCACCGGCACAGGCCTTTTTAAAGGCAACCTGCAGGTTATGGTAGGCGACCTTTATAATAATCCTCAATATAGCGATCGCCGAGATGCTGCATTCTCTCTATTCTACATGGCAATCAACCTTGGCTCAATGTTTGCCCCCGGTGCAGCTATCGCTCTTAAAAACATGGCGCTCAACAAGGCCGGATTCCTTACCAACAATCCGATGGCGGCTACAGTCAGCAACTGGTGTCTCGATACAAACGGCTTCTCAAACATGCCGACTGATCAGGAGACCCTCAAGAGTATGACTGACTTCGCCGTTAAGAACGGAATGGAACAAGGAGGCGACTTGGCTGCTTGGCTCACAGGTTATCTTCAGACTTTTGCAGATGGGTGTTCTGCACATTTCGCGTCTCTTACAGACTTTGCCAGCGGTTATATTTCCGCTTTCTCCACCGGTTGCACCTACGCTTTCTCGCTCGCTTGCGCTTCGCTGATCGTCAGCTTCCTCATATATACTCTCGGTCGCAAGACATATAAGCATATCATCACAGATGCTCCAAAGCAGCAAGATGGCAAGAAAGCAGCCGTGGCAAGCAACGAGCCTGAACTCACTCCCGAACAGACAAAACAGCGAGTTGTGGCTTTGTTCCTCGTCTTTGCTGTAGTTATTTTCTTCTGGATGGTATTCCATCAGAATGGTCAGACTCTTACTGAGTTTGCAAAGAGCTGTACTTCTCCAGAATCTTCTTCTTGGACACGCATTGGCTTCAACCTCGGTGCCCTCGCAGCAATTGCTGCAGGCGTTTATGCCCTCTTCGGAGTAATCCAGTCAAAGACTCCCAAAGGAAAGACCATCAGCGTATTCATCCTTGCAGTGTGTGCGGGAATAGTATTCTGGCTCTATATGGGCATGCCTTCTACCCTCACCAATATTGACCCGGCTGCCTACCAGCAGTTTAACCCATTCTTTGTAGTGGCATTGACTCCGTTCTCTCTCGCTCTCTTTGGATGGCTTAACAAGAAAGGTAAGGAGCCCTCTGCTCCTCGTAAAATCGGTTATGGTATGGTTGTAGCCGGTATNGCATACCTTGTGATGGTGTTTGGTTCCCTTTCACTTGTTGGTACCAATGGCGATGTCTCTACCAACTGGCTGATCCTTACTTATCTCCTTCTTACATTTGCTGAACTTCTCCTTTCTCCGATGGGTATCTCCTTCGTCAGCAAGGTGGCTCCTCCGAAGTTGAAGGGTGCTATGATGGGTGGATGGTTTGCCGCTACTGCAGTGGGCAACTACCTCGTGTCAATCCCTATGCTCCTTTGGGGTAAGATTCCGGTTTGGACCATTTGGGTAATTCTTATCGCGCTCTGTCTCCTCTCGGCTGCGTTCATATTCTCTCAGATGAAGAAACTTGAGGCTGCTACGGGTGATATGCCAGAGCCAGTTCCAGATTCTACCCTTGCAGATCCAGTAGAATAATATTCAATTATACGGGGCCGCCCATAACGTGACGGCCCCAAAATCTTAATTGCATTACTATGGCAAATAATTCTGAATTCAGCAGTAAAATAGGACTCATAGCCGCAACCGTAGGAAGTGCGGTCGGACTTGGAAACGTTTGGCGTTTCCCTGCGGAGACACAAGCGCATGGCGGAGCTGCCTTCTTGCTTGTATATGTAGTGTGTGTGATTCTTTTTGGCATCCCTGTGATGCTTGGAGAATTTGCAATTGGGCGAGCTGGAAAAAGCGATGCTATCGATAGTTATCGNAAGCTTAGTCCGNGGCAACCTTGGTGGATTNCAGGATTCTTTGGCATTGTCTGCTCNTACCTGATCCTTACTTTCTATATGGTGGTATCAGGCTGGACTCTTGAATACCTATTTCAATCTCTTAGCGGAGAACTTTTCACTCCAATTCCGGGAGTAGAGGAAGGAAGCAATNTCCAATTTGCCGATAGNNTGCAAGACTANGTNGCTGGNGTATGGCCACCGNTGATATGGACTTGGATCACTATAGTAATATGTGGTGCTGTGCTATGCATGGGAGTGCAGAAAGGTATTGAGCGTATGAGCAATATCCTTATGCCTCTGCTATTCCTTATACTTATTATCCTGTGCATAACTGCAATGACGCTTCCAAAAGCATCAGAGGGCCTTGCCTACTTCTTCCATCCTGATTTTTCNAAGATCACCCCAAATGTGTGCATCAGTGCTCTTGGACAGGCATTTTTCTCTTTAAGTCTTGGCATGGGTACTCTTATCACTTATGGAAGTTACTTCAAGNAAGATACCANTCTTACTAAGACTGCCTTTACAGTCTCGCTTCTTGATATGGCGGTAGCTATTCTTGTGGGTATGATTATATTCCCGGGGGTGATGTCGTTTGGATTGGAGGGGGAATCTTTCGGCGGGTCAGCACTCGTGTTTGTGACTTTCCCGGAGATATTCAATAAGATGTGGTGTCCACAATTATGGTCGTCNCTCTTCTTTATTCTTCTNTCNGTGGCTGCCTTGACAAGCAGTATCTCCATTGCAGAGGTATCTATTGCTTATTTCAGCAATCACTTTAAGATGAAGCGAATTCCTGCTACTTGTCTGGTGCTTGTTCCCCTCATCCTTCTAAGTGCATTATCATCTTTGAGCAATGGTGTGCTTTCTGACTGGACAATATTCGGCTATACCATTTTTGATGCATGCGATGCATTCACCGCCAATATCCTGATGCCATTAGGAGCCTTGATTATGGCTATTTATCTTGGATGGTTTGCTCCTAAGGGNATGATGAAAGATCAGCTTACCAATGGAGGGACATTGCACAATCGTTTTGCTGCTCCAGTCATGTTTCTGNTGAANTGGGTGACTCCTATCCTTATTGTCTTAATATTCGCGGCATCATTATTGATGAAATGAAGACCAATCTAAAAGAAATATCCAATATTCTCGATACTCCTATAAAAGGTAAAAATCGGGAAATAGAACTACTTCTCACCGACTCGCGGAGCCTTACGGATGCCGCGAAGTCGCTTTTTTTTGCCCTACGCGGTGCAAGCAATGATGGACACCGATATGTGGAAGATCTGTATTCCCGTGGTGTGCGAAGTTTCGTAGTGGAGGAGTTGCCATCTAATCTAAAAGACCTTCCCGACGCCTCTTGGATAGTGGTGGCAGATACTCTTAAAGCACTCCAGAAAGTGGGTGCCATGGGTCGCGCCAATGCTTCGTGGGTAGTCGCAATCACCGGATCCAGAGGTAAAACCACTCTTAAGGAATGGCTTTTCCAGATTCTTTCTCCATCGGTCAATGTCAGCCGTAGCCCGCGTAGCTATAACTCGCAGATTGGCGTGCCTTTAAGTATGTGGGGTATCAGAAGTGGAAGTGATGTAGCCTTGATTGAGGCTGGTATCTCTAAAACCGGTGAGATGAAATCTATTGCTGATTGCATTGCTCCGGATATAGTGGTGATTACCAACGTGGGGGATGCTCACGCTCAAGGCTTCTCATCCAGAGATGAAAAGATACGCGAGAAAGTCTCTTTGGCTGCCGGAGATACAGTGAAGAAAGTGATCTATTGCGTTGATGATCCGGAAGTGGATAGAGAAGTCAGGGTTCAATGCAAGGGAAAAGAACTCATAGGGTGGGATAAAAAGGATATTTCTGCCGATATATTTGGAANAGATTTCGAANCANCGGAAATAAAAGATTGGGAAATTGAAAATGCAGGGCATGCAATAGCAATAGCCAAAAGTCTTGGTCTTGAAGATGATGAAATCAAAAGCAGAATAAAAAAACTATATCGTATCGGCACTCGCCTGAATGTGAGTGAAGGCGTAAACGACTGTCTTGTAATTCACGATTCATACACTTCTGATCAGTCTTCGCTTGCGCCTGCTCTCGACTTTATGAAGCGTCGTCTTGCTCCGGGCAGTAAGGAGACTCTCATAGTAAGTGATTTGCTTCATGAGGCTGACTCTTCTGAAGATGTTATAGCCTCTATGGCTGACATGCTNAAAATGGCTGGCGTGAAGAGACTNATTGGAGTTGGAAAGGCTATGAAGAGGGGAGCGCCTGTCCTCTCTAAGGTAGTTGATGAATCTGTATTCTTTGACACTACTGANGATCTCCTNGCCTCTCTAAGCACATCTGATTTCTGCAATGAGACTATTCTTCTGAAAGGTGCACCTGAATTTCAATTCGGGCGTATTGCTCAGCTTCTTGAGGCTCGCACCCACGAGACTGTGCTGGAGGTGAATCTTGATGCAGTGGTCAGAAACTACAATTATTTCCGGTCGAAACTTCCTGCCGGTACTGGGCTTGTGGCGATGGTGAAGGCTTCAGGATACGGGGCTGGAAGTTATGAGATAGCACGCACTCTGCAAGATTGTGGTGCCTCCTATCTTGCTGTCGCAGTGCTTGATGAGGGTATTGATTTGCGTCGGAGAGGTATCACAATGCCAATAATGGTAATGAATCCCAAGGTGGTCAACTACAGGCAGATGTTTGCAAATCGCCTTGAACCGGAAGTCTTCTCGATGCCAATGCTCATTGACGTTGTCAAAGAGGCTGAAAAGTATGGCGTGGAAGACTACCCTGTGCATATCAAACTTGATACTGGAATGCACAGAATGGGTTTTATAGAGGAAGAACTCCCTGAAGTCATGAGGATTCTAAACTCCACCAAAGCTGTGCGCATAGCATCCGCTTTCAGTCATCTCGCCACTGCCGATTGCCTTGATATGGATGATTACACTCTTCTTCAACTTCAGCGTTTCGACCGATTTACTTCATACATGCTTTCACAATCTCCTCGCCCATTCCTTCGCCATGTGTTGAATTCAGCCGGTATATTGCGATTCCCGGAGTATCACTACGATATGGCTCGCCTTGGAATTGGCCTTTATGGCGTGAATACCCTTCCCCCTGAAGTGGAGTCCCCATTGTCGGTGGTGAGCACTCTGCGCACAGTCATTATTGCCATTCGCGAGTGGAAGAAAGGGGAGAGCATAGGTTATGCACGCCGATCCATTCTTGAGCGTGATTCTCGGATTGCCACCATTCCTATTGGATATGCCGATGGGATGAACCGACATTTTGGACGTGGAAACATCACAGTAAAAGTCAACGGCAAGGATGCCCCTACCGTTGGTAATATCTGTATGGATGCCTGCATGATTGATATCACCGGCATTGATTGCAAAGAAGGAGATGTCGTAGAAATTTTCGGACCTTCATCATCAGTCGACCGACTCTCCGACCTCCTCGACACTATNCCCTANGANATCCTNACTTCCGTNTCCCCCCGNGTCAAGAGGGTCTACTATCGNGANTGANTCCANNTCTNCCCCTTTAGGGGGCANNGGGGCTTGCGGCTGAAGGGTCACTTTGCCATCAGCCATTTCGATGATGCGGTCGGCGATTCCTGCGAGTGTTGAGTCGTGGGTCACCATTACTACGGTCTGTCCGAACTTGTCGCGTAAGTCGATGAAGATATTTTGAATTTCTTCCCTATTGGCAGAGTCAAGGCTGCCGGTTGGCTCGTCGGCAAAGATTATTTCCGGGTCGTTGATGAGCGCGCGTGCTATGGCAGTGCGCTGACGTTCGCCGCCACTCATGGCTGATGGCTGATGGTCTAATCTCTCCGCAAGACCCTACTCAGCAAGAAGTCCGGCTTCCATTTCCATTGCCTTTCTCTTTGACGTCCCAGCTATCATGGCTGCAA
>WFLX010378492.1_pt1 | contig 14170 bp, 6 predicted proteins | sample 4967041 | NCBI WGS metagenome assembly WFLX01 (sample SAMN12857096, study PRJNA449069) | gut metagenome | isolation source: stool from male and female vole | host: Microtus ochrogaster | place: USA:Florida | collected 2017
CGAAGTTAAACCAATACCAGTAAATAGAATTAAGGCTGTTTTAGCAGAGAAACAGGTTTCGGCTAAACGGCTTTGTGAAGCAGTTGGAAAGAACGAGACAACAGTTTCTCGTTGGTGTAACAACAAAGTTCAGCCTTCCGTTAATCAACTTCAAGAAATAGCTCACTTCTTGGACGTAGATGTGAGAGAATTATTATGCCCAACAAAGTAAATCTATATGTTTAAGATAATATGGGATAAATCGAACAATGGAGTTCGCCTGACGTTGGCACCATCGTCTGGGGAGGCTCTTAATGTAGCTCCGCGTCCTGTATTTTGGGAGGAACTTGATTTCCTCGGCCTTGATAAACTTGGCTGGACTTACCCTCATAGCGAGGCACCGCTCCTTTGGGCTTGCGATCGACGCTATTTCTATAAAGGAGAACTTGTACTTGAAGTGTCTGGAGGTGATTTATTTGAAAATCATTCATTTTCCCATATTTCACCTCAGAACATTACATTATCTCCGATTGATATTGAATCGCTTCGGGTCGCTAATGAAGACTCATTATTCTTGCTTGAACATGAAGCAATGGAGTTTATTGACACCGAATATCGTAAATACAAAGCTGTCGAAAAGGCAAAACAAGTTAATCCAGACATAGATTTTCAACAACTTGCTGAGAATTTGTCAAAAAAACAGAAAACACAATATGCTGTCGTCAAGGAAGACTGCGATAGTTTCGATGTTATGCCGATCGACGAGATGCAAGCTAAAGGCAAATCGGCTGTATTGAAAAGTAAAATAGATTTCTTCGTATGTTCTTTCTCTGGAGGCAAAGACTCGCAAGTAATACTTGACCTCGTAACTCGCGTTATTCCAGAGAAAGACCTTGTTGTAATCTATTCCGACACTGGTTATGAACTTCCTCCTTCTCTCGAATTATACGAGGAAGTCAAAGAGTTTTATCATAAGCAATACCCCGAACTGAGATTTTTCACTTCTAAGAACAAGCAACCGCTCATGTATTATTGGGATAAGATGGGCGCTCCCAGTCGTGTTCTTAGATGGTGTTGCAGCATTATGAAATCGGCACCATTAGCTGTTCTGCTAAAAGAACTCAATGGCGGCGAGAAGCAGCCTTCGGCAATTCTTTTTGATGGTGTTAGAGCCGAAGAAAGCGTCAATCGTGCGGGCCGTAGCAGGATTGGCAAAAATGCCAAACATAATAACATCATAAACATAAGTCCAATTCTCGATTGGAATGCTACCGAAACCTATCTATATATTTTATTAAAAGGACTTCCTTTCAATAAAGCATATCGACAGGGATTTTCTCGTGTTGGCTGTGTAATTTGTCCCTATTCTTCAAAATGGAGCGAGAATATTGCCTCGAAAATTTATCCCGACTCTATAAATCCTTTTATCGATGCAATTAGAGTCTCACTTGAAGATGCAAAAACGGCTGGAGTGGAGAACTACATTAAAATCGGCAAATGGAAAGAGCGAGCAGGAGGTCGAACTGTTAAGTGCGAGTCTGCTTTAACTTTCGTGGAAGAAGGAGTTGATTTTAAGGCAGTAATAAAATCTCCTCGAGAGGATGTTTTCCAATGGTTTAACATTTTGGGAGAAACCAAATGTCAAAGCACTGCATCGGAAACAACCGGCGTATTAAACTATAAGAGAAATCTATATAAATACCGAATTTCTTCTTTAGGCGACAACTCATTTGGAGTCGAGGTGTATGGTACTAATAATGACGTTGTCTTTATTAGCCATCTGAAAAAGGTACTTTATAAATCTACCTATTGTATTCATTGCGAGGTATGCGAAGTTGAGTGTCCAACGGGGGCGCTAAAAGTTTCCCCTTATGTGTCAATAGATACCACAAAATGCGTTCATTGCCTTAAATGCATCGATTTTGATGGTAAAGGCTGTATGTCCGCTTCATCAGTTAATATATCAACAGGCGATAATAGAACAAAAATGCAATCTACAAAATCAGGCATTAACCGTTATAATGACGGAATGGGATTGAGAGAGGCATGGTTAAAGAAATATTTCTCTAACCATGTGAATTTCTTTAATGACGATTCTCATGGGTTAAATCCCCGTTATCAGATACCACCGTTCATCAACTGGATGAGAGAGGCTGGTATACTCGAAGAAACCAACAAATCAATTTCAGAAGTTGGCGAACTTCTCCGCACCCATTTCGCAACTGATTCCAATGCCGTTTGGGAAATTATCTTCATAAATCTTACTGAGAACTCAGAAGTCGCAAAATGGTATTTCAGTGAGGTTCCCTATGGAAAAAACTTTACCAAGCAGGAACTTGAAATCATGATACAAAAATCGTATCCCGATTTGAAAGATCGCACCTTAAAGAACCCGCTCAACTCTCTCTTAAACACATTCAAAGAGAGTCCGTTAGGTGATGATGTTCCAGTAGGTGTACCTACAACGGTTGCTCGCAAGCCTGGTATTATACGTAAGGCTCATAATGACCTTTCGCTCGTAGCCACCGCATACTCGCTTTATCGCTACGCTGAGAAAACCGGACGTTACTCACTTACTGTCTCGGAGTTCTATAACCCTGAACAAAAGGAGGGTATTGTTCGACAATTCGGTATTGAGCGCGATGCTTTCGAGCAAAATCTTCGCTCTCTCGAGCAAGACAACAACCACGTTCTTCGCTCGGAGTTGAAAATGGGTCTCGACAACATCATTCTTCGTGAGGACCTGAAATCCGAAGACATCCTCAAACTCCTTCTATAAAACCATCGAATAACTTCACTTGAAAAATGGCCACAAAATACTCGGATATAATAAGGCTTCAAGACTTCCTACCCGTCTATGACATCATGGACGAAAGCCCGAAGGCTTGGCAGTCGTTCATACCGACCAATCAATTTTGCGATCTACTGAACCAATCTCTCACTGCTATTACAAGCAAAGAGGTCAGTAAGCGCAAAAGTATATGGGTTCGCGGTACGTTCGGCACTGGTAAGAGTCACGCGAGCGCAGTTGTCAAGCACCTACTTTGCGACGATTACAACAATGTCAGTTCCTACATTGAATCGTTACCAGACGAGGCTCTAAAAGCTCGTATTAAAAACCTTCGTCAAAGCGGCAAGAAATACTTTGCTGTCACCTTGAAAGGCGTTGAAAAGGCATACGACATTCCGCGTTTTACATTGTCGCTCCAACGTGAAACTCAAAAGGCTCTGAAAAGGATTCATCCAGACTTCGTTGTTCAGTCAGATTATCTCAGTGCCAAAAATTGGATATCGAGCCATCGCGACATTTTCGAGGCAAATGTGCTGGGCCATGATGATGAACTNGACTCAACTGTATCTACTACCGAAGANGTACTTAACCGTCTTGATGCNTGCGATACGGGCATGTACCTTATGGTAGAACGCGCNATCAGAGAAAATGTCGGTTCAGTATTNGAACAGCAGGGCATCAGCGACTGGCTCGTTGAAGTGGAGAAAGAGATTGAAAAGCGAGGGATCGCCAATGGTCTTATCATCTTCTGGGATGAATTTACCTCGGTTATGGATACGCTCAAAAGTGACCGTATCAACCTCCTTCAGAATATAGCCGAAAAATCGCAGAACAATAATGTATTCCTTTTCCTTATTTCGCACCGTATCGAGATACAAAACTCCGACAACAAGGACAAGGATATAACGAAAATGAGCGACCGCTATATTCACATTCCTTATCAGATGGACGAAGTCAGCACATATCTAATTATGCGCCACAGCTTCACCATTCCTGATGCTGCCGGAAATGCTGAATATTACAATCTTCAGAAAAAACTCGCCCCGAAGCTTCAAGAAACCCTTGACTTCGTNACNGATAATAATGCCGAGCAAAANCAACATATTAGTAGATTGCTTCCGATGCATCCTTATACNGCTTATCTTTGCTCNACAATNTCTAACTTTGTTGGTTCATCCAATCGAAGTGTNATAAAGTTTATGCATGATGAGGAAAGNGGCTTTGANGCCTTCCTCAATGANGAATCCAACTATAATACCGGNACNCTCCTGACGGCGGATGCNCTTTGGGATTTCTTCTACNCTGAGTTTGATGAGGATGTTGCAAGTTCCACCTTCACTAATATCTATCGGTCATATGAANGTACNGTTGCNGCNCAGGGTGANGATTACCTTCGCGTATTCAAANCCATNCTTCTTCTAAATGCACTTTCTCCNAAGTTCAANCAAGANCCTGAAAAGTTGAAACCCNTTGACAGGGTATTTCAACTTATCTTTGCNGGAGANCGTGCCGAGAACAAGATTATNGANATTTTGAATTGGCTTAATGACAAGAAAGTCGTTGTGCGAAATGTATTCGACCAATTCAAAATCACCGGAAGCTCGTACAATCAGGCGGAGATAAATGACAAACGTCAGCGTGTCGAAACCGATTATCGACTAGCGCAAGACATTGTCGGTTATGACATCCCATCTTCAGAAGCCATCAAAGACTTATTTAAGATTGGCGNAACCGTAAGACGAGAAGTCCTCGTTACGTTCTTGTCTTGCGAAGAACAAGAGGCCGTAATTCGCAGTCGCCTTAATAAGTTCACTCAGGGTAAGCCAAACTATCTGCGCGTCGCCATATTCTTCTCTATTANAGAATCTGACCGAGATAGCAAAAACACAATCCTCAAAAACTTCTCAGCAGATTTTGAGAACCTTGTAATCTTACTTCCTGATGAAGCTCTTTCACAAAACTGTTACTCACGTTTTGTGGACTCTATCGCGCACAGTCTCGTGGCCGAAAGCCATTTCAACAAGACTGAAGCTAAAGAGTATGAAAAAGCCGCACATCAGTTCGTAATCAAGTGGATTCAGGCTCTGCTCAATAATACCTATACTTGCTATTTCAACAACGTTGTCTACAATGAAGGCACCGTTGCTCAAATTCCTGACCTTCTCAACTATAAGTTNAGTGTCAAAGCCTNTCCTCATGGCTTNGAGTCTGTCAAAGAATTTGGCAAGAAAGGTGTTAAGGACAACTTCTTTNTNGACAAGAACTGTCCGAAAGTTATCCAACAAATTCTCGAAGCTCAACNGGCTTCACAGATTACTTCACACGGTGGTAATCCCGANCCTATCCGTTATATCTTTGAGGATAACGGCAANACACTTCTTACTCCTGCCGGAGAACTGTCAGAATATGCTAAAAATTCCGACTTGTGGATTACAAACGTGTGCCGCCTGATGGATAAGTGCATGGAGGATGCACGAAAGAAATACAACGACCGATTCAGTCTTGGTGACATATTGGCTCCATTCGTTTCAGGACCCTACGGTTTCTTTACTTCATTTGCCAACTGCGCTGCTCTTTCGTTTGCCATTCGCAAACATAAAGAGGATCTCTTTGTCCCCGGTGTTTCACAGCCCATTTCAGATGATAAACTCTCCGATATGCTTGTGGAAATATTCAAGGCATGGACTAAGGACGGAAAAGCTGACTCTCCAAATAAGTTTCTTCTTCGCTTTGGGTCTCCGGAAGAAACCCAACTTAAGGAGCTAATTATAGACCTATTCGATCTCATGAAAGTTCCGGGTATAAATGTCCAAGAAATCAAGAGTCTCGAAAATGCCAAGTGGGCAGTCCAAGAATATTGTAAGACCAAGATCATGCAACCTCTTTGGACTCTGCTTCACGTTCCTACGATTCCCCATGAACAGAAGGATGCTATAAAAGACTTGATTTATATCTTTGAACAAGAAAATCCCTCAGTAGATAAAATCAAATCGGTTTACAAAAAACTCAAACTCGATAATGTTCCATTAAATATTATATTAACCAATATGGCGAGNTACCAAACTGGGTTTAGAGCTTTTGTAAACAGCATTGAAGAAGCGCCAATTAAGCCGGAGTGGTGGAACGAGATGCTTGAAGCTATCGACACACTTCCATCTGAAATCGCGTTCCGAAAGGAAGCGGATGTCCGTCAAAAAATCGTTGCTTTCTATATAAAGAAAACAACGAAACCGCCAGTAGTACCTCCAACTACCGGACCGGGTCCTGATACCCCTCCGCTGCCTCCGGTTACACCTCCATCATCGAGAATGTCTGAGGCTAAGGATAAGATCAAGAGTATTAATATGCCGAATATGTTCTGGCAGAAACTCGCTCTTGACCTTCTTAACGACCATCCTGAACTCGCAGATTTTTTCGCAGACTTGAATATATGATAACGGCCACTGATAAAATCATTCGCTTCAACAATCTCGACGAATTGAAGACTGCGATAGGCAATGACATCAAATCAAAAGATGTCCTTGCTCAGCGTTACTGTGTCCGCTTCATTATGCTTAACGACTTTAAAACCTTCCGCGAACTTACAAAGTTTCTTGCGGTAGGTTTAAACGTTAAGATGTATGAGCTTCAGACCCTGACATTAGGCGATGATAAAACAATTACAATTGATATGCTCAGTGAAGCTATTACCTCTATCACTGCGTCATCATTAGTAACGCCATTTTCTGAACTTGTGCGCTTCTATAAGGAGGAAGACTTTAACGGCTTCTTCAACGAAATCATTCTTACCGAGGACTTAAAAAACCCCGGTAAGAGAATTTACATTCCTATAATCGGCTTGAACAACAGGTTTAATGATTTCTTGAAGAATTTTGGCCGTATTCAAGAAAGCGCACCCATATGGCAACTTTATTCGCCGCAAGATGACAAAGTAAAGGTGTTCATATCCAAGTTTAAAATTCCATTCCTTCCCGAAGGCTCGGAATACTATAAACTTGACACCATGAAAGATTGGCTGAACTTTTGGCGCAAGCAAGCACCACAAGAAAAAATTCTTTGTTCTGCCAAGCCTATAAGGACAGGATGGCGCAACTCTCGTCCGGACTCGATTTTCACCTTTGTAGAGGTAACAAATGTGTATGAATTTATTACCGAATTTCTAGGCGTATCAATTCCATTTGCTTACAACGAGTCCGAATCAGCACATTGGGAGAAACTGCTCGAAGCAATTTCTTCTATGCCTCGGGGCTCTTTCTTGTGGAAGACTTATATTGAAAAGCATTTCAACACATGGGAGTTCAGCCTCAAACGCATCTTAGACATTTGGGCTGAAGATAAGCGTCTGAATTATGACCGTTGGTTACTTAAAAATTATCTTCTTCATTCTAACCAGCTTGATTCTAAGCCATATACACGATTGTGTCTTGAAGAAACAACTGATTATTTTAATCCTGCGGTTTTCTTCGTCAAACTTGCCGAGCGAATATTCTATACAACGACCGCCGCAGAGCGTGAGAAGTATGTCGAGGAACGCTATCACCTGCTTCATAATGAAGCATCGCGTTTCAGAGAGATTGTGCCTAAGAGCAGCCAAGATTGGATTATGGAGCAACTAGTTTCGATTGCTCAAAACGAGTCTGACCTAAGTACTGCAAAGAAACTGTGTACAGGTACATTTGACTTCGAGAAAGAACTGTATTTTGGCTGGTTTCAGCTTCATTCTGATAATGATTTCGGAATGTCGCACCTCAAAGAGTTCTATCCCGACCTTCATGCCTATCTTGCCGCTAATGATAATTCTTTCTACCATCAAGNTGCAGAATGGCTTTCGGACTATTTCAAGGCATACCNAGAGGCAAAAATCAAANATTCATTTANCGATGATATTGAATCATTCATCAGTACATATAACGAAAGCGACACCACATTCTGGGATTGGTACTATAAACACTCCACGTGTCATGACCTTTACCATGAATTGATGGCTGACCCTTTTCGCCAACCAGACAAAGTATATTGGATTGATGGTCTCGGTGCTGAATTTATTCCATTCATTCTGTATCTCGTTGAAAAATCAAAATCCGGTTTTGAGGTGATCGAAGCGCAGGTGGCAACCACCGGTTTACCTTCAAACACCTCTCTTAATCGGTTTGATGTTGACGAGAAGACTCTCTTTAAATATGGTGAACTTGACGCTCTTGCACACTCCGGTCACTACCGTACGCGCAAGACCCTCATTGAAGAATTGAATACAATCCGAAAGATTGTAACCTCAATTCTACATGATAACAGTGTTGGGAACCATACCATTGCAATAGTTTCAGATCACGGATTAAGTGCGCTTTCCCGGCTTTGCGAACCACACAAACTTACGGGCAAAGCCCATCATGAAGGACGCTATATCCCTTATACTTCAGATATAGCGGCTGATTCAATGCCCGAATATATCACAGTGAAAAATCCTGATGACAACCAGGATTATAAAGTCGCTCTTACTCATTCATCACTCGGACGGAAACCAAGCCATGAAGTGCATGGTGGCTGTACTCCTGAAGAAGTGCTTGCTCCCGTTTATCGTANTAACCANTGNCGNTGCATCGAAGNCGATTAAATACGATATTAAANCANTCAAGACCGACTTGCCGGTNTCAAGCCCNNTNNTNGAGTGCATCATTAATCCCAAGCCAAAATCAGCGAAACTGATTGTCGGCAATCATGTGATTGATATGGATGCAACAGGAACCAAGTGGTCAGGCTATATTCCCAAAGCCGTTGAAGGTAGTCTCGTTGTCAGTGTTCTACCCGAAAGAGGTAAAGTGACGAGCTTTGATATTAATATTTACGGCTTGGGTATAGGTAACTCACTCTCAGATTTTGATTTATAACCATGAGCGAGATAGGAAAGAAAATAAAAACGGTATTCGGTCAAGCCACTGTTTACAAAAATCCCGATAACAACGAAGTTTTTATCGGTAGAAATCTTCCGTCATTTGTCAAGGACTATTTACTTGCAACGCATATTGACCTTGACGGCTCTTTGCGACGCGAGGCACTAGTGGAGTTTCTGGATAAGCATATCCCGGTAAACCACAATGCTATTCGTGCTCGATTGATGCAGGGAGAAGTGCTGACACTTTTAACGCGTTTCGAGGTTAGTACTAACCTCGCTGGGAACAAGACCCAGTTCCAAATTCCGGAAATGGGTATCAAGAATAATGATACTCTCATTCCTCAACACATTGTTGAGGAATACCCCGACGATTTAATCGACGGGGAGAAGTGGGGCATCATTAAACTTGTCTATATTCCGCCTATGGACAATAGCCGTGGTTATGTCGAGATGGCTAAGTTCAAGCCATTCCGACCCCTCGAAAAACTCGACCTAGACTCTTTCCGAGAGGGCAGAAAACAGTTCTCCGTTGATGAATGGATTGATGTTTTATTGTCGGCTATGGAGTACACTCCTGAGGCTTTCGCCAATAAAACTCAAAAGCTCGAATTTCTCTCTCGCTTGTTACCGTTCATCGAGCCTCGTCTCAATTTCATAGAACTTGCGCCCAAGGGTACCGGTAAATCATACGTCTTTGGAAACCTTTCCAAATTCGTATGGCTCATTGGCGGTGGCAAAGTATCTCGCGCGAAACTTTTCTACGACAAATCCCGTAAGACTCCCGGCATAATGCTTCATCACGACCTTGTCGCCCTTGATGAAATCCAATCAATTTCGTTTACCGATAACATGGAGATGCGTTCTATTTTGAAGAACTATCTGGAATACGGAAAAACGAATGTGGATAATTATGAGTTTATGTCGGAGTGCGGCCTGATATTGCTTGGCAATATTCCCTTATCGGAAGAAGGCTTCCCCTTGTCTGATAACTACCTTGATGAACTACCCGATGCCTTTAAGGAATCGGCTTTAATCGATCGCTTCCAAGGATTTATCGAGGGTTGGTTGTTGCCTCGCGTAACTACCGATATGGCTCTGCGCGATTGGACTCTCAACGTTGAATTTTTCTCGGAGGTTCTCCATCAATTACGAACAGCCCCCGAGTATTCAAACATTGTCAATCAACTCGTATCGGTGCCGAACGGCTCTGATATGCGCCATGTCAAGGCGGTTCAGCGTACTGCAACCGCTTATCTTAAACTTCTCTTTCCGCACATAAAGAAAAAAGAAGATTTGGATATTGATGAGTTCTATACTTATTGCCTGAAACCGGCAATTCATCGTAGAGATATTATTAGAAAACAATGTGCAAGCATTGATCGCGAAAGTTCTTTTGCGAAACCGATGCCGGAATTCACTCTAAAATATTAAGCATGGCTTCTGATATTGATAAACTTCGCTCACTATACATCAAGTACGACATCCTTGCCGCCTCTGGCGATGATGTCGTAGCTGATCTGCGCAAAGAAATTAATAATCTTGAACTTTCGGTTTTAAGAGATTGCATTCTTCCGAAAGTCGCTAAGCTTTTATATAAGGAGACATGCGAACTCAGATGCAACATAGATTGCAGTCTGCAATCTATTGACGGTAAAATCGAATATTCATTTTGTACTGATAATTCTCCTCTCGTTAGATCCTCATTATCTGAAGTGGAGAGTAAGGAATCAGATACGCTTAATGAGGAAGTAACGTATAACAATAAAATAATTGAAAAACTGTCTTCTTCACTAGCTCGATTGTCCGAATTAACCGCTGAGATTGAATTCTGCAAATCCAAAGCAATAAAATACGTTTCACAATTGCAAAGACCACAGTTCAAGACAGAAGATGGCTGTTCTATGGTTATAGAACAGGAAGACAGTCCGGAGACACGTAAATTCGAGTCAAAACATCGCGCAATGTTCTCTTTAAATGGAGGTCGACCAATGAACAAAAGGCAGACGGTTCTTGAAACCATCCGCCTTTACGTCAAGACACATCCAACAGCAACTTTTGAACAATTAGAAACTGTATTTCCTAAGGAATTGCAAGGTAGCTACGGAATAATTACTCCGATATCTACCATTCGTAGTCGCATTCAAAATGGATACGATGATGAACGTCGCTATTATCTTGATAGAGGCAAAATACTTCGTTCATTTGATGGAATTGAGTTTGCCGTGTGCTCCCAATGGGGGCATCAATTCTCTCATTTCCAAACTTATGTGTACAACACTTTTAATTGGACTATTAAAGAAATATAATTTCAATACAACGGCTAATCTGTTTTCTATGCAAGAAGAATACACACTCGAGTATGACGCTTTTTTACGTTCATTTGGACTGTCGAAGAATGGGAAATATGCATTTTTACTAGGTGCAGGATGTTCTATATCCTCAGGTCTGCCTTCCGCTCAACAGTGTATATGGGATTGGAAAAAAGCAATATATGTGACTCGAAATAAGGTGACTGCTCCAGTGTTTGATGTTAGACAAGAAAATGTACAAAAGACTATTCAAAATTGGCTCGACAGCACTGGAGAATTCCCTCGTTTGGATTCTGAAGATGAATATGTATTTTACGTTGAGAAAGCTTATCCCATTGAGGCAGATAGAAAGGAATATTTTGCACAGTTGTCTAGAAATGCAAAGCCATCCATTGGATATAAATTACTCGTTGAACTATTTAGATTTGGGAAAATTGCATCTATATGGAGTACAAATTTTGACGGATTAGTTGAAAAAGCAGCTAATAAAGCAGATGTGTCTTGTGTCAATGTAAATATCAATACCGCAGACTTAATATACTCACAACCTTATTCTGAAGATTTACTCTATGTAGCATTACATGGAGACTATAAATTCACTAAATTAAAGAATACATCGTCTGAATTAGATTCTCAAGTAAGCGTTTTTGAGCAAAGCCTTCAGAATCACTTATCGGTTAATTCACTTATTGTTATTGGATATTCTGGCAGAGATAAGTCTCTAATGAATGCGTTAAAAAAAGCATTTACCCAACCGGGAAGTGGAAAACTATTTTGGCTGGGGTATGGGGACAATATGTCTGATTCAGTACAAAATTTAATTAACCATTGTCGTGCAAATAATAGAGAGGCTTATTATATAAATTCTGTAGGGTTTGACGAGACTATGCTTTCAATAATGGAGCATTGCTTCTACGATGACACTGAGAAAAGAGGAAGAATAGAATCTATAAAGAATGATGCTTCTGCAGCTACATATAATGGTACAGCAATTCAATTAAGGACTGGTAATATTTTCAATTCTAAATTAAAATTAAATCTATATCCGCTAATACTACCCCAATTTTATTATCAAATAGACTTGACTTTATTGCCGTCTCATGTAGTAGATAATCTTTCTGAGCTTACTCAAAAAGCAGCTTTTATATATTCAATTAGTGGGTCTCAGATTTATGCTTTTGCATCCATATCACAATTAGTAGAAACGTTTTGTATATCATCTCCACACGCTATACAACAAGTGCAGTTACCAGCCAGTCCTCTATCCAATGGCATTATTAAAAACCTAATACTCAAATCGATAATTTATGGCCTTTCATTGGGGAAAGAACACCTCCATATATCTTATGGAGAGCGGTGCATCTGGAATGACTCAAAACGGTTCTTGGGAACAGGCTACGAAGCATTAAAAATCAATGTACATCCGAATGGTTATAATAGCTATGTTCTTGTATCTTTATCACCTACAATTTATTTTGTTAGAGGTGAAAATGTCCCTCGTCTAAAACGACAAGACATTACCCGTAAATATATTGATTCTTTAAAAAATAAAGATTTTAATACGAAGATTGCCGACTGGGAAATTGATATTTTCGGTGGGAAGAAATTATCATGGTCTATTGGTGAAAATCAAGAAGCTAATTGTTGTTTTTCGCTAGGTAATAATAGTGCTTATGGAGGAATATATGATCCTGAAAGTAACGAGCCGCAGTTTGTCTTGTCTAAAAGAGAAATTTGGGCGGGTAAAAAAATAACCGAACCTAAACTTCTTTTTGCTGATTCTACTGGAGACTCAATTGTTGCTGATTCCAATCCTATGAGAGGACTCACATGTGGTCGTCCATTAGAAAAAGTTTTGACTTTGCATTCAAATAGTCCAATATATCTTGGTGTTATCTGTCCTGTTTCATATTCAAAAAGACTTCATGAATTCCTATCTAAACTAAATCTTAGATGTACACCGAAATACCTTGATTATATTCAACCATATCCAGGTTTTGAAAAGGCTTATTCATCGATATTAGACATTCCTGACGTTGAAGATAAATCTCGCTGGATAAATTGTAATGACACACAACTTGATGCTAAAGCATTAGCATCTAAGATATGTGAATTTTCACAAAAAATCAGCGAAAATTATCCAAATTTCACCGTTGTCGTTTTCATTCCTAATAGTTGGGAGACATTAAAAGAATATACGTCACACGAAGAGACATTTAATCTTCATAATTACGTAAAGGCTTTTGGAGCCCAATCCAGAATTACAACCCAGTTTATTGAGGAGAAAACTCTCTCAAATTCCATGGATTGCGAGAAACGTTGGTGGTTATCACTCGCGTTGTTTGTTAAAGCACAAAGAGTCCCTTGGTCCTTGGCTCACCTTGATATGGATTCTGCATATGCTGGTATTGGTTTTAGTATAAACTCTTCTAAAGAAAAAGGGAAACAACTTGTCATAGGTTGTAGCCATTTATATAATAGTCAAGGTCAGGGGTTAAAATACCGATTACGACAAATAGATAATCCGCTATGGATAGACAGAAAGAATCCCTATTTATCAGAATCAGAAGCATATAAATTCGGCCTTTCAATTTTAGACCTGTTTCATGAATCTATGGAAAGATTTCCCAAAAGAGTTGTAATTCATAAGAGGACTATTTTCCAACCATCTGAAATAAATGGGTTAAGAAAGGCTCTTGCAACTGGAGGCGTGAAAGAAATTGATCTCATTTCAATTACGGAAGAATCGAATATTAAAGGGATTTCTCAAATAGCTAATGCCTATGGGATAGCAACAGATAATTATCCATTAAAACGAGGTACTTGTATGCAGATTTCTAATGATGAAATACTGCTGTGGACTCATGGCGTTGTTCCTTCTGTGCAAGCGGGTAGATTATACTATGCAGGTGGACGTGCAATTCCAGCTCCATTAAAAATTAGACGTTGTTACGGATCAACTGATATAGAAACCATAGCTTTAGAGGTACTATCATTTACAAAGATGGATTGGAACACATTTAACTTTTATAGTAAAGTACCAGCTACCGTATCCACATCAAATGTTGTTGCGCAGGTAGGTCGTTTACTAAATCATTATCCCAACAGTACCTTTGATTATAGGTTCTTTATATAAGATGACTCATAAGTTCGAGATACGAAATAGTACGGCGGAGTTCCTGATCTTTCAGATTGAGGGAA
>WFLX010010167.1_pt1 | contig 14169 bp, 14 predicted proteins | sample 4967041 | NCBI WGS metagenome assembly WFLX01 (sample SAMN12857096, study PRJNA449069) | gut metagenome | isolation source: stool from male and female vole | host: Microtus ochrogaster | place: USA:Florida | collected 2017
AGAACAACGTATTTTCGGCGACGGAGACTGGTTGCGTCCTCACCTGTTGCAGCTGTATGAATGTAGCGGAGTAACCCTTGAAGGAGTAAAATTCATCAATTCNCCGTTCTGGTGCGTGCATCTGCTNAAGTGTGACAATGTCATCTGNCGGTCACTGCGCTATGATGCCAAACTGGTCAANAATGATGGCATAGNCCCGGAAAGTTCGAAAAATGTACTCATNGAGGATATNCACTTTGACAACGGCGACGACAATATCGCAATAAAGAGCGGCCGTGACAATGATGGATGGAATTTGGCCTCACCGTGTGAGAATATAGTGATACGCAACTGCCATTTCAAGGGGCTGCATGCCGTAGTGATAGGCAGTGAAATGTCAGGTGGCATACGCAACATCATCATCGAGGATTGCGACTATGCGGGCTATTGCAAGCGTGGCATTTATGTAAAGACTAATCCTGACCGCGGAGGATTTATCGATGGAATATATGTTAGGGATTGTGTGTTTGATGAAGTCGAGGACCTGTTTTACGTCACAAGCCGATATGCCGGAGAGGGTCTTGACAATACTCACTTTACCGACATAAGGAACATCCATGTCGACGGACTGNGATGCAANAAAGTCACTGCAGCAGCCNTGGTGCTTCAGGGTACTAAGGAAAAACCGATANCTGACGTGAGCTTCCGCGGTNTCAAAGTCAACGAGGCCGTGACAGGCATCAACTTCTCCAACACCGGTATTGTAAGTATGGAGAACTGCCGTATCGGCGGAAAGATTGATGTCCCGACGCAAGTCACGGAAAAGGATAATCTTTTCGGCCGCTAACTCTTATTAAANCACTGCGCCGGATACGCTTGTCAGCATATCCGGCGCAGNTTCGTTATATCNTCTNTCTTCAGGCAAGAGTACCCTGCTTGAGCTGCTCCACGAATGAGTCGATGGCAGCCATTCTTGTAGGGATATCTATGTTCTGCGGACAATGACTCTTACATTCGCCACACCCTATGCAGTGTGACGCCTGACGCAGTTTAGGCACCTTGCGGTCATATCCGACAAGGAATGTCTTACGGGCCTTGGCATAATTGGGATCCTGGCTGCTTTCAGGCACATTTCCCTCGTTGACACACTTGTTGTAGTGGGCAAATATTGTCGGGATGTCGAGGCCGTAAGGACACGGCATGCAGTACTTGCAATCGGTACACGGCACAGTCGGATAGTTCAGGATCAGTTTGGCCGATGTCTCAAGCATATCGAGTTCCTCGGGAGTACATGGTTCCAGCGGAGAATAGGTCGCCAGATTATCCTGCAGATGCTCCATATAGGTCATGCCGCTCAACACCGTAAGTACTCCTTCCGGAGTACCGGCAAAGCGAAATGCCCAGGATGCGACACTGTCATCAGGACGATGCTGCTTGTAGGTCTCCATAATGTGATTGTTAACCGAAGCAAGACGGCCGCCAAGCAGGGGCTCCATGATTACGACCGGAATATTGCGTTTATGCAGCTCATTGTAGAGATATTCAGCATCGGTGTTGCGCTTGTTAACCTCCTTGGCATGCTTCCAGTCAACGTAGTTCATCTGTATCTGGGCAAAATCCCATTTGATCTCACCACGGTCCTGCATTGCCAGCAGATGATCAAACACCGCCACATCGCCATGATATGAGAAACCGAGATTGCGTATGCGGCCCGCCTCTCTCTCAGCCACAAGATAATCCAGAACTCCGTTGTCGATATAACGACCGTTCCATGCCTCCATACCGTCCATGCCGATACCGTGCAGCAACAGGTAGTCGATATAATCGGTGCGCAGCTCTTTTAAAGAATTATGATACATGGCCAGCGACCGTTCACGGCTCCATGTGGCCGGTGAGAAATTGGACAGCTTGGTAGCGATATAATAACTGTCACGAGGATGACGGCTCAAGGCAATACCGGTGGCTCCCTCACTGAAACCCTTGCAATAAGCAGGCGATGTATCGAAGTAGTTTACACCATGCTCAAGCGCATAATCAACGAGGCGGTTGATAGCCTCCTGATCGAGATTTGACTCCCCNTTCTTTGCTTTTTCAGGCAATGTAGGCCATCGCATACAGCCATATCCGAGGATNGAGACCTTATCACCCGTAGATGNATTGGTACGGTAGGTCATTTCTCCCGACTTAGCCTTTTTATCGGATGGCGCCGTAGCTGAAGCACCAGTATCATCAGCACGTTTTACACCGCAGCGAGCCAGTAATGCGGCCACGCTACCGGCACCGACTGTACGAAGAAAATTTCGGCGGGTAATATATGAGTCGTTATTTTTCATTACAATTACTCTTTTTTCAGATTATACGGTGATTTTCATGACCCTCTACGTAAATAGCGCTATAAGGACGTACGGGACACAGATTTTCACATGCGCCACAGCCTATGCAGCGTTCAGTGTCAACNGCCGGCACCTTTGGCGAGGACTTGTCATCGGGATCNAGCGANATCATGGTTATGGCCCCGGTAGGACAATGACGGGCACAATTGCCGCATTTCACTCCTTCCGTAGCCGGCAGACAGCTGTCACGGCGCCACACGGCGTGCCCTATCTGTATAGCGCTCTTATCAGCGCTGTCGATCGGCTTAATAGCCCCGGCCGGACATACCTCGGAACACTTGGTACACTCCGGGCGGCAATATCCGCGCTCATAGCTCATTTCCGGCAGCATGAAGGTCGACATGTCGGATGACGGGCGCAACACTCCGTTGGGACACTGCGTGACACAAAGCTGACATGACACACAATGCTGCGTGAAGTTGGCATAACTGAGGCTACCGGGAGGTGTAACGGGTGTCTTTCGTTCAGGACGTTTCTTATCCACGATATCGGCAAGGCCTCCGTCGACCAGCTTATCCTGAGCTTTTAACGCTGCCGACGCACCAAGCAAGGCGCCGACTGTAAGGAACGAACGACGACCGGCATCAGGAGCCGGTTCGTCGGTCACTGTTCTTGACGGATGGCAATAGCTGATGGCATTCTTAGAACAGTTGCCCAAGCAATCCATACATGCGACACATCGGGTGTAATCGATCGCATGATTTTTAGCATCGATACATGATGCCTTGCACTTACGGGCGCACAGTCCGCAGTTGATACATTTTGAAGTATCGATGACCGGCTTAAACCAGGAATACTGCGACAGGTAGCCCAATATGGTTCCGACGGGACATATCGTGTTACAGTAGGTGCGACCACCTATCCACGCAAGGATGCCGACGATAAGCAGAGTCACGACAGCCGTCACGGTCAAGGCTATAGGAACTACATAATCGATATGATAGAAATTATAGCTGTCCTCAGCCTCATGCGAGGCCATGAAGTTGTTGATTCCAACATAAACCGGCTTGACAAGACTGCTGACAATACGGCCGAACTCACTGTAAGGCTCAACTAATACAGCGTATCGGACAAGACCCGCAATCAACGCCATTACGAAAAGCGCCAATACGAGGATTCGAAGCCATGTCTTGGCCTGAGAAAAGCGGAAACGACGGGAACCGCCGGCCTTACCGTGAATCCAGGAGATGATATCCTGCATGATACCGAGCGGACAGATTACCGAACAATATACGCGTCCGAACAACAGTGCCAGCACAACGAGAAAAACAATTACGCCGATATTCATGGCCAACACCGCCGGCATAAACTGGATTTTGGCGACCCAGCCAAGCCAGTGTAAAACAGTTCCAGTGACATCTACAAACAATATCGTCACTGCAATAATGCTGATAACAGCTAAAATAACACGTATCGACTTTAACATTATTACTTTAATTTCATTGGTTTATCATACTCAAATAATGACCCTCACAACGGCCATAGCAAAATAGTATCATCAAGACATCTTTATGCACTATGTACAATCACTGCGTCGTCATTCATACATGATGGCTATACATACGCCAGACTTGATCGAATGATAAGTAGAGAAACGACATTCAGGCTGTGCATGTTAACATAATAATTTCTTAGATACAAATCTACGACAAAAAAACTACACTACGAATTTATTTTGGCCATTTATAATAAATTGACTATTTTCGCATAAGAAAACAAGCGAAATGAACCGGTTCACTCCATTTTCACTCAATTTACGGGGACGACTCTTTGAATGTAACCGTCCACAGGTCATGGGTATTATCAACGTGACTCCCGATTCATTCTATACACAATCGCGGACATTTGACAGTAGCGCGCTGATTGACCGTGTAAGCCGAATGATCGAGGATGGCGCCGACATGATCGATCTCGGCGGATATTCCTCACGCCCAGGAGCTGCCGATATTCCGGTAGCTGAAGAGATCGAGCGCATAGCCCGCGGAATGGAGGCAATACGTAAGGTTTCGTCCGACATCCCGGTAAGCATCGACACTTTCCGCGCCGAGGTCGCCGCCAAAGCCGTAACCGATCTCGGAGCCGACATGATAAATGACATCTCGGGAGGTGACATGGATGATCAGATGTGGACTACGGTAGCAGGCCTGAGAGTTCCTTATATAATCATGCACATGCGCGGCACTCCGGCTACAATGACATCGCTGACCGATTATGAGGATGTGACCGCCTCGGTGCTTGCTGATCTGGGAGCCAAACTCAACCGGCTGTCACTGCTCGGAATCAACGATATCATCGTGGATCCGGGGTTCGGATTTGCCAAAACAGTGGAACAGAACTACGAATTGATGGCTCATCTTGAGCTATTCCACATACTTGAACGTCCGCTTCTGGTCGGAATATCACGCAAGTCAATGATCTACAAGCTTCTCGGCATAACAGCCGAGGATGCACTCAACGGCACCACAGTGCTCAATACGGCCGCCCTCATGCAAGGTGCGTCAATATTGCGTGTACACGACGTGAAGGAAGCCGCGCAGGCTGTAAAAATAACATCATTAATCAACAACGGATAACGTAATCTACAGGAATGGCACCTTTCGGAATAAAAGACGCTCTTGACATACTGATAGTGGCGATGCTGCTGTTTTACCTTTACAGGATAATGAAGGAGTCAGGCACCATCAACATTTTCTTCGGTGTGCTTGCATTTATCATTGTATGGGTTGTCACTTCCGAGATCCTTGACATGCGCCTTATCGGAACTATCCTCGACAAGGTAATGTCAATCGGTCTTATCATTCTTGTGATATTGTTTCAGGATCAGATCAAAAGATTTCTTGTCGAGCTCGGCAATCATAACCGATGGAAGTTTTTGCGCAATCTGTTCCGCCATCACCGCAACAGCCGTATGGACGCCGATGAGCGCCGNAAANGGATCATGCCGATAANATATGCCNNCNTGTCAATGTCTAAATCAAAAACCGGAGCACTCATCGTAATCGAACAGTCAATACCCCTCGAAAACTATGAAAAGACCGGTGACATGATCGATGCCACAATAAATACACGACTGATCGAAAATATATTCTTTAAAAACTCACCGCTTCATGACGGAGCAATGATCATTGCCCATGACCGCATAAAGGCGGCCGGCTGCATTTTGCCGGTCAGCCACGACACAACCATCCCGCGCTCAATGGGACTGCGTCACAGATCGGCGCTCGGCATATCACAGGCGACTGATGCCGCAGCCATTGTGGTCAGCGAGGAAACAGGAAATATCTCATATGCCCACAAAGGGAAAATTGTCACTCGCCTTTCGTCGACTGATCTTGAACATCGNCTTTCCCATCTTGCTCTTGATGAGTAGCTTCATTGATGATNCCGTGCAGNCCGCAGGCACCGCAATTGTCACATGACTTTTTCTTCCCTTTATGACGGGTAGCCCGCAACAATGCTACGACAGCATANACTATCGCAACTACCACTATGACACCAACCAATATCCACTGAAGATTTATATCAGCATTCAAGTCACAGATTTTCATATAATATAGGGTTTTATTTTTAAGAATTCCTGTTCAAAATTGGGCGTAAACACGCCATTGCCTATCATCCGGTCTATTTCCTCGANATGCCAGAANCGGCCTTCACTCACCTCATCGGGATCAGGTTCAGGCACAACAGTATCATCAACAACCNTNAAAAACGGATTGACAAGCTCACGTTCNACCGATGANTGAAACACATACGGCGGCAGCTTCTCAGGCACGAAACCGGCAATACCCAATTCCTCACGGGCCTCACGCATCAGCGCGTCATCGACAGATTCACCGAAATCCACATGACCTCCCACAGCAGTGTCCCACTTTCCGGGCTGTATATCCTTATTCATGGAGCGTTTCTGCAGATACAGAAAGCCGCCTGGCCGCATGACGTGAAGATGTACTACCGGATGCAGCAGCATTGATCCGCCATGACACTCTCCGCGGGTGGCTTTGCCTATGACAGCACCTGTCTCATCGACTATCGGAAACAACTCACTTCGATTTACTCCCATATTTCTTTTTGATATATGTCGCCACTTTGGCCGGAGTCATGTCACCGGCACAATCATTAAAGTCAATACGCATGGCACATCCTTCACGGAAACGGCTGCATCCGTAGGCTGTGCGCCCTTTCAGCAAATAGCCTTCACCACATACCGGACACTTTATCTCTTCCAGACTCTTGACACGTGGTGCGCGCGGTTTCTTCTCGGCTGTCTCATCACCGGCAGGAGCCTTACGTTTCTTCGCCGTTTTTTCCTTGGCCTTCTCAGCCTCAACATCAATATGACGGGCGGAATTGTCGCTGAGGACATTGATCACGATATCCTTGATCAGTGCCTTCAGCTCAGAGATAAACTCGGCGGCTGAAAAGTCTCCGCGCTCTATGCGCCGCAATTTGTTTTCCCATAATCCGGTCAGTTTGGCNCTTTTAAGAAGCTCCTCGTTGATTGTCGCAATAAGATCAATACCGGCCTGGGATGGCAATATATTCTTACGNTCACGATATATGTAACGTCGCTTGAACAACGTCTCGATTATGGCCGCNCGTGTCGACGGACGGCCAATACCGTTTTCTTTCATCGCTTCACGCAATTCCTCGTCATCGACAGTCTTTCCGGCCGACTCCATGGCGCGCAGCAGAGTTCCTTCAGTATAGGGCTTAGGGGGCTGAGTCTGCTTTTTCTGTAATGATGGTTCATGAGGGCCGCTCTCCCCTACTTTAAATTCAGGCAAGATGCGGTCATCCGAATCTTTTACATCGTCAGCATCTTCCTTACCGGCATAAAGTGTGCGCCAGCCGGGAGATACTATAACCTTACCGGTAGTCTTGAAGTCNACATCCTCCACACGTGCCATTACCGTGGTGGAAAGGAACTCGCAATCAGGATAAAATGCGCCAATAAACCGCAGNGCTATCAGATGATACATCTTACGCTCATCGCCTACGAGAGACGATGGCGATTGTCCTGTCGGGATTATTGCATGGTGATCGGTCACTTTCGACGAGTCAAACACCTTCTTGGACTTCGGCAGCTTTTTAGCAAGCAAAGGAGCTGTCAGAGGAGCATAAGGGGTCATCTGACGCAGGATATCAGGCACCTTGCCATAGATATCGTCACTAAGATAAGTGGTGTCGACACGCGGGTAAGTGGTGACTTTCTTTTCGTATAATGACTGAATCAGGCGAAGTGTATCGTCAGCGGTCCAACCCCACTTTTTGTTGCACTCCACCTGAAGCGAAGTCAGGTCAAAGAGTCTTGGAGGTGCTTCACGGCCCTTCTTCTCACTGACATCGGTAATCGTGAGAGGCTTGTCTTGAATGGCAGCCAAGGCCTGGGATGCTTTCTCTTCAGAGTTGAAACGACCGGAAGCGGCGTTGAACGTAGTGTCGCGGTAGATAGTTTTCAGCTCCCAGTAATCTTCCGGCTTGAAATGGGTGATTTCATGATGGCGCTGCACTATCAGGGCAAGAGTAGGTGTCTGTACACGCCCTATCGAAAGCACGTTGCCCGGCGATGAGTATTTAAGTGAGTACAGCCTTGTGGCATTCATGCCGAGAATCCAGTCTCCGATGGCACGCGACAGGCCGGCATGATACAGCCGGTCATAATCCTTTTCAGGNTTAAGCGACTTAAAGCCCTCGCGTATCGCCTCATCAGTCAGCGAACTTATCCACAGACGCTTCACGGGACAGTGGATATCAGCTTTCTGCATCACCCAACGCTGTATGAGCTCACCCTCCTGACCGGCATCACCACAGTTGATGACCTCATCGGCCTCGGCTATCAGCGACTTGATTACATTGAACTGTTTTTCAATACCTTTGTCATCGATAACTTTTATACCGAAACGCGCAGGCAGCATCGGCAATGCCCCCAAAGACCATCGCTTCCACAATTCAGTATAATCGGCAGGCTCTTTCAGGGTACACAGATGACCGAATGTCCAGGTCACTCTGTATTCACCACCTTCGTAGTAGCCGTCACGCCGCTGTGAGGCGCCGAGTATAGCCGCGATATCACGTGCGACACTCGGTTTCTCAGTAATGCAGAGCTTCATCAATTACTTGTTGGTGAGCACACATGTATCAGTACCGCGGACTGTCTCTATGATAATGGTACCGACCGATATCGGCTCCATCACGTCAAAGTCTATTTCTATGGGTATTATACCGTCATCCTCCCATTGGAACCAGCGCTTGAAATCAATTCCGTCAATATCGGTTGCCGGAAATGAGCGCATACCGCTCTTNAGAGTGATGGCANTGATTTTCTGAGATGTATGCGGACGCCCTATGAGGGTTCCATATATACGGGTGACATCACTACGGAAGTCTATGCTGTCGACCTTCATGGTGATATGTTCGGCAGCCGANACACGATAATTGCGTTCAACACGTGCATTGGCCACGAATACAGCAACTACCAGAAATACTGTTGCTATGACAAATATCCACACACGTGAGCGGGCACGTGATTTTTCATTTTCTTCAGTCATGTTCTTGCTGTTTTGCTTCGTTCCACAATTGATCCATTTCCTCAAGAGTCATATCCTTGAGGTTACGGCCNTCGGCTTTTGCCTTAGCCTCNACATAATTGAACCGGCGGATAAACTTACGATTGGTCTTTTCAAGCGCATTCTCCGGATTTACTCCATATAACCGCGCCGCGTTAATCACGCTGAACAACAGATCGCCAAACTCTTCTTCAAGACCCTTCGGATCAAGACTGTCAATCTCGGCGCTGACTTCACTGACCTCCTCCTTGACCTTGTCCCAGACCTGAGAGCGCTCCTCCCAGTCAAAGCCGACATTGGCCGCTTTTTCCTGAATACGGTCAGCCTTGATCATCGCTGGCAACGATTTAGGCACTCCACCGAGCACGGTCTTGTTGCCCCCTTTTTCTTTCAGCTTTATTTGCTCCCAATTCTGCTCTACGTCATGAGAATTCTCGACATGAGTCTCTCCGAATACATGCGGATGGCGGAATATNAGCTTCTTATTTAACTTGTCGGCTACGTCAGCGATGTCAAATTCATTTTTCTCNTCNCCTATCTTGGAGTAAAAGAGTACGTGGAGCAATACGTCGCCAAGCTCTTTGCTGATGTTTTCCTGATCATCGGCAAGCAAGGCNTCACAAAGCTCGAAAGTCTCCTCAATTGTATTAGGACGCAATGATTCATTGGTCTGCTTGCGATCCCACGGACACTCTACCCTAAGACGGTCAAGAGTAGTGATCACGCGACCTATTGCATCGGTTTTTTCCGTTAGCGAATGTTTCATGTCCATTGGTTTATTATTGCAAAGATAGCTGAAAATTCCGTTGCACGGACAATCAAAACTACAATTTTTATCACTTTTCCCTAACAATAGCGCCAATGACACGTTATTATAGTAATGAAAAAAGTATTATTTTTTGACATAGACGGCACATTGGTCAGCTTCAANACCCACACGGTACCTGACTCGACAGTAAAGGCCCTGAGAGCCGCGCATGAAAAAGGCCATAAGATAATTATCGCTACCGGACGCCCGTTACCGATTATCAATAATCTCGGTCCTCTTATGGAGGANAAACTGATNGACGGCTATATCACCATGAACGGAGCATATTGCGTGATCGGCGGTAAAGTTGTCGANAAGCATGCCATTCCAGCTGAAGAGGTGAAAAAACTGATTGAAGTGTGTCGACGTAACGGTTATCCGTGCGTATATGTNGGCGAAAATGATATAAAAGGAGCCAATCCTGATGAAGAGGCGCGNCGCGTNTATGANANTTTCCTNGCNGTNGATAATATCCCGTTGTGTGATTATGACGACGGAATGAAGGAGGAACTGTACCAGATGACCCCGTTCTTTGGTGTAGAGGAAGAAAAGAAGATTAGGGCTGAATTGCCCGGATGCGAGTTCAACAGATGGTACCCGACCTTTGTCGACATCACGGCACACGGNGTCAATAANGCNGCNGGAATNGACGTGATACTCCGGGAACTCGGCATGCCGCTTGAANCATCAGTAGCGTTCGGCGACGGAGGAAACGACATGCCGATGCTTAAACATGCAGCCGTCGGTGTGGCCATGGGAAATGCCGATGACACAGTCAAAGCATCGGCCGATTATGTCACGACAAGTGTCGATGACAATGGCATTGTCAATGCATTACGCCATCTGGACATCATCGATTGATTGCATAATAATAGCGGTAGTTTCAGAAATTTTTCGTAACTTTGTGCGATATATCACCATATAGATTATTTTTAATGGATATTAACAAGGTTCTATACATTTCGCAGGAAATTACCCCTTATCTCCCTGCTACACCTATGGCTGAATTAAGCCGCATGCTCCCGCAGGGAATTCAGGAAAAGGGCATTGAAGTGCGTACTTTCATGCCTAAATACGGCACTATCAAGGAACGTCGCAATCAATTGCACGAAGTAATTCGCCTGTCAGGCCTTAACATCGTCATCGATGATGCCGATCACCCTCTGATAATCAAGGTGGCGACTCTCCAGCCGTCACGTATGCAGGTCTATTTCATAGACAATGAGGATTACTTTCTGCGCAATCAATCAGGCAAGGACCTTGAGACTACAACGATGTCTGACGACAATGATGAACGCATAATGTTCTATGCCCGCGGTGTTGTGGAGACTGTAAAGAAACTGCGTTGGNANCCNTCACTTATCCATTGTTCCGGCTGGGTATCGGCNCTTGCCCCGTTATATCTCAAGTGTGCTTACGCCGACGATCTCACCTTTGCAAGTTCTAAAGTCATATATTCCATATTCAATGACAGTCCGGTAGCAAATCTCGATGCACGCATGCCCGAAAAATTACGCATGGACGGCTTTGACGACACGGCAATCAGCAGCCTGCTGGGTGAAGGTGACATTGATGTAAAAGCGCTTCATAAACTTGCCATAGATCACAGCGATGCCATTGTACAGGCGTCACCGGAAATTGACGAAGAGGTGCTTGCGTATGCGAAAGCCTCCGGTAAGCCGTTCCTCCCTTATCCGGGAGAAGAGGGCTATGTTGACAAATACGCCGACTTCTACCGGTCACTTTAAACTTAATAACAATCACTCTAATGAAACTTACCAGATGGATCCCGGCTGCCCTGATAGGCGCTTCGCTTGTGGCGTGTGAGGACAGCACTACCATTGGATCATCAATCATACAGGACAATGTAGAGGTGCAGATCGACTCTACATTCACAATGTCAGGCAGGTCGGTGAGCAATCCTGTGATTCAGGCCCGTACTGACAATCAACTGCTCGGACGCATCAATGCCCGCGGCTACGGACAGTTGTCGAGCGATTTCATCACACAGTTTATGCCGGCATCGGCTCTTGACACGACAGGTGTAACGCTTGAATCGATCGACTCGATAAAACTGCGCATGTTCATGCTTGCCACCGATATGATCGGTGATTCGCTTGCTCCTATGGGCGTCGAGGTATATCGCCTTGACAAGGCGCTGCCATCGCCCATATACAGCGACTTTGATCCGTCAGACAGCTACAACCCGGCTAATCTGCTCGGCTCAAAGATGTATACGGCATCGGTACTCGGCATGTCGGAACAGAAGCAGGCAAGCTATACCCATCCTGACTCGGCCATACGTATTCTCGAAGTCGAAATGCCTCTTACGCTTGCCCATGAATTCTGGAACAAGTTCCAGGAGGATCCCGCATTATGGAACAACCCGCAGAAGTTCTCAAAGTGGTTTCCGGGTGTATACATCAAAAACAGCTTCGGCTCGGGTCGCATAATGCGGTTTTACGCCAGCGGCATGTACATGTATTTCAAACGTCACCTTGAATATGACCGTGACGATGGACAGCATGTCGACACCATCATCAATGGCTCACAGATATTTCTTGCCGTCACTCCCGAGGTCATCAACAATAACAACATGACCTACAAGGTAAGCAATGAAATCGACGCAATGGCAGCCACAAAGCCCATGCTGGTCGCTCCCATCGGCTACGACACTGAGTTGACCATACCTATCCGCAGCATGGTTGACAAATACCGTCATCAGGTCAACAAATTTGATGTGCTCAACTCAATGACAATGTCAATACCGGTTGAAGCCGTCACCAATGACTATTCTATCGAGCCGCCGGAATATGTGCTACTCGTAAAAAAGGATAAGAAAGACGACTTCTTTGCCAAGCAGCAGATCAATGACAATGTATCGTCATTNTACGCCAAATACAACAGCGATACACAGAGTTACAACTTCACNGAAATGCGCCAGTATTTCCTTGACATGAGCAAGAAAGACAATCTTACGGATGCTGACGGTGATTTTATACTGACTCCNGTCAACCTTATTACNGAGACCNTACAGTCAGGCTATTACCAGACCTCTACTGTAGTTATGGCCATAGTNCCNTATGTCAACACTCCNGCCATGGCAAGCCTGCGTCTCAAGNATGCTAAAATTAAGCTTACTTTTAGTACACAGGCGTTGGNTCGGTAAAAATTATTTCGTAACTTTGCACGGTTAATCAGCCACAATAGCTCAGTCGGTAGAGCATTTCATTCGTAACGAAAAGGTCAGGGGTTCGACCCCCCTTTGTGGCTCAACAGTTTATATTCAGCAACTTTACCATTGAAGTTGCTGATTTTTTTAATAAAGTATCGACGAGAATGTATATCGTAACCAAACGGATGGAGATTGCAGGATGCCATCGCCTTGACCTGCCCTACGAGAGCAAGTGTACTCAGCGACACGGGCACAACTGGATTGTGACCGTACACTGTAAGTCGGAGCAACTCAACGAGGCCGGCATGGTAGTCGATTTCAAGCACATCAAGGAGGCTGTCCACGATTATCTTGACCACGGAGATTTCAATGAGCTCCTGCCGTTTAATCCGACAGCTGAAAACATAGCCCGATGGGTATGTGACCGCGTGCCCCATTGCTTTCGTGTAGATGTCGAGGAAAGCNCTCATAATATAGCTACATATATTAAGGAATGAACACGCTGCGCGTCAACGAGATTTTCTATTCACTTCAGGGAGAAGGCCACTTCACAGGCACGGCGGCAATATTTTTACGCTTGTCAGGCTGCAATATCAAATGCAGTTTCTGCGATCCCGATCATGAGGCATGCCGTACGATGACCTATCGGGAAATACTGGATACAATCAGCCAATGGCCGTCAAGACACATCGTGATCACGGGAGGAGAACCTGCCCTCCAGCTTACTGACAGCTTTATCACAGTGCTCCATGACAGCGGATATTTCGTCCAGGTTGAGACGAACGGCACACTACCTCTTCCCGACTCAATCGACTGGATCACATGCTCGCCCAAGCAACTTACAGTGGCACTCACGCGCATCAATGAGCTGAAAGTAGTCTATCAATCGCCCGATTTTGATCCGGAGCCTTACTGCAGCATCAAAGCCGGTGAATACCGACTGCAGCCATGCGACTGCGGAGAACCCGCCATCAACGCCGCCATCCGCACCGCTACCATCAACTACATCCTCTCCCATCCCTTCTGGCATCTCTCTCTCCAGACTCATAAACTCCTCAATATCCAATAAGCCCTCTTAGCCTAATTAGGCCTATAATCGTATTAGCCTAATTAGGCCAATTAGCCCTATTAGTCATAACAGTCGTATTAGGCTAATTAGCCTAAAAAAAAGAAGAGGTTGCCTGAGGCAACCTCTTTTAGTGGCGGGGGCAGGACTCGAACCTACGACCTTTGGGTTATGAGCCCAAC
>WFLX010300702.1_pt1 | contig 14168 bp, 13 predicted proteins | sample 4967041 | NCBI WGS metagenome assembly WFLX01 (sample SAMN12857096, study PRJNA449069) | gut metagenome | isolation source: stool from male and female vole | host: Microtus ochrogaster | place: USA:Florida | collected 2017
TCACATATAACTCCTGGTCTAAAATTGGGTTGAAACGTTGATTCAAGAATCACGGCAACGTCTACATCACTCTCAGAGCGAATATTAGTTTTATTAGCATATGATCCTTGAACAAGTAATTTTATACGAACATCAGAGTAACGTTTGCTCATATCCAAAGAGAACGAATATGCTTCTGAGAAAACAGAACGGATTTCTTGTCCATTATCTGTATAGTTCAATTCTTTCATAGCATCTCGCACCATACATATGGCATTTTTACATTTTTCTTCTTCTGTTTGACTTATAGGGGATGCCATTTTAGTGATTTGTTGCTCCGTGAACTTCATTATTGTTCCTCACTTTCTATGTTTAGTTTTGTCGACGAGTACAAATGTTGTTGCACCATTCGAAGTGGGCGGAACGGTTTTACCCTTTACAAGAGTTACTTACGTTTTACTACCAACAGGTTTATACTGACCTGAAACAGGGGCTTTCTGCCTAATGTCATTAAGCTAAAACAACAAAGAGGAAATAGCATCAAAAAGGTCAAAATAATAGAATATACCTGTTAAAGTTAAAGAAGAAAATTATACGACAAAAAGACAGAATAAAGATCTGCCTGAAAAAAATATTGACATAGAGAAGAAATTATGATAATCTGTAATTAAAGCCAATAGCGGAATGATAATGAGTATTTCTGTCAGCATTACGATCAGGTCTGACAGGACAATTATTTCTTGCTATCAGCTTTTCTAAATTTGAGGGACTGACGTGATCAGAACGGAAGAAATTGATGCAGATATGTATAGCAACGGCGTAATTTACTTTGTAACGGTATTTATTATGCTTATCATAATCAATGAGGATATTTTCAGTGATCAGCATAGAAAAGTTGTACATGATAAGACTTGCAAAAATTTCCTGTTTCATGCAGTCCTTCTTTTTTGAGTGAAATGCAATAAGACCGATATGATATTTAAGTTCACGGAAAGAGGTTTCGATGCCCCAGCGCAGTTTGTAGATCTTCTTGATATCTTCGGCAGAGAATTCATTGTTCCAAAGATTAGTGACAAGAGTTTCGTATTTATCATCAGATATTTTTATTCTTATGATTCTGAATTTAAGCGGATAGGTTTCCTCTGAACCTTTGGGCAGGAAATCAAATGTAGAATTTGTGGCGAGAAATCGATATTTATCAGGATTTTCTTTAACTTCTTTAGTCATTCTTCTGGTAAGAAGTATATTGGCTTCAAAATCAGCTTCATCATTAAGAGACAGATTGAATTTCTTTACGATACCAACATTTGATTTGATACGGATCACATATTTCATTCCCTTATTTTCAAGATGAGCAATATTGTTATAGGAATCATAATTTCTGTCAGCAACGATAATCGAATCATGCTTAACATTTTCAAGCATACTTATTAGCGCTTTATTTTCATTTTCTTCTCTGCTGTCCTGCAAAACAGCGTCCATATATCTGCGGTTAATAAGGTCATAAAGTACATTCAGATGCATAAGATTATAGCCTTTTGAATCATCATTGGCACAATAATAAGTACCCTTATCGCCCGGAATAGTAGGGATATGTACGTCAGAACCGTCAACAGCATACAGTCTGTATCCATGAAAGAAATTAGTCTGCTCAAACGCTTTGCTGAATTCACGAAACAGATGCTGAAATGCCGACGGAAGTATCTTTGATCTTCTCTGGACAATGGCGGAAACAGACACCATTTTGGAATCAAATCCATAGAAATCCATAAGTTCCTTTGCGAGAGTTCTGCTTCCCATACCAAGAATAAATTTCATTGTTGTAGAGAGTGTAAGTTCGCTTTTCCTTATAAAATCCTTTTGGGGATCAACAACAAAAGCTGAGACATTTTTCTCCATTCCATCAATAAGTGCATTCAGCTTCTTTTTGACGATTTTACAATAATTCTTCACGATAAAGTCCTCCAATCAGATGTATATATCTGATTGGCTTCGCCGCACATTTTCGGCTTTTTGTCAATACCTTTTCGCTAAAATTTACATTATGTTCACAAAAAATAGTCGCAGGGTTCTCCTTTTCCCTGTAACTATTTTTGCTTTTCTTAGCTTAATGACATTAGGCTTTCTGCCCAGTTTTTGTTTTTGTAGCCATATCAGCCACTCTCCTTAAAATTTATTTAAAGAGATCACACGCTTAATTTTTACTTTCTGTCAACAAAAAAACTATTGCATTTCGTGAGAGAATGTGATATAATAGTAGTTGCTACACTGGCTAAAGTATCATATTCTGTATGAAATGCTTTTGCCGACTTAAGAGATGCCCCTCACACGGGCATCTTTTTTCATGTGAACGCCTTATTGCGTATTNTTTAATGAAGTTAGGNATTGCTCCGAAAGCACCCTCTATCATTTTCTGACCTAATTTATCGTGACTTCTTATTCCAGTGAAATCACTGATGTGCTTCATTGAGCTTTCACCGAATTCGTTCTTGTCCATGAGCCATACTTCATCACGCTGTACTGCCTCATTTATCAGCAAGATATTATGAGTTGTACAGATTAGTTGTGCATTATGCGGATTAGTTTCTGGATTATAGAACAGCTCTATCATTTTTTTCACGACAGTAGGGTGAAGACCATTCTCAATCTCGTCAACTATAAGAATATTCCCAGTGCTAAGTGCATCGAATATTGTTGGCAAGATGTCAAGAAGTTTGATCGTACCATTTGACTCGATTTGTAAGAAAGGTAACTCGCTTCTATCAACAGCCTTATGCTTGTCATAGATGCTGTGTGTTGATTTCACATCTACTCGCACACTTTTCAAAATAACAGCTCGATTCTCAAGATCCTCAGAATCAATTGCGTGCTTTTCAACTTTCTTCTCGTTGAATTCCACCTGAATATCCTCAAGTGTAGGATCTGCACTCTTTAGTATTCTCAGATACTCCTCTTTCTTTTCAGCAGAGAATGTTTCTTCGCTTAGATTTGAAAGTCCTCTCATAGCAGCCATGTTAACAACCTGGATATTTGTGATAGTTGTAACTATCAGGGTCGCCAGCTTATTGTTAAGGAATGAAGCCATTGACAGGCACAGAGCATTATCTTTAACAACGTACACATTATTCTCAAAAGACTTCAACTCTGATTTAAGCGTTATACTTTCAAATTTTGGTGATGTGCGTTCTAAAATGGTTTCAGTGCGCCGTTTCTTTTTCGTGAGCTTCTCTGAAATAACATCATAGTTTTCGGCAATTGAAAAAGAATAGGTATATAGCACATCTTCGATTAGAATTTGTACGGAATATGATGTAGCACATCCCTTGCCAGATACATCAAACTTAAAATGATTTCTCTGAACAGCTAACTCATCCTTGAGAGGAAGCATATCAAGAAGCTGAGGATTATTTGATGCTCTGATAGGCGAAAGCATAATAGCCCTTTGAATCTGTAAAATTATTTTGCAGAAATTCGACTTGCCAGAACCGTTTGCACCGTAAATGTATGCGATTTTATTGAACTGCTGGCTTTCACCCGCAAAGAAAGTATGATTATTTATGATCTGTCCCTTTGGGACAGACGTTTCCATATCAAAAGTAATCGTTCCCTTGAAAGGTCCGAAGTTAGTAGCAGATATGGATTTCAGAATAGCATTTTTCATAGCACTCCCTCCACAATTAACATTATACACCATATCATCACANTTGTNAANAGTTAAATTGATTTTTTTCTGNTTTTTTGNAAATTCATATNTTAACAAATCAAANATTAGATTAGTATATTCTGATATTGAATTTATNAAGGTGAAANTGTCTTGTTCTAATCANTTGCNCGAAATTTTCAAAAAGATAGAATAGTAAGATCAATCAATCGCCACTACTTTTATATAAGTAATGTCGATTTTTCGTTATTCCTGTCCCGATTTCTTCAAATTGCAATCCCGACATAGCATCTGTAAATTCTCAGGAACGGTCTTTCCACCGGTGTGCCAAGGTTTGATGTGGTCTCCGTGCATCTGGACATATTCATAATACTTACCACAAATCGGACAAATACCTTTCTGACGCTCATAAGCTTCACGCTTTTGGGTATCGGAAAACACTCTGATACTAAGATTTCTCTCGTCACCATCAAGGACATAGGTATAAATACCTTTCTTGTTGCCAACATCATCATCAGCCATAAGCCGTGTGATAGCGGCTTCAAGTTCATCGGGATCAAGCTCTACATCTTTGTATGTATTATAGAGCAATCCCCATTCTATACCTTTCATTTCCTTTCGGTATACGGGAAATATGGTTTCTACCCATTCGATTACTCGCTTGAAATATATCCATATTTGATTGGCGTTATCATCATGCTGATGAAGCGCCATATATTTTTCTATCGAATCCAGTCCGTCACGAGCTGTGATCCATCTGATAGCGGTTTCGAGATATTCCTGTCTGATCGGAGAACCCGAAACATAATTCTTTGCCATATTATAAGCTGCACAGGTCGGCTTTGAGAAATGCAGCTTTGCATCAGAAAGCCAAGTACCTGTATAGGCGGTATTACGAAGCTCCTGCGCTGTCAGAGGTTTGCCTGCTATATTGATGACCTTAAACCACTCGTGGACTTCCGATGACGTACCGTCACATGCATAGATGTCAAGAATATAATCATTGATCTGCTGTTGCAGGTCTTTTTCTAAATTAAAATAGTATTTCTCATCTACTGCAAACGTCCTCTCGCTTTCGGCAGCATATCGGCAAATAGAAATAGTTCTCTGCTGACCGTCCATAAGCTCATAGCGTCCATCATCAGTCTTTGCCCAGTACATTGTGTTCAGCGGAAAACCTTTCTTGACGGTACGAATCACCTCATCACGTTCTTTCGGAGCATAGACATACTCACGCTGATATGGTGGTCTGACATCAAGCAGTCCGTCATAAGCGACAATACCCTCTATTCCGTCCGTTCCTCTTTCTTCATAACCGTTTGCAAGTTCAGCAACNGATATTTGAATACGCTCGATTTTCATTATGTATCACNATNCTTTCTTTTTCTGATAGCTATTCTCTTGTATTTCGCTTTGCCATTTATGACAGGTTTAGCAAGGTCAAGATCATTTGTCACACTGCCACCGTCAAACTTTCCTAATATCTCAAATTGCTCATCACAATGCGATGCAAGGTATGTTATGGGAACGCCCATTATTTTATCGCTGTCACAAGGAATCTCGGCTACTGTTTCAACATGAATNGCATCATAGGTGTCGTATGCCGGATATGCTTCGGNAGTATAGTGTTTGAATAAATCAAGCGGTTGATGACGAATATCAATATCCATGTTNGTAAACCAACANATATTTCNTAATCTGCGCCATTTTTGTCCGTCCTCGTCCTGTTTATAATCTGTTTTCTTTTCCTCATAATAATCAGGGACTTTGAACCAGAAATGTCCTGCATTATATCCGAGCCACATTTTATTCTCCCTGAAATAATGAAATATCTCCTTGAATGTAATATGGTTCATATTACCGAGAACAAGGAATAGTTTTCCGCTTTCTGCAAGCAGGGGGATATACTCTTTCATCAAAGAAAAAGGTGGATTTGTTACAACAATATCACACTCTCTCAATAGAGCAATACATTCTTCGGAACGAAAATCACCATCGCCATTCAATAGGGTAAGTGCATTCCGCCTATTTTTCAGAAGGTATTCTACGTCAGTCATATCTACTGTTGTGTCTCCATTTGCATCTGTTACCTCTGATATTTCGATTCTATAGGGTTTCTTTCCCTCTCCTGTGATGTATGTGATCTCCTCGTCCTCAAATAAGGAAAGCTGTGTATAGGTGATGGGTGAAGTCGCATAGCAAGTTGTTATTAGCTTTTTCAATCCGAGGGCATTGAAGTTTAAAGCAAAGTATTTGAAGAAATTGCTCTCATAAGGATCATCACAGTTACATAGTATCGTTTTACCCTTAAAGTATTTTCTATAATGTCGCAGTTCTTCCTCTATCGTGGATAGTTGTGTGTAAAATTCATCGGTCTTTCCTGCTTTTGACATATGAAGATTACTGTTTCCTGCCATGACACACCTCCGTAAACTTGCATTTTATGAAATAATTATCTTGAAATCTTTTGTATATAGAATATATTATAGCACAATCTGTCGTAATTGGCAAGTATATTTGGGTATAATCTTCTTATATAGAAACTTGGAGGTGAGGACAAGTGTATGACCTTGGGGCTTTAATCAAATCATTACGCAAGGAACATAAAATGACGCAGAAGAAGCTTGGCAATATGCTTGATGTATCAGAGGGAACAATCAGCAAATACGAAGCTAACCTTATGATACCGCCATTTGAGACACTTCGTTCCATCGCAAGTATATTCAATGTTTCTATGGATACCCTCTGTGGAATGAAGCATCAAGGAACGCTCTCTACCCACGGATTATCCGAATCACAGACCGAAACACTTAAAGCCCTTGTCAATGCATATCGTATCAAGAACGCTCAGACGTGCAGAAATCTTACGCAGGAGCAGTTTGCAGTTCTTGGGAAGATTACCACCGAACTGACAAAATAGAGCCGAAGGACTTACAACGAATCCTTCGGCTCGTTTTTTATAGTAAAATTATGGCATCACACATACACCATAGCCCCAAACACAGGCTCTCTCGCACACAGACGGAGCATATTTTCAAGACCTCTCGCCTTTTCTGTATCTCCAGATGCAACGGCATCAAGATAGTCCTGATCGTTGGCTTTCCACTTGTTGACCTGTCGCTCCAGAGCTTCTTCTACAGCTTTATCAAGGTCAATCAGATAGTTAAGAATCTCACCGCTGTTGACGAGCTTTCTCAGCCTTTCGGGACGGTACTCAGCAGAGTAATGCAGATGATACTTGATGTGATCGGAACTGAACGCCGTAACGTTCGGCTCTGCATCAGGTGTGTTGTGGGTGACGGTGAGTGCATCGGTGTCAAGCATCCATACGGGCTTGTTCTTGCCGTTCACCTGAATTATGTCTTTACTTCTGATAATCATAAGNTTTTCCTCCTTATTCTAANACGGTCTTTCTTTGAGNCGTATTCAGTTTTGTGTGGTTGTATTCATCTCTCAGCCCATGAGCATCAATGACGNTCAGAGCCTTTTGCAGACTTCGGGTAAGCTGTTCCTCTCTGGTGATACGTTGGGCTGCATCGTTCANTTTCTTGCGTGAAAAATAGTGTGCTTCNTCCTCTTTCTTTTTGTANCCTGCAAGCTCCGAAGCCGTAGCATCGTACTTGNCTTTAAGTTTGTCACGCTCTTGAACCGCCGTATNACGNTCNGATTTGAGTTTCTTGGTAGNTTTCTCCATAGCCACATATTTCTTAGCCGCATCATTCAACTTGTCATAGTCCTCTTTGGACAGCGTGACCTTTTTGCCGAACATAGACTCCTTGGCTTCTATACTCTCAATCTCAGCAATCTTCACTTTCTTTTTGGCAGCCTTGTCCAGTTTCTTCTGAACTTCGCCAAGCTCCGAGGTTATCTGCTCAATCTCCTCTTGCCGTTTTTTGAGTTTGTAATCCTTAACAGACAGATGTTCCTCTTTCGTACCGAGCTTCACCCACTCAATGCCGTGTTCAAGCATGAGCTGCCCGATATGCTCTTTCTCACGTTCAAGCCATTCAATGGTAATCGTTCGGGAAAGTCCTGTACCTGTATGCCCTTGCTGCCGTAATGCCCCCGTGAGGGAGTTGCGGACACGCATACCGTTTTTGCGTGCTTCATCGCTCATGGGTACAAAGTCAAGGTGCAGGTGCGGTGTACTCTCATCCATATGTACCACGGCATTAAACAGGATCAAATGTGGATTTCTCTCCTGAAAAGTCCGGGCATACTCGGCAAGCACTTCGGCAGCTTCTTTGCACATATCGGAATCAAGACCAGTATCATCTCTGTTGCCGACCTGAAAAAGAACCTCATAAAATTCTTTCTCCTGTCGACTGTGACGGATATGCTCCTGATAGTTGGCGATCTTCCTGTCACGCCTTGTCTGTCGGGAATTGAACTCCGCAAGAGCTTCATCAAACAGCTCATGATAGAGCTGCTTCAATGACCTCTGGCAGATGATGATGTCATCTTTGATTCTATCCTCTTGGACATTCTCTGTAATAATCGAACGGTTGTTATGGTTAAGGTCTCCACGACCGAAACAGCCGCTCAAAGTTCTTTGTTCTATACATATCACTCCTATTATATAAGCCGCATAAGCGGCGGATTTTTTGACGAAAAAGTCTGCGGAGCAGACAAGGAGCACAGCTCCAAAAATTCGGCAGAGCCGAATTTGCTTCTGTTACTCTTGGCAAGAGTAACGCAAAGACACTTTCGACAGCCGAGTGACCGTCTATCAAAAGTATCTTATGCGCTCTGCGAGGCTGAAACGGCTGGCGGAGCAGCCGTAAATGTGGGAACACTTTTTCAAAATCGTTACCGTGATAGTTGCAGATTCTGATATTTTTATGAAATCAGATTCAGCAAATANCTNCANTACTATNNTTGAAAATCGCACCTATAANTGCGTCGATGTGCGTCGGTNGNGNCGATGTTTTACACCGCCATAAAACCATCGACACATCGACGCACATCGTCACGCTAAAGCGTTGTCGATCATCTCCTGATATGTATAGTCATAATCTTCACCCGCAATATTATCAACCGTATCAGCACCGATGATAATTTCACCCCTAACAGCAGGAGTATTATTCTGTTCCTCAGAAACATCTTTCACAACAGGTTCGGGAGCGACAACAATAGGATGTTCAGTATCATAGCGGAGCTGAATCAGCTTTGCCTTGTGAGTGCGCTTCATACTGTACTGAACGAAATACAAATTATACAGTTTTCCTGCATTGACATTGAGCTTCAAAGAAAGAGCATTCGGCTTGATGTCAAGCTCCAGTTTTTCGATCAGCTCCGTAGCCGTACCCTCCCAAGTCGGATTGTCCGCATTGATGAAATTGCCGATTGCTTCAATCACAGGCTCGGGTGGTTCAGAGTAGTCGGGAGATCGTTCGCCCTTGAAATCCCAGCACAGTGTTTCCTTATTTCTACTGAGAAGAAAATGCTTGTCAGGCTGATCTCTGCNCGATACCTCAATCGTGGCATCACCGTCAGTACGCTTAGATTTGTNCATAATAAACGCTCCGTCCGCTGNTCCGAGCAGTCCATTTGTTCCCGAAATTCTATCAAAACTATCGTCNGACTTCTGCTTTCGTGTGTGATGAACAAGTAACAGGCAGATACCAGTTTTGTCGGCAAACGCTTTCAGTCCTGCAATAATATCATAGTCCCGTGCGTAGCTGTATGTATCGCCCTCAGCTTCACGGACTTTCTGTAAGGTATCAATAATTACCAAATTGGTATCAGGGTGTTCGTTCAGAAACGTGTCGAGCTGATCGAGCAGTCCTTCGTTCAGTGACTTTGAAGCTACTGAAAAGAAAAGATTGGGCGTTGTCTCCGTGCCGAACATTCGATACAGTCGCTCCTGCAATCTGCGGTAATCGTCCTCCAAAGCGAGATACAGCACCGTTCCTTTGCGAACGGAATATTGCCACATCGGTGTTCCTGAGCTGACATGATAGGCGATCTGTGCCATCATAAAGCTCTTTCCGACCTTTGGAGTACCGACAAACAGATAAGTCCCTGGATAAAGGAACTTGTCTATCACAGGCGGTTTCCCTGGATATACCATTTCGTACAGCTCAGGCATTGAAACTGTCTGCATGAAGTCAGGTGCGACTTCACGTTCTACCTGAGCAATAGCCTGCATTTCCTGCTCATATTCCTGTTGAGCAAGGAAAATTTCTTCGTTCGAGGGGTTGAAATATTCCTCGGATTCTGGTATAATAGTAGGTGTTAAATCATATGGCTGCTCAGCACCTGCGTCAACAGGTGCATCAAGAGCAGTCATTTCTCTTTCATCAGTCATTCTCTATCTCCTTTCAGACCGTCAAGTGTTGCTGTTATGAGCTGTATTGTGGACTGCAGCTCATCGTCCACAGCCGAGCCGTTCTCTATTCTTTTCAGCTCAGCAAGGACTTCCGCAAGCTGATTTTTTAGAGCCTTGTATACTCTCGGATTTCCCTGCACGACCACATCACGACAGAGAAGTCGTTTCACGATGTAGTCCTGCTTAGTCAATCCCGAAAGAGCAACAGCCGAGTTAATCAGCTTATCTTCTTCGGGTGAGACACGGAAACCGATTGTCCGACTTCTGAATCTGCCCTTATTGTCGAGGCTTTTAGCTGACATCTGCATCATCTCCCTTCTTCAGCTCTCCGAGCTTATTCGCCATTTCCGCCTGCTTGGACGGAAATAGATGTGCATAGCGATAGGTGATCTCAATGCTTTCATGACCCACACGGTCAGCAATCGCCACCGCCGAGAATCCCAACTCAATCAGAAGCGAAACGTGACTATGACGCAGATCGTGAATACGGATTCGCTTCACACCTGCCGTCTTTGAACCCCTGTCCATTTCATGGTGGAGGTAGCTTTTGGATATGGGGAAAATGCGTTCATCGGGCTTCATATTATAAAGCATCGTCATATACTCCTGCATCTCCTCACAGAGAAAATCAGGCATCTCAATTGTGCGGTTGCTTTTCTTGGTTTTCGGCTCGGTGATAACGTCCTGTCCTTTCAGTCGCTGATAGGACTTGTTGATGCGGAGCTTGCGGCTCTTGAAATCAAAGTCCGCAGGCGTGAGAGCTAACAGCTCACCAAGACGTATACCGCACCAGTACAGCATTTCAAAGGCATAGAACGAAATAGGCTTGTCCATCATTTCCTCTGAAAATTTTAGGTACTCGTCTTTCGTCCAGAAGTTCATCTCTTTGGCGTTTTTGACACCGATGCTCCCTGCTTTGGCGGCAGGATTGACACCGAGGTCATAGAAGCGGACAGCGTGATTAAATATCGCCGAGAGCTGATTGTGCAGATTTTTCAGATATGTCTCCGAGTAGGGAGCACCCTTACTGTTGCGGTGACGGAGCAGCTCGTTCTGCCACGCAAGAACATCCTTTGCCTGAATGTCTTTCATCGGCTTTTCCCCGAAATACGGCAGGATCTTCGACTTTATGACGTGAGCCTTATGTTCCCATGTGTTCTCTTTGAGCCTGCTTTTCATATCGTTCTCGTAGATTTCATAGAAGTCCTTGAAGGTCATATCGAGGTCGCTGTTGGTCTGGAGCATAAATCTCCGCTCCCAATCCTGAGCTTCACGCTTTGTAGAGAAGCCACGCTTGCACTTCTGTTTGCGCTGTCCCTGCCAGTCATCGTAACGCACCATAGCGTACCAAGTTCCGTTTTTGTCCCTGTATATGGGCATTATTCCTCCCCCTCTTTCTTCTTGGAAGGATTCACAGTGTATACCCTCTCATTGAAATAGTCACGGTTCACCCTGCCTGTTACGGTGATGAAGCCCTTGTCGGAAAGCTCCTGATTGAGCTTGCGGATGATTTTGTACGCATAAGGAACGGAGATCTCCATGACCTCAGCGACTTCCCCTGCACGGATAAATTTTTCTGACATATTTGTCAATCCTTTCATATTTTGTTCTGTATTAGCAAAATCTCTATCTAAACATTTTTGCTTAATCCTATTATACTAAACAAATTTGCTTTTGTCAACCCCTTTTTGAAAATTTCTCTAAATTTTTTTGTTTAGTATCTCTTGACTGTCCTAAGCAAATATGTTATAATGATTTTACCCACAGAACCATATTATAAGGAGTGAACCACCATGTCCATTATCGGAGATAAGATACACCGCATTCGTGACTTTCGTGGAATGACGCAGAAGCAGCTCGGTGTCGCAGTCGGCTTTGATGAGAAGTCCGCCGATGTCCGCATCGCACAGTATGAATCGGGTACTCGCACACCCAAGCAGACGCTTGTTGAAAAACTTGCAGAGGTGCTTGATGTGAACTCACGTTTTCTCAGCGATGATGAAATTCTCGGAGCTGAGGGCGTAATGATGATGCTGTTCGAGCTTGACGAGCATTATCCGATCAGTATTGAGGACTGTGAGGACGAGGACGGCAATCAGCGCAAAGGAGTTTGTTTCGGCTCTATCCTGATGACTGACCTCCTTTCCGAGTGGCAGAGACGAAAAAAAGACCTTGCTGACGGTAAGATCAGCAAGGCCGAATATACAGAATGGAAGCTGAATTGGCCGAAAACGACCGATGACTGTGGCAAGCACGAACCCTCGAAAGAGTGGCGCAACCTATAAGCCACCTGAAACGCAGAACATTTCAGTTTAGCTCCCTGTTATCAAATTGTTATCACGAGATATTTGCAGGCTTGTAAAGTGCCGATTTTACGGCGTTTTCCAAGCTTGAATTTTTATTCCCACTCAACAGTTCCCGGAGGCTTTGAGGTAATATCGTACACTACCCTGTTTACGTGTTCCACTTCATTTGTAAGACGGTTAGAAATTCTTGCAAGAACATCATAAGGGATTCTTGCCCAGTCTGCCGTCATAAAATCGTCGGTAGTGATTGCACGGATAGCAATAAGATGGTCATATGTACGGTGGTCGCCCATAACACCTACGGTCTTAACGTCCGGCAGAACAGCAAAGAACTGTTTAAGTTCGCTTTCGATACCGCTCTTTTTAATTTCGTCACGGAAAACAGCGTCGGCTTCCTGTAATACCTTTATCTTTTCTTCGGTAATCTCGCCGATTATACGCACACCCAGACCCGGACCCGGAAAAGGCTGTCTCCATACAAGTTCGTGAGGAATACCAAGCTTTTCACCTACCTGACGTACTTCGTCTTTAAAGAGGTCGCACAGCGGTTCAATAACGCCGTCAAACTTTATGTCGTCGGGCATCTGCACCATATTATGATGAGTTTTTATTACTGCGGTACTTCCGTGACCGGCAGAGTTGCCCTTGCCGGATTCAATACGGTCGGGGTAAATCGTTCCCTGTGCAAAGAAACCGTCTGTTCCCTCCTCACGAATTTTATTCCAGAAAACGTTATAGAACTCTGTACCGATAATTTTACGCTTTCTTTCAGGGTCGGAAACGCCTTTAAGTTTTTCAAGGAACTGTTTCTGACAATTTATGCGGACAAAGTTCATATCAAAAAGCTTTGTGAAAGTTTCCTCGACAAAATCACCCTCGTCCTTACGCATAAGACCTTGGTCAACAAACACACAAGTAAGTTGTTTGCCTACTGCACGGCTGAGAAGTCCTGCCGCAACAGACGAGTCAACACCGCCAGAAAGTCCGAGTATAACTTTTTTGTCTCCGATTTTTTCACGGAGTTTTGCAACAGTACTTTCAATAAAATCGTCCATTATCCAGTCACCTGAAAATCCGCATACTTCATACAGGAAATTATGTAACATCTGTTTACCATATTCACTGTGGGTAACTTCTGGGTGGAACTGTAAAGCATAAAGTTTTCTTTCGGGGTTTTCAAATGACGCACACGGACAGTCAGCAGAAGTTGAAGTAACATAAAATCCCTCCGGCAAATGACTTACATAATCGTTATGGCTCATCCATACAATATTTTTTTCCGGAACATCCTTGAAAACGGGACTTTCATGCTTCTTAGAAATTTCAATTTTGCCGAACTCACTTTTTTTACAAGCCTCAACACGTCCGCCAAGTGTATAAGCCACAATCTGACAACCGTAGCAAAGACCAAGAATCGGCACGCCGATTTCAAAAATTTCTTTTGAAATATGCGGTGAACTTTCTTCATATACACTGTTAGGTCCGCCTGTAAAGATAATTCCCATAGGATTAAGTGCCTTGATTTCTTCAATAGGGGTGTCGAACCTCTTTATTTCACAGTAAACTCCTGCATCACGCACTCTCCTTGCGATAAGCTGATTATACTGTCCTCCGAAGTCAAGCACGATACAAAGTTGATTCTTCATTGTTTTCCTGCTACTCAAAATATGGACAAATATATCCATATTGAGAAAAAATTCCTGCTTCAACCTGTATGCTNTGGATTATGNCAAGTCATAATCTACTTACANTTTCTTGTACAGTCCACAGGCGTAAATTCCCGTGTAGCCCACGGTACATATTTACAGCTGCTTTTTTGGCAGCTGTAAATTTTTGAGCAGCTTTCTCCTTTCGTCATAATAAAAATAATTGTTAACTGCCACGACTTGCT
>WFLX010015210.1_pt1 | contig 14163 bp, 12 predicted proteins | sample 4967041 | NCBI WGS metagenome assembly WFLX01 (sample SAMN12857096, study PRJNA449069) | gut metagenome | isolation source: stool from male and female vole | host: Microtus ochrogaster | place: USA:Florida | collected 2017
AATGCGCAAGGATTCTTAGAAAATACCGCCTCGACGGACTCCAGCCAGTCTGGAACGTGATAAAGGGCGACATGAGCATCGTAGGCCCGAGACCTGAAAGGGAATTCTTCATCAGACAGATCATGCAGAAGGCTCCATACTACATACTTCTGTATCAGACACGTCCCGGCATCACGTCGTGGGGTATGGTGCAATTCGGCTATGCTTCTGAAGTGGACGAGATGGTGGAGCGCTCGAAATTCGATCTGCTGTATATATCGAACATGTCAATCCTCGTAGACCTGAAAATCATGCTCTACACGGGGATGACCATTCTTGAGGGCAAGGGAAAGTGAGGCCGCTCGCGGCAACCCGGTCCGACTGTATTTTATTATTTATTATTTTACTCTGAATTTTGGCATATAAAGAGACACATAACCGATTCACCGAATGGTGGGCAGAAGTGGTGAGCTGGCGCGAAAGGCATATCAAGGAGAGGAATTTCGTCATCATGCTCGCCCTTGTGGTGGGCGTGTTGTGCGGCTTCGCGGCCCAGTTGCTGAAATGGCTCATCCACACCATTGCCAGGATCCTTACATCGCATTTCAGCGAGACCACTGGAAACTGGCTCAACCTTGTCTATCCGGTGGTAGGAATCATCATCGTGACGCTTTTCATCAAATATGTGGTGAAAGACAATGTGAGCCACGGCGTGACCCGTGTGCTCTACGCCATATCCAGGCGCAAATCACGCCTGAAGAAGAAGCACACCTACGCCTCGCTCATAGGCTCGGCCATCACCATCGGATTCGGCGGCTCGGTAGGAGCCGAGGGCCCTATAGTCTACACCGGAGCCGCAATCGGTTCCAACATAGGTCAGGCCTTCAGACTCTCGCCCAGAATCCTGATGCTCCTCGTGGGGTGTGGCGCTGCCGCCGGTATCGCCGGAATATTCCGTGCTCCGATAGCGGGTATGCTTTTCACGCTCGAGGTGCTGATGATCGACCTCACAGGCGCAACCGTGATGCCGCTCCTTATTTCCTCAATCACAGGGGCAACAGTGGCATACGTGCTCGAAGGCTACGGAGCGGAGTTCTTTTTCTCTCAGAGTGAGCCATACCAGACCAACCGTATACCCTGGACCATACTTCTCGGAGTAATCTGCGGCTTTGTGAGCCTCTACTTCACGCGCATGATGTTCAAACTTGAGACATGGTTTTCAGCCATACCCCGACGCTGGATCAAGATTTCGATGGGAGGCATCATTCTCGCGGGCCTCATCTTCGTCTTCCCGCCACTCTACGGTGAAGGCTACGAATCGATCAACACTCTTCTCGAAGGCAATACAAGGGGAATTCTTGACGGCACAATCTTCTACGGCGACAGAATCAACCCATGGTCGATCACAGCCTTCGTTGCCTGCCTTATCCTCACGAAAGTATTCGCCACCACAGCCACCAACGCAGCCGGCGGTGTGGGCGGAACATTCGCGCCCTCGCTCTTCGTGGGCGCGATGACGGGATTTCTTTTCGCATACGTCTTCAATCTTCTCGATTTCGGCATAACCCTGAGCCATAAGAATTTCTCACTCATGGGAATGGCCGGAGTAATGAGCGGAGTTATGCATGCGCCTCTCATGGCAATCTTCCTCACCGCCGAGATGACCGGCGGCTACAATCTGTTTCTGCCGCTTCTGATAGTCTCGACCCTCAGCTATATGACCATTCTGNCATNCGAGCNNTATAGCATNTACACGATGCGCCTTGCCGAGAAGNGCGATCNGATNACTNATGAGAAAGACCGTACGGTGCTGACGCTGCTGAAGATCGATAACGTCATAGAGAGAGACTTCATCGAAGTTCATCCGGAGATGAACCTCAAGCAGATGGTGAACGTGATCTCACAATGTAACAGAAATCTCTACCCTGTAACCGATTCTCAGGGAATGCTGAAGGGTGTGGTGCTTCTCGACGACATCCGCAACATTATGTTCAGACCCGACCTCTACAAGAAGATGCACGTGAGCCGGTTTATGGCNATGCCGCCTGCTCNGATAGAAGTAACTGATNCTATGGATAAGGTGATGAACATTTTCGACAAGACGGGAGCATGGAATCTTCCGGTGGTAGACAACGGACGCTACGTGGGATTTGTGTCTAAATCAAAGATATTCAACTCATACAGGAGGGTGCTTAAACACTACTCCGACGATTGATACCGAATTATGGAAAAAAAGAACCTCAAGATAGTGTTTTTCGGAACTCCGGAATTTGCCGTGGAGAGTCTGGACGCACTCATTAAGAATGATTACAACGTTGTCGCCGCCGTGACCATGCCCGACAAGGCTGCGGGCCGAGGCCACAAGCTGTATAAGAGCGACGTAAAGAGATATGCCGAAGAGAAAGGGCTTAAAGTGCTTCAGCCCGAGAAACTGAAAGATCCGGCTTTTCTTGCTGACCTGAAAGCTCTCGAAGCCGATCTCTTCATCGTGATAGCCTTCAGGATGCTTCCGAAAGACGTGTGGCAGATGCCACCGCTCGGCACCTTCAATCTCCATGCCTCCCTCCTACCCAAATACAGAGGGGCCGCTCCCATCAACAGGGCGGTGATGAACGGCGAGACAGAGACGGGGGTGACCACATTCTTCCTCAAACATGAGATTGACACCGGCGACATGATAATGCAGCGCAAGATAGAGATTCTGCCTACCGACAATGTGGGCGATGTTCACGACAAGCTGATGCACCTCGGAGCCGGAATGCTATTGGAGACAGTAGACGCCATTATCAACGGCACCCTCACCACTACCCCACAGCCTGAGGGTGAGTTTACGCCTGCTCCGAAAATCTTCAAGGAAGACTGCCGCATAGACTGGAGCCGCAATGCTTCTGACATCCACAACCATGTGAGAGGACTAAGTCCCTATCCGGCGGCATGGACGATAATCACCGAAGAAACGGGACGCCCGCTGGAATGCAAGATCTTCGAGACCGCACTCACAGGTATGAAATGTGCCGGCATTCCTGCCGGCACTATTAAGACTGAAGGGAAACGGCTGATGGTGGCAGCAGGCGATGAATGGATAGAGATTATCTCACTTCAGCCTGCCGGCAAAAAACGGATGGAGAGCGCGGCGTTCCTGCTCGGTTATCATCCGTCCTCCGCCCGCTCATAATCAGGATCAGAGAGTGATTCTGGAAGCGATTTCCTCGATTTCTTTCAACTCGTCGGAGTCAAACGATTTGGAGCTGACAGCCTTCAGCGAGTCGGCGAGTTGGGCGGTGGAACTGCATCCCACTATCACCGATGTCACTCCGGGATGAGCGAGCACCCATGAGAGAGACATCTGAGCAAGCGACTGGCCTCTACGTCGGGCACACTCGTCAAGCCTGCCAACAAGAGCGAGCAAATCGCCGCTGATCTGAGATTCTTTCAGAAAGCGGCCCTGACGAGCGCGAGAATCAACGGGTATGCCATCAAGATAGCGATTGGTGAGGACACCCTGAGCCAACGGAGAGAAGGCGATAAATCCTGAGCCATTGCTCCTGACACAGTCAAGCACGCCGTCGGTTTCCACCCTGCGGTCGATAAGATTCAGGCGATCCTGAAAGAGCAGGCAGGGAGTGTCGCGGGCACGCAGATAATCGAAGGCGAAGCGGGCAGCCTCAACCGGCCAGCGTGAGATGCCTACATACTGAGCCTTTCCGTAGCGCACAATATCCACAAGCGCCTGAAGAGTCTCCTCGAGCGGAGTCTCGGGATCGTAGCGGTGACTATAGAACACATCGAAATAGTCAAGATGTGTGCGCTTCAGGCTCTGGTCGATAGAGGCCATGAGATATTTGCGCGAACCCCAGTTTCCGTAAGGACCGGGCCACATGTCATAACCGGCTTTCGAAGCAACGAACATCTCATCGCGGTATGCCCGGAATGATTTATCGAAAACGTAACCGAAAGTTTCTTCCGCAGTACCATAACCGGGGCCATAGTTATTGGCAAGGTCAAAAGATGTGATGCCCCGGTCGAACGCGAAGCGCATTATCTCTTTGCTTCTTTCAAGAGGAGCGGTCTCTCCGAAGTTGTGCCAGAAGCCGAGAGAAAGATCGGGAAGCAGAATACCGCTGCGGCCGCATCTGCGATATTCCATGCCGGAATCGTAACGTGACGGTTCGGGCTGATAAATAGGTTCAATCATGAAGATGTTGATTCAAAGTAATGATTAATTGACCATCGTGATAGTCGAAGATGCCACAAAAGTAATGAAAAATATTTAATCAGAGAAATAATCGCAAAAGAAAATCCGTTGAAATATAAGAATATTGAATCAATAGATTATTATGGGAAGTATTAGCGACATCACTATCATCGGAGCCGGGAATATGGGGAGCGCAATAGCCGGCGGCCTGCTGCTCCATTCAGATTGCCGGCTGCATATATGCAACCGCGGCAAGACAAGACTCGACCTCTTCTCCGGAAAGTATGACCGATATGCAGATCGGTTCACGCTCTCACAGGACTTCGCTGCCTCAGTGAAAAACGCCGATATGGTGATTATTGCGGTCAAGCCCTGGGCATTTGACGAGGTGGCCGCAGCCATAAGGACTCACCTCAAGAAAGGCTGTATCGTGCTCTCGGTGGCTGCCGGTTGTGGCCTTGAAAGAATAGGGAAGACACTGGAGAGGGATGATGTAGGCCGGATGTATATGATACCCAATACTCCCATCAGCATAGGGAAAGGCATGAGTTTCGCCGCTGCGGCAGACATTTCACCCGAAACACTTGATGAAATAGTCTCACTCTTCTCTCCCGTCACCAGGCTTGAAATAATCGACGAGAGCAAGATGTCGGCCGGTATGGCCCTTTGCTCATGCGGCATAGCCTACGTCTATAAATTCATAGCGGCTGCGGCCCAGGCAGGAGTGGAACTCGGATTCTCATACGATGACGCCGTGAAATATTTCACCGCCACAGTGGCAGGGGCTGCCGCGATGCTGCAAGAAAGCGGCAAGAGTCCGCAGAGTCTCATAAATGAAGTGACCACTCCCGGCGGCATAACAATAAAAGGAATCAACACGCTTGAACGCGAGGGCTTTCCTTCGTCGGTGATAGCGGCAATACTAACAGCAACAAAAGCATGAGACACTACAGGCGAATCACGGTAAAGATAGGCAGCAATGTGCTGACGCGTCCCGACGGAACACTCGACACCACAAGAGTTTCGGCACTGGTAGATCAGATAGTGGAACTGCGTAAGGAAGGTATGGAGATAATCGTGATATCTTCGGGAGCGGTGGCCTGCGGGCGGTCGGAACTCAGGAATCTCGACACATCACGCCTCGACGACGTGGAGCGGAGACAGCTATTCTCCGGAGTGGGACAGGCCAAACTTATCAATCGTTATTATGATCTCTTCAGAGAGCATGGCATCACTGTGGGCCAGGTGCTTACGTTGAAGGAAAGTTTCGCTACCAGACGTCATTATCTGAATCAGCGAAACTGCATGCTGACAATGATTGACCACGGAGTGATTCCCATAGTGAATGAAAACGATACGGTCTCGGTTACCGAACTGATGTTTACCGACAACGATGAACTCTCGGGCCTCGTGGCGGCCATGCTCGACTGTGATGCGCTTGTGATACTGAGCAATATTGACGGCATCTATGACGGAGACCCGTCTTTGCCTGACTCAAAGGTTATTGAGCAGGTAGACTCCGGAAGGGATCTTACAGAGTATCTCCGCACGGAGAAATCGGGCTTCGGAAGGGGCGGCATGACCACTAAATACCGCATCTCGCGTCAGGTGTCGGGAGAAGGCATCGAGGTAATCATCGCCAATGGTAAACGTGAGAATATACTGACCCGCCTCCTGCTCGAAAAGGGAGAAAAAGCCGTGTGCACCCGCTTCGCTCCGGCTTCAGAACCCACATCGAGCCTGAAAAGATGNNTAGCCCATAGNGAAGGNTTCACCAAAGGCCGGATTCTGCTCGACCGGCATGCGGAGGAGGCTGTGAGGTCGGAAAATGCCGTATCCGTGCTTCCGGTGGGCGTGACCTCGGTGGAGGGAGATTTTGAAAGAGATGATCTTGTGAGGATAGTGAGCGCCACATCCGGATCTGTACTGGGTGTTGGACGTATCTCCTACTCTTCAGATGAAGCCCGCGATGTGGCCGGGAAACGCGGACTCCGGCCCATGATCCATTACGACTACCTGTATGTGAACAATATCAACCAATAAGCACCCGCAACATTCCAAATTTCAAAAGAACTGTAGAGATGTATGAGACGGATATCCGGCCTATGCTCAAGGCTGCAAAAGAGGCTTCGGCTAAAATAGGTATGCTCGGTGACGACGAACGTTCGGCCATAATCATGGAAGTGGCCGATGCAATAGAAGCCAACACCAGGACAATATTGGAAGCCAACATGTCGGATCTTGCCCGTATGGATCCGAAAGATCCCAGATATGACAGGCTTGCGCTGACCGAGGGACGCNTGAAAGACANATCGGCCGATGCCAGACATGTGGCCAATCTCCCCTCACCCCTCACCGTGNTAGAACGGNGNACTCTCCCNAACNGACTGAGNCTCNGACGNGAAGCAGTGCCATTCGGAGTGATCGGTGTTGTCTACGAAGCGCGTCCGAATGTTTCGCTCGACGTTTTCTGCATCTGCTTCAAATCGGGCAATGCAGTTGTGCTTAAAGGGGGCTCAGATGCTTCCGAATCGAACAAGGCGATAGTGGGAGTCATCCACGGCATTCTTGAAAAGCACGGCATCGCGGGAGCGGCTGCTACACTTCTCCCCTCCTCTCACGAAGCCACCGCGCAACTGATGCAGGCCCGNGNACTNGTGGATCTACTNANNCCTCGCGGGTCGCGTAGACTTATCGACAGGGTTAGGGAAGAGGCACGTATTCCGGTGATAGAGACCGGAGCCGGAGTGTGCCACACATTTATAGAGAAATCTGCCGACCTGACCAAAGCAGCAGCCATCATCTGCAACGGAAAGACCCGCCGAGTGAGCGTATGCAATGCTCTCGACTGCATGCTCGTGGAGAGAAGCATAGCCGGGAAATTGCCGATGCTGGTGGCTACGCTCGCTCAGTATAATGTGGTGATATGGGCAGATGACGATGCTTTCAGGGCGCTGTCGGGCCATTATCCCGAGCAACTTCTTCGCCACGCCACGCCTGAGCATTTCGGAACTGAGTTTCTTGACTTCGCTATGGCCGTGAAGATAGTAGCCGACACACAGGAAGCGATCGCGCATATCAATAAGTTCGGTTCGGGACATTCTGAAGCGATCGTGACATCGGATGACGATGCGGCAGGATTGTTTACCCGGATGGTAGACGCGGCATGCGTCTATGTAAACGCTCCGACATCATTCACCGATGGTGCCCAGTTCGGACTCGGCGCTGAAATCGGCATCTCCACCCAGAAACTTCATGCCCGCGGCCCAATGGCACTTCGGGAAATCACCACCTACAAATGGATAATCGAGGGCGACGGCCAAATACGCCCGAGATAAATATTTTTTAGGTAATATTTTCATAATTCATTTTTTTTTAGTAATTTTGCACATCATAACAGCATAAGAGTTTTAGGTAAAAAAATATCAGGTATAAGAGATGCCTGACACTTATTGTAAATAGAGCAGGTCGGCAGGCCCAGGATTGTAATGTTGAAGAAAAGTACACTTGAGCATATAATCAGTAATGATATGTCAGAATTGTGGAATGCGCTTCTCCCGGAAGAGAAACGCATAGTGACCGACAATTTTGAAATATCGACTTACAAGAAGAACCATGTCATATACGCCGAAGGAGAAGATCCGGAATATCTCTGGTGTCTACTGAAAGGTAAAGTCAAGATGTATAAGACAGGCATCGGTGAGCGGGTTCAGATCCTGAGGCTCTACAGTCCTGTGCAATATTTCGGCTACCGGGCTTATTTTGCCGATGAGCCATACGTGTCGTCAGTGGGAGCTGTTGAGGAATCCACCTTGGGCCGCGTACCCATGAAGATGGTGGAAAAATTGATACGCGGCAATAACGATCTGGCTATGTTCTTCATCCACGAACTTTCGCGCAATCTCGGTGGATCAGACACAAAAATTGTGAATCTCACGCAGAAGCATATACGCGGACGCCTTGCCGAGGCTCTTCTGATATTGCGTGACAACTACGGGCTTGAAGACGACGGTGCCACTTTGAGCATCTACATGAGCCGTGAGGATCTGGCCAGCCTCAGCAATATGACCACTGCTAATGCTATCCGCACTCTGGCGGCTTTCGTAGCGGAGAAACTGATTCTCGTAGACGGCCGCAAGATAAAGATCATCAATGAGGAGATGCTTCACAGAATCTCCCAGAACGGCTAAATCATTTCTTTCAGTTTATTCCGGTCGAGCTTACCGGTAGAAGTAAGGGGAAACTCTTCGAGCAATATGATTTCTTTCGGAGCCTTCGGGCCAAGCGAGAGGGATTTGCGAAACTGATTGAGCCTGACAGCGATGGCTTTCCTGAGAAAAGATTCGGGAAGCGAGTTGCCACCTTTCGCCACCACAAGCACCGGACGCTCACCCCATTTTTCATCGGGAAGCGATGAAATGCAATAATCAAACGCAATGAATGGCCCGAGCATCGACTCCAGATCTTCAGGAATGATCTTGATGCCCCCTGATATGATGCAGTTGTCGGCCCGTCCGAGCAGGCGGAACTCAGTTGAGGAAATAACCTCGGCAAGATCTGTTGTAGTTATCACATCATCTTCTCCCGGAAGCAGTATCTGAAGGCATCCTTCGGCCGACACACTGACCGTGATACCAGGGAGCGTATGAAACGGTTCCCTTCCACTCTCTTCCACCGGCCTGAGCGCTATGTGGGACGCCGTCTCGGTCATGCCGTATGACTCCCATGCCTTATATCCTGACAAAGCTATACGCCTGCGCAGCAACGGAGGGATTGAAGAACCTCCGATAAGGAAATTTCTGATTCCCTCATATCGCACCGCAGCATCAAGCACGCCCCCCATCTGTGCCGGCACTACCGATACAAGATCTATCCGCTCATCTGCCGCGATATCCTGCAAAGGCTCTGAGGATGGGACTTCCGACGTAAGTCTGCACCCGGCCACTTCAGCCCTGACAGTCATCATCTTCGACGCTATGTAGCAGAAATCAAGACAAGTGTGCAGCCGGCTCTTCTCATCAAGTGCAAAAAAGTCAGCAGTGCGCCGTGCAGATGCACGCATGAAGTCTTTCGAAAGACGAATCTCCTTCGGGCGTCCGGTAGAGCCTGATGTGTGGCAGATCACATAATCTTCAGGGTCATTCCATTGGAGTTCAAATTCTTGTTGAGTCATGATGAAAGAATATATATGGGGCGATGCAGACAATCTGCCTCAAAGGTCTATTGTCTCCAGTCGAGCGAATCATAAACTGAATTGTCAATCTTCACATCCGGGTCATAACGCAGTCGGTCGGCATCAAGACGGAGCGGAGAGTCGAAATTGTTGGTGAACAATGCACCCGTACCGAGACCCTGCGGCATCTTCGTCTGGAGTGTAGCAGTCCACTGNGCCAGTGCATTAAGGCCGATATTTGATTCGAGAGCAGATGTCACCCACCAGCCTATACCCATTTCTCCGNCAATCTCAATCCACTCCTCGGCNNCCGAANAACCTCCGCACAATGAAGGCTTNAGAATNNGATATGNAGGTNTCACCTCATCGAGCAGGAGTTTCTTCGCTTCAGTTCCGCTCACTCCAATCAGCGACTCGTCGAGTGCAATCGGAAGAGGCGAGACACTGCATAGGAAAGCCATCAGATCGGGATAGCCGGCAGGAATCGGCTGCTCTATGCTATGGACGCCCAGATCAGCGAGCCGCTTGAGCCTGGGGAGCGCATTGTCCATAGTGAAGGCTCCGTTTGCATCGACCCTTATCGTGAGATCTTTCTCAGAATATTTCCGGCGGATATACTCGATCATATCCACTTCCTTCTTCCAGTCAATAGCGCCGATCTTCAGTTTTATGCAGCCGAATCCTTGCTCCACCTTCTCATCAATTCGCGCTATCATCTCATCGAAATCACCCATCCATATAAGGCCATTGATCTCGATGTTCTGCTTTCCTTCAGTGAATGGCGAAGGGAAATAGATATGTCTGCCACCCCCGGCAAAATCACGTAGCGCCTGTTCAAGTCCGAAAAGGATGCTGCTGTGGTGCGAAAGATCAGTCTCCTTACCAAGAGCGACGTTAGCGAGAAGCTCGATGAGCTTATAACCGTATGTGCCGTCGGCCTCGGGCGATAGACCGGGGAAGACGGAGCACTCTCCTATTCCGAAACGCGAGGGATCAGCCTCATCATATACCTTTATGATGAATGTAGGCTTCTCAGTGAGGATGCCCCGGCTCGTTCCAGCCGGCCGGCGGAAGTTCAGCACGTAGGGCGCGTAGGCAAGTCTCATGGGAAGATGGTGAATTTGTCAAAATCGGGATCACGCTTCTCAAGGAAAGCGTTCTTGCCTTCCTGAGCCTCATCCATCATATAATACATCAGAGTGGCGTCTCCGGCAAATTCCATCATTCCGCGCTGGCCGTCGAGTTCGGCATTGAGAGCACGCTTTATCATCCTTATGGCGAATGGAGAGCGCTTCATGATGGTGCGGCACCATTCCACAGTGGTCTCCTCCAGCTTGTCGAAGGGCACTACACAGTTCACCATTCCCATCTCCAGTGCTTCCTGAGCGGTGTACTGCTTACACAGAAACCAGATCTCGCGGGCCTTCTTCTGGCCTACGCATCTAGCAAGATATGACGANCCGAACCCGGCATCGAAACTNCCCACTTTTGGCCCGGNCTGGCCNAAACGGGCGTTTTCTGACGCGATGGAAAGGTCGCACAGCACTTGAAGCACGTTGCCCCCGCCGATGGAATAACCGTTGACCATAGCTATCACCGGCTTCGGTATGCTCCTTATGGCATGATGCATCTCAAGCACGTTGAGGCGCGGAGTTCCCGACTCGTCGATATAGCCGCCCACACCCTTCACATTCTGATCGCCACCCGAGCAGAAAGCCTTGTCGCCGGCGCCTGTGAGGACTACTACGCGTATATCATCGCGCTCACGGCATATCTTCATGGCATCGAGCATCTCGAAATTTGTCTTGGGTCTGAACGCGTTATAGACTTGCGGACGATTGATTGTGATGCGGGCTATCCCCTCAAACTGATCGAAGAGGATGTCTTCATATTCTTTTATGGTCTTCCAGTCAAACATAGGGAATGATTTTCAATATTAATCAAGAAATTAATTATAGTCACGGCGAAAGTTTGTCATCGGCCGGCGAAATATCCTTTGAGCACTTCGGCACTCACTTCAGGGGGCGTATGAACCACAAGGATTCCCTGTAAATCCGAATCGGCATTGAGCCACTTCACGCCTTCTTCAAGCGAAGGCATGTCGTAGGCCTCAAATGTCTCATAACCGTAAGCTTCAGCAATAGCAGACANCGGGAAATCGGAAGGCGCGCAGNAATAAGTGTCGAGTATATCGGGAGAAATCGANGACGTGGANTTGATGAAACGGAAGATGCNTCCACCAGAATTGTCAATAACCACACACTTCATATTGCCGGGTATTCTGCCAAGCGTGGATACGCCCGAATCATAAAGCCAAGACATGTCGCCTGAGATGAGAGTGGTAACACCGCCATAGGCACGGGCGCCACCCACTGCTGTAGCGGAAGACCCATCGATACCCGAGACTCCTCTGTTGCAATATTCCGCATGGCAGGAATGGGCTATGAGTTGCGAATACCTGACTACAGTGCCGTTGGAAACAAAAAGATTGTCGAGCCTGAGATGCGTCAGCAGATAATGCAACGCAGTCAGATCCGACCACGGTGCGTCAGCGATATAGGATGCAGCTTCGGCAGCCGCGTTATTTCTTGCCATAAGCCATCGCCCGGCGAAGTAATTGATTCCACCGTGATTGGCCGATTTACTCAAGCCGGCAGCAAGCGAAGCGATAAAACCGGCGGGGGCTACCTCAACTTTTGTAGTGAGCGACTGAAAACAGTCGCAGAAATAATTGCTGTGGCCTACACTTATGTGATATTCCGGCGGATTGCTTCGCAGATATTGCTTCAGCATCCTGGAGACAAGAGCTCCACCGATTGAAATGATGACATCTGGGCGCAATTCTTCCTTCTCTTCTTGCGACAGCCTGCAGAGAACCGCATCGATCATGGAGGATTGCGGAGCGGGGGCGTGAAGATTTGACAACGTCTCAGCCATCACCACCACGTTGGGCAAAGCGGCAAGCTTCCTCACAGCCCGGTCAAGTTTATTGTCGGGCCTCATAAAGCCGGCCACCAGCATAATCTTTTTGCCGGCTATGGATTCGACAATGTCTTGCATCGCCATCTTCGACAGCGATTCAGCACGTTCTATCTGCCCTACAATACGAGGCGATTCCGGCAAGATTTCCTCCATGTCGCCGAGAGGCTCGCCAAGCTGCACATTAATGTGGACGGGGCCCGGCTTACCTTCCAGGGCTTTAAGCATAGCTTCGTTCACAGTGCGGTTGATGCGCCACGCTCCTCCTGACGTATATTTTCCGAAGGGTTCTTCCGGTATGGCGCGGACATCATACGATGCCTTAACGATGTGAGACAGAACACCAAACTGACGTATTGTCTGGGAATCGTCCTGATCTATCCATTCCGACGGGCGATCTGCTGATACCACTATAAGCGGCACGCCGGCATAATACGCCTCGGCTACGGCCGGAGCATAATTCAGGACAGCGGTGCCCGATGTGCAGACGAGGAGCACCGGAGCACGATCTACAAGGCCGCATCCGAGAGCCTGAAAAGCGGCACTTCGCTCGTCGACTACCACTTGCTTTAAAATCTCAGGATGCGATTCCAGTGCGATGAGAAGGGGTGCATTACGCGATCCGGGACTGCAATAAGCAGTCCCGACACCGTGTGAGGCTATGCAATCAATAATCAGACGCACATATTGATTGGCAGTGGTCAGCATGTTGAAAGAGTCAGATCGCCGAGCGGATGATGCCTCTGTTGGAATTGGTGACAAAGTTCACGATCTCATCCCTATATATGGATTCGGGACAAACCTCCAGAATCATCTTCACGGCATTTGTTACGTTGAGATCGCTTAGATAGAGTATGCGATATATCTCCTGAATCTGAGATATGTCTTCCGGCTTGAATCCCCTGCGCTGGAGGCCGATTGAATTAAGACCTACGTATGATATAGGCTCTCTTGCAGCCTTGACAAAGGGAGGAATATCCTTATTCACGAGAGCTCCGCCCTGAAGCATCACATTTCTTCCGATATGGCAGAACTGATGGATAAGGCTTCCGCCTCCGATCACTGCACAATCATCGATCACCACTTCTCCGGCCATCTGGGCGGCATTCGAGCAGACCACGCTATTGCCTACCACACAATCATGTGCCACGTGCACGTATGCCATGAGCAGGCAGTTCTCGCCCACAACGGTCTTCCCTTTCGAGGCGGTGCCTCTATGCACTGTGACGCATTCACGCAGCACTGTGCCATCGCCTACGTAAGCGTACGTCACTTCTCCGCGAAACTTCAGATCCTGCGGCACTGCAGCAACCGTGGTACCGGGAAATATCTTCACTCCTGCTCCGATGCGGGCGCCGGGATAGATATTTACGTTGCAGTCTATCTCGCAGTTATCGCCAATCTCGACATCCTCGTGGATAGTGGTGTAATTTCCGATTTTAACGTTGTTTCCGATTTTGGCNTCGGGATGGATGGAATTCATNTTTCCCATGGTCATTTATTTTTGNTGNNTTGNGNCATGANTTCAGCTTCGCATACAATCTTCTCGCCTACGAAGGCATAGCCTTTGACCACGGCGCAGCCGCGGCGTATCTCAGTGGCGAGGGAGACATTGAGGAGAAGCGTATTGCCTGGCACTACTTTCTGACGGAACTTGACATTGTCTATCTTTAGGAAATAGGTGGAATACTTCTCCGGGTCTTCGAGGAAGTTAAGCACGAGCACTCCTGCTGCCTGTGCCATAGCCTCAACCTGAAGCACACCGGGCATAACCGGTTCCTGAGGGAAATGCCCCTGGAAGAAGGGCTCGTTGACAGTGACGTTCTTAACCGCTACA
>WFLX010266686.1_pt1 | contig 14163 bp, 4 predicted proteins | sample 4967041 | NCBI WGS metagenome assembly WFLX01 (sample SAMN12857096, study PRJNA449069) | gut metagenome | isolation source: stool from male and female vole | host: Microtus ochrogaster | place: USA:Florida | collected 2017
CCACCTGCGATGAGACCTGAGGAAAGGAGAGTGCCGCGGTCGCGACGAGCGTCATTGACATTCTTATCCTTGGATGAGTTGCTGACATAGTATGCGATGGCACCGCCCACGAGCATCGGGGTGTTGAGGGAGAGAGGGATAAACATACCAAGACAGAATGCGAGAGCTGGTACACCGAGCCAGTTGAGGATACATGCAAGGATAGCACCAACCATATAAAGTATCCAAGGTGTGTCGCCACCCATCATCAGAGGTTCGATTACTTTCGCCATGGCGTTTGCCTGCGGAGCAACAAGAGCATTTTCTCCAGTGAATCCATACACCTGGTTAAGCACCATAATCACACCTCCGACAGTGGCTGCAGAGACGAGTGTGCCAAGGAATTTCCAACTCTCTTGTTTCTTAGGAGTTGATCCGAGCCAGTAGCCAATCTTGAGGTCGGTCACAAAACCACCTGCCATAGAGAGGGCTGTACAAACAACACCACCGATAACCATGGAGGCAACAATGCCGCTTGTGCCGCTGAGGCCGATGGCCACGAAGATGGCTGATGCTATAATAAGGGTCATCAGAGTCATACCGGATACTGGGTTGCTGCCTACAATAGCGATGGCGTTGGCTGCCACTGTAGTGAACAGGAAGGCTATGATAACTACTACTGCAAAGGCGATAAGAGCCTGCCAGAATGTATGGATAACTCCAAACCAGAAGAAAAGTAATACAGCAACGAGGGCGAGCCCGATAAAGACTACGATATGCTTCATAGAGATATCAGTTTGCCAGCGTACTTCTTTTGCGGCTGTTGACTTGCCCTTAAGTTCGCGGCTTGCAAGCCCTACGGCCTGTGTGATGATACCCCAAGACTTTATGATGCCGATGACGCCAGCCATAGCAATACCGCCGATGCCTATCATACGAGCATATCCGCTGAAGATATCCTGTGGGTCCATAGCCTGGAATTCAGGAGCACCATATGTGCCTAAGAGAGGAATGATAATCCACCAAACGAAAATAGAACCTGCAAAGATCACGAAAGCATATTTCAGGCCTACGATATATCCAAGACCAAGAAGTGCGGCTCCTGTGTTGCAGCTGAGCACAAGCTTTGTCTTTTCCATGAGCGTGTGGCCAGCAGAGGAGGCAACCGAAGTCACAGTCTCAGCCCACCAGCCGAATGTAGCCACCACGTAATCGTAGATACCGCCGATTAGTGAGGCAATGATAAGTGTTTTAGCTTGGCTTCCTCCCTCGCTTCCAGCTTGTTGGCTTGAAATAAGCACCTGTGTTGTGGCTGTAGCCTCCGGGAAAGGATACTTACCGTGCATATCCTTTACGAAATACTTACGGAAAGGAATGAAGAATAGAATGCCGAGTATGCCGCCAAGCAATGAACTGAGGAATATCTGATAGAACTGTACGGTGATATCCGGATACTTAGCTTGGAGGATGAAGAGTGCGGGGAGGGTGAAGATAGCACCTGCCACAATTACGCCTGAGCATGCTCCGATCGACTGGATAATGACATTCTGGCCCAGGGCATTTTTCTTGCCCAGAGCATTTGAGAGGCCTACAGCAATAATTGCAATAGGAATGGCGGCTTCAAACACCTGTCCTACCTTCAGACCAAGGTAAGCAGCAGCTGCGGAGAAAATGACTGCCATCAGGAGACCAATACCAACTGAGTAGGGTGTGGCTTCCTTCTGGTCGTGAGCAGGGTGCATCACCGGGGTGAACTGCTCATCGGCGGCGAGTTCGCGGAAGGCGTTCTCGGGCAGGCCGGTAGAAGTAAGAGGTTCGTCTTGTTCTTTCATGATTTATTAAGATGTCAATATTTGGCTTGAAAATCTCGAGAATCCCGAAAAATTCGAAATTCACAATTGGAATTAAAGTTGGCGCTTCACACTCTCCTCATGAATGAGGCTCATGATCTTGCCAGTGAAATCTTTGGGGAGACCGAGTTTCTCGCCCATTTCAGTGCGCTCTTTCATGATTGTGTCGTGGCGACCAAGCTGCACTACCATCATATTGTGAGCCTTTTTGTATGCCCCTATCTTCTTAGAAATGTCCATGCGCTTTGCAAGCAGGTCGAGGAGTTCGCCATCGATGTGGTCGATTTCAGAGCGAAGAGAGTCAAGCTCGGGAGTGCCTGTAGGTTTCTCACGTACTTTGAGTTCCTTCACCAGAGCTACGAGCTCAGAAGGAAGCAACTGCTGCTTAGCGTCGCTGAGGGCGCATTTTGGGTCGCAATGGCTCTCTATCATGAGGCCGTCGAAGCCCATGTCGAGGGCATGTCGGCTGAGAGGCGCTACGAGATCATGCTCACCGCTGATATGGCTTGGGTCGCAAATGACAGGTATGTCAGGGAACCTTCTTGCAAATTCGAATGGGAGTGCCCACATCGGCTGGTTGCGGTAGATATGTTTGCCATAGCTGCTGAAGCCTCGGTGGATTACGCCGATACGACGAATGCCGGCATTATAGATACGTTCAACAGCACCAATCCAGAGGTCGAGGTCAGGGTTAACAGGATTCTTGATGAGCACTGGGATGTCGGCCCCCATTTCTTGGAGAGTATCGGCAATTTCCTGCATAGCGAATGGACTTGCGGAAGTGCGAGCTCCAATCCATATGATATCCACCCCGGCAGAAAGAGCGCTTATCACGTGGCTTTTGCTTGCCACCTCAGTTCCAACTTTCATGCCAGTCTGTTCTTTCACTTTCATAAGCCAAGGAAGTCCTGCAAGTCCAACTCCTTCGAAGCTTCCGGGTTTAGTACGTGGTTTCCAGATTCCTGCACGGAAAATTTTCACTCCACCGGCCGCCAGTTCCTCAGCTGTCTCAAGCACTTGGTGCTCGCTTTCAGCAGAGCAAGGGCCGGCAATAATAATAGGTTCCTTCATGATGGAAGGATCATCAAATAGGGGTTTGATATCTTTCATATTGTTTAAGAAGTTTAAATGGTTTAGGAGGTTTAAGAAGTTTATTTATCATTTCTTGGCGGATTGGTAGATGCCGAGGATGCGGAAGTCGCTGGTGAGGGGCTTTACGGCTGTCAGGGCTTGCTGGCANCGGTTGAGATCGTCAAAAGTCAGGTCGGCGTAGAATCGGTATTCCCATTCGTGTCCCACAACTGGCATTGACTGAAGCATCGTGAGGTTGATGTCGTAGAANGTNAGNATNGTNANNACNTTCGANAGGGCNCCTTTNTCATGNGGNACNGTAAANNCNANTGANATNTTGTCNGCATCCNGTGGAGNAGGGGNNTCNNNNGNCCCGANGATNAGAAATCGNGTGAAATTNCNGTTGTCNTCTTCTATNCCTTCTGCTAAGACCTCGAGACCATATAATCGAGCTGCATAAGCTGGAGCGATAGCAGCAGTCCCATACATCTTTTCCATAGCAACTTTTCGAGCACAACCAGCAGTGTCGAAGTCCTCTACCTTTTTTATATGTGGATAATGAGAAAGGTATTGCCGGCATTGAAGGAGAGCCATATAGTGCGATCTTACCTCCTTAAGCTGTGAGAAATCCGTACCAGGGAGTGCACATAGAGAGTGAGAGACGCGAATCTTGCATTCTCCAATCACTTTACGGCCGCTTTTGCGTATATATTCGAAATTCTGAAGAAGGGCTCCGGCGATGGTGTTTTCGATAGCGACAGCTGCATAAATCTCGGGTTGGTCGGCGAGAGCCACAAACATGTCGTCGAATGAATTGAAACCGACGGTCTCAATTTCCTCTTCCGAAAACCATTCATGCGCAGCTATGTCGTGGAAACATCCGGGGATTCCCTGTATACCAATTTTTCTCAAAGTTGCTAGTTATTTTGAATTAAGATGCAAATTTACAAAAAAATATTTAAATATAGAGAATTTGATTCAGTTTTTGTATTAAAAATCCCAAGAACTGTCGCTCTTGGGATTGATATTTAAGTAGCTATCAGAAATCGCTTCTCCGAGGCTACTGAGTCTTTTGCAAGTCCCTAGGCTGAAGCCTGGGGTTTCGTCACAATAACAGCTCTCCGAGCTGAGTTTATGGCTCAAAAAATGGTATGTCTAACTTAACACGTTGATTTTAGAAGCGATAGAGGATGGAGATTGCGTAGGACAGATTAGACATCTTAGACATGCTGAGGTAGGATGACAGAGAAGTGACTTTCTGTCCTTCAGCCACAGTGTAGGTGACTGGAGCATTAAGGGCATCGAAGTTTGTAATGTCGCAAACAGGAGCCTTGAACATATCTTCCATTCCACCTTCGTATTTCACTGAGAGGTCGAGTGCAATCGGACCATAGATGCGGAACTCAGCACCCAATCCAAACAAGAAGGCGGGATTGAACACATTGAAGCGTGGAGACGCCGCCTTTGCTCCAACGGACCTCGCACCGAATTCATTCATATATTCAGCGTCGATCATCAGGTCGTCATATTGAGGGTAAACGCCATAGCTGAACACTTTTGTCTCCTCGTTGTCAAGTTTCGATTTGAAATTGAATCCGAATCTGAAGCCAAAGAGGGCGTGAAGACTGAATACTTTGCTGAACTTATACCGATAATTGACATAAAGAGGGAGAGTGAAACGCTGAGTCTTAATCTTCTGGGAGAGACCGTCGAGATTATAGTATCGAATGTACGGCACGGCGTCCATATCAGCTTCCACTGGAGCATCATAATGATAATCCGTCACTGGAAGATGTGCCTTCAAGGTAGTAGAGCCGTAGCCAAGGCCGACGTTGGCCTCGAGGACGTTTTTACCCTGCTTCCAAATTTCCCAAGCAAACTCAAGGCTATAATCCCAAGAAGAGGATGACGTGCTCATCCCCGGCACTGCATAATCGACGAGCAATGCGTTGGCTATATTTTTCTCTGCTGTAGCCCTTATTGCATATTTATCGTCGTCGGTGGTCTGAGCTGACGCCATGCATATGGGAAGCAGGGCCATAGTCATCATGATATATCTTATATTATATTTCATCTCGTGAGAATTATCAATTATCTGATTACAAATTTCTTAGTAATTACTTTTCCGCTGCAATTGATTTTTACAACATAAATGCCCGCCGCGAAGCTCTCGAAACTTATCTCTTCTATTTCAGAGGAGCCTCCATTGAAATGACTGGAGCAGACAGCCATTCCGGTTGAGGTGTAGATATCTACCTTCATCTGATTGCCATTTGTGGCAACACGCATGGCAGTTGGAGTGATTTCAATCCACTCATCGCTTTCCATTATGCCGACGGCAGAGATGTCGCTCCCTTTTGTAGCGTAGCCAAATTTCGAAGTGTTGTAGCAGATCTCCTCGCTACCGTCGAGATGGCGGAGATTACTGTTGACGGTAACCCCTTCCGCATTTTCATACACTGCAAACACCCAGAAATCGAGAGAGGGGTCGTTGAAAATTTCCGGAATAGTGTGGCAGTATCGGAGCGGGGTCTCAGCTATGATGGCCGATTGTCCGTCGGCGGTGGTATATCCGACTACATACCGATACCCAAGTTGAGTGAGCTCAGCATCTGGAATACCCATCAACGTGACNAAAGTGCTTGTGGTGCCATCGCCCTTCTTGAGAANTTGTTTCGGGGTGAATGGACGACCATAGACNACCACTNGGCAATATGCAGATTTTCCATTGGAGGCGGTCGCTGTTATGGTCACAGCACCTGGGTTGACACCCGTCACCNCTCCANCTTCCACTGTGGCANCGGAAGGATTGCTTGNGGTCCAGAAGACTGTCTNNTCAGTAGCATTATCTGGAGTGATGATAGCAGTCACAATCTCGCTTTCCCCTTCATAGAGGTCGAGGAAATATTTGTCGAGAGATATAGATATTACTTCTATAGTCTTTGGACTTACATTCACACGGCATTCAGCTGTCAGACCATTGGATGAAGAGGCGTAGATAATTGCAGTGCCTCTTCTTACTGCCGTGACGAGACCATTCTCATCCACAGTCGCAATCTCTCTGTCGGAAGATCTCCAAGTCACAGTCTTGTCGGTGGCATCCTCCGGAAGGATGGTGGCAGTGAGCTGGAAAGTGTCTTCTTCTATAAGGTTGATTTCGTCCTCGCTGAGATAGATACCAGCTACCGCTATAATTCTGGGCATGACAGTCACAGCACACTCAGCTTTCACACCATTAGCAGCGGTGGCAGTGACAGTGGTAAGCCCGACCTTAATCGCAGAAACACTGCCGTTTTGGTCTACAGTCGCAATATTATCGTCGGATGAGGTCCATATGACACTCTTGTCAGTGGCATTGTCTGGGCGTACAATTGCAATGAGATCAGCAGTATCGCCTTCTATCATAAGTAGCTCATAGTTTGACAAGGCTATACTGAGCACTTCGACTATACCAGGCTTAACAGTCACTAAGCATTCTGCAGTCAGTCCATTGGAAGAGGAGGCATAGATGGTGGCTGTTCCAGCACTTACTCCTGTCACTACCCCATTCTCATTTACGGTGGCAATGGTGAAGTCGGATGATCTCCAAGTGACGCTCTTGTCGGTAGCATCGTCAGGCAAGATGGTGGCAATAAGCCCGAAAGTCTCTTCAATCTCGAGTTCAAGGTCATCACGGTTGAGAGAAATGCTTTCGACACCAATAGCTGCAGGCACCACTGTGACGGTGCATATATCCTTGGCTCCATTGGATGCTGTGGCGGTCACAATTGCAATGCCTTGCTTTATAGCAGTCACAAGGCCATTCTGGTCGACAGTTANTATCGACTCATTGCTCGAGGTCCAGACCACACTCTTATCAGTGGCATTTTCCGGACGAATGATTGCGAATAGCTCAGCAGTGTATCCTTCCCTCATAAGAAGCTCTGAGTTAGACAAGGATATACTCAACACTTCAACCACTCCCGGGTGTACATTCACTATGCATTCAGCTGTCAATCCATTGGAAGATGAGGCATATATTATTGCAATGCCTTCTGCAATGCCTGTCACAATGCCATCGGAAGAGACAGTGGCGATAGACTTGTCGGAAGATCTCCATGTGATGGTCTTGTCGGTAGCGTTTTCCGGAGTTATTGAGGCTGTCAAGGTAGCTGATTCTCCTATCTCAATGTCAAGAGTAGCCGGATAGACCGAAATGCTCTCAACGGCAATGACCAAAGGCACTACAGTCACATAGCATATCGCCTGCGAGCCATTGGTTGCGGTTGCTGTGACAATAGCATTGCCAGCTTTAATGGCATTTACGTTGCCATTTTGGTCAACTGTGACAATAGATTCGTCGCTCGATGTCCAGATTACGCTCTTGTCTGTTGCATTTTCTGGGCGTATGATGGCGATAAGGTCAGTCGTCTCTCCTTCGGTCATCAGAAGTTCAGAATTTGAGAGTGTGATACTTGCGACTGGAATTACCAGAGGAGATACAGTCACGAGACATTCGGCAGTGAGTCCATTGGAAGATGAAGCATATATTATTGCGTTTCCTGCCGCTATGGCTGTTACAGTTCCATCTTCGGCTACAGTGGCAATAGCTCTGTCGGAAGATCTCCACGTGACGCTCTTGTCTGTGGCATCTTCCGGACCTACGGTTGCCTGCAGCTTATAAGTGTCTCCTTCTATCAAGTCGAGAGAAGAGGGGACTACAGTGATTTCTCTGACGGGAATGATGTCTGTCTCTACAGTGACGAAACACTGTGCTGTCACCTCAGGGTTAGAAACTGAAGTGACGGTGATTATGGCTGTGCCTACCGCCCAAGAAGTCACTATGCCGTTTTGGTCGACTGTGACTATCGCCTCGTTGTCGGAGCTCCATGTCACTGATTTGTCAGTGGCGTTGTCCGGACGCACAATGGCGAGCAATTCGGCAGTCTTGTTCACTTTCATAGTAAGAGTGGTATTGGTAAGCGAAATTGCTGTCACCGGGGTTGGAACTACGGTTATGGCGCAAGTAGCTGATACTTCTCCGCAGGAAGCCGTGATTGTGGCAGTTCCCAAAGCAAGAGCAGTGACNTTGCCATTCTGGTCTACTGAGGCGATGTTGCTGTCGCTCGATGTCCATGTCACTGTCTTATCAGTGGCATCTTCGGGGATTACAGTTGCTATGAGGGTGAGACTTTGAGCTACTTCCAGTTCGGCACTGGAGGGATTGAGATTTATTCCAGCAGCGGGAATGACCGGAGGCTCAGGAATGAAGACTGTCACCTTGCATATGGCAGATACATCATCGCAGGTGGCAGTTATGTTGACCTCTCCGGGAGAGATCCCGGTCACCTTGCCATTGGAATTTACGGTGGCGATATCTGAGTTGGTGGAATTCCATACTACGGTTTTGTCGGTGGCATCATCAGGAAGCACTGTGGCTGTCAACTCAAAGGATTCTCCAACTTCAATTTCTGCAGAAGTAGGATCAAGAGTAATACTTGACACGAGGGTTGGCACGACTGTCACTTTACAAATGGCAGATACTGATCCGCAGGTGACGCTGACAATAGTCTCTCCAAGAGCTAAGGCAGTGACATGCCCATTGTCATCGACTGTTGCAATCGCTGGATTGCTCGAAGTCCAGTTGACGCTCTTGTCTGTAGCGTTTTCAGGATAAATAGTCTCTATCAATGAGATTTCTTCTCCTACTTTCAACTCAACGCTCGACCTGTTGAGAGTGATCTGTGTCACAGGAATATAAAGTCCAATATAAGTGGAACTGTCTGGCACAGGGACATCCTTATTGTTCTCGCTTACGAAGATAGAGTTGTAGATATTCAAATATCCTCCTGTGAAATCAGAAGCCACGTCTACTTCCATTTTCATCAAAGTGCTCGAGTTTCCTTTGATAGGCAGGTGGTCGTTGGAGAAGACGGCAATCAGGTGCTTGCCATCCTCCACATTTGTGATCATGTCGTAGCTGCTGTCGGTACGCGAGTCATCGAGCGAAATTTCCTTCAGAGTCAGTCCGGAAGGGAGCGTCACTTCAGTCTGGAACCCATAGAAGGGAGTGTCATTTTCGAGCTGAAAATTTATAGTGGCGCTTTTGCCCGCTTCCACAAGGAGAGGGTCCACAAAAAATCTGTCGGCAGCCTGAGCCGCCGTGATGCTCCCGAGGAGCATCAGCATCAAGGTAAGTAATTTATATTGTGCTTTCATGTCTCTAAGCAGTTATTATTTTACGTTGATTTTAGCGGTCTTGTTGTCTACAGTCACTACGTAGATACCCTTAGTCAGGCTGATAGTCTCACAGTCAGTAGCGGCTACATACCTCTTAACTATTGCGCCATCCAAAGCGAACACGGATATCTGTCGACCCTTGGCATTGCTGACAATCACACTGCCGGTGGAGGCTTTGATTGAAACCTCATCGATTGTGTTTGCGTCGACACCGGTTATTTCTCCAGCGGAACGCATCTCAAGCGCGTAAGCATTCGAATAGATGTCTGCTGCCACAATGTTTGTAATCTCGATATCTTCTTCCAAGTCAAGGGAGCGGTCTACTACAATCTCGAATATTGACTCATCATTGTGTGCGAAGGCTGAGTTGTTGAGGTCGAAGAGCACGATGCGCATAGTCTGGTCGTCGATTCTTCGGGTGCTCATCTTGTGATGGGCTGCCCTCATTCCTGGCTTCACATCCTTGAGAGTCATCGGGGCCGCCACTCGGATGTCGGCCTGAAGCGCCACATAATCCTTGGNGTNNGCCAGCTTGACAGGAATTGAGTATCCCTCTGCGCCGACGATACGCGCTTTTCCTGGAGTGAGTGCATCAGCTTCCTCGTCAAGATACTCAGCCACTTTGCGCATAGANGCATCAGCAGATGCAACAGGCTGGCTCAGGATTATGGAGACTGTCTCAGAAGCATCCGAAACTGTGATGCCCTCTTGCCCGTTGATGTCGGAACTTACATCATAGAAACCGTCCCAATATTCACGGGTCCATGAATCATAAGTAGCCCATGGAGCAGGGTTCCAGTTGATGAGATTGTTGTATTTCCTTACCACGTAGTTTGCTATGTTGACAGGGTCGGCTACGTTGACGATGCCGTCCCAGTTTGCATCGCCTCTTTGAGGATAGACGGGAAGCACAAAGCTGTCGGAGTATCCGTCGCATGTAGCGGTGATAGTGGTGTGGCCCACATAGTGCATAGTCACCAGACCGTCGTTGTCGACCGATGCTATGACAGGATGACTTGAAGTCCAGATAATCGGTTTTCCCTTTATCACAATGTCAGAATCAATCTGGACAGTGCCNTCCGGGGTCAAGATAGGAGTCTCTTCTGGAGCCTCGATAGTCACGTAACCCTTTATTACATTAGGAAGTTTGCCCCAATCGGGATCATTCTTGTATGCGTCAGGGTCAGCCACGTAGATTGTGGTGTTGCCAGAGAATGGGTCACCATCAATCTCAGGAATATCATCGGTAAACAGCACCACCTTATCAAGGTCAGGATAATCTACGAAAGCATCGTCGGCAATCTTGGTCACAGTGAATTCAATCGTCACATAGGGTGAAGTATAGGTGGCCGTAGTGTTGATTTCCACTTCGTCGGCATCTGGGTCTACCAGGCCTATAACTTCAACTGTATTGTCGGGGAGCACACGATAGCGGAGCACTCCGTCGTCGAATTCGGTGAGTATCACTGTCACCTCGCAGGTTGCAGAAAGACCGTTGGCGGCGGAAGCCATGATTGTTGCAATGCCGGGAGCCATACCAGTCACGACACCGTCAGCGTCAACCGTAGCAATTGTCTGGTCGAGTGATATCCAAGTCACAGTCTGGTCAGCTGCATCAGCTGGAGTCAAAGTAGCTATCAACTGCTCAGACTGAGCCACCTCAATGGTAAGTTTGGTTTTATTGAGTGAGATTTCTGTCACTTGCTGAACTGGCACAGGCACGACAGTCACTACACAATAGGCTTTGAGCCCATTGTGGGTAGTGGCAATGATAGTTGCAGTACCCTCTTTGATTGCAGTGACGATGCCATTATTGTCAACTGTAGCAAAAGCCTCCTCGGTAGAGCTCCAAGTCACGGACTTGTCAGTGGCATTGATGGGGAGTACGATTGCAATCAAATCTGAAGTGTGGCCCTCGCGCATTATGAGCTCAGTGTTGGAGAGCGTGATGCTCGTAGGAAGAATTGGCACCACTTTCACAAGGCAAGTTGCCGACACATCGCCACATGTGGCAGTGATCTCTGTCTCTCCGAGAGCAACTGCAGTGACATTGCCGTTTTCATCTACAGTCGCGATTGAAGTGTCGCTGGATGTCCATGTTATGGTCTTGTCGGTAACATTATCAGGAGTAACTGTCGGAGTAATCAGCAGTTGGTCGCCTACATGAAGTTCGGCATCCTCGATGTCGAGAGTGATGGAGGAAGCAGGAATGATTCGGGCAATGACTGTCACATTGCATTCTGCAGTCTTGCCGTTGGAGGTAGATGCATAGATAATGGCATTTCCGGCACTGATGGCAGTTACAACTCCGTCTTCAACAGTGGCGACAGAAGTGTTGGAAGATCTCCAAGTAATGCTCTTGTCGGTTGCATTCTCTGGGGTGACAACGGCAGACAGGGTGTAAGTGTCACCTTCCGTGATGGTGAGTTCCTTCTCCATAGTGATGTCGGAAGGATCAATTACCACGGGGATAACAGTTACGGTGCAAGTTGCCTTCAATCCGTTGACGGTGGTGGCGGTCACGATGNCAANTCCCGGACGGATTGCTGAGATAATGCCATTTTCATTGACGGTCGCCACTTCTTCATTGTCTGACGTCCAGACTACGGTCTTGTCAGTGGCATTGTCCGGACTTACTATGGCTATCAAATCGGAAGTGGTGCCTTCAGTCATTGTCAGCACTGAGTTTGTCAGAGTAATGCCGGTAGGCATTGTCGGCACGACTTCAACATCACATTCAGCTGAAACGTTNCCGCAAGTGACTGTGATGATTACTTTGCCGAGTGCTTTGGCAGTGACATTTCCATTTTCGTCAACCACTGCTATAGACTCGTCGGCTGATTCCCATGTCAGGGTCTTGTCGGTAGCATTATCNGGAGCGACGGTGGGAGAGAGCACGATGCTTTGTCCTACTTCAAGAGTGGCATGGTCATTGTCGAGAGTAATGGATGTCGCTTCAATTACCTTGGGATGTACAGTCACCTTGCATTCCTTGGTGATGCCATTTGAAGAGGTAGCATAGATAGTGGCGATGCCAGGGGCGACAGCGGTGACCACGCCAGACTCATCTACCATAGCGATACTGCGGTCTGACGATTTCCATGTAACGGTCTTGTCGGCTGCATCATCCGGCACTATGGAAGCGGTAAGAGTCTCTGAGTCTCCCTCGATGAGTTCNAGCTCTTCGCGGCTCAATATCAGGTCANTGACGGCTACGATACCTAATACAGTCACTACGCATTCATCTTTGATTGACGTGTCGTAGTGAGATGCGGCAGTGATGGTGGCAACTCCTGCAGATATTGCAGTGATATTGCCCTCTTGGTCTACGGTAGCCACGCTTTCGTCGCTTGACGACCATATCACTTCTTTGTCGTCGGCATCTTCGGGGTTTATTATTGCGATAAGGTTGGAAGTGGCTCCAGCTCTCATCAGAAGTTCATTGTTTGAAAGAGCAAGGCTCAGCACCGGAATGATGCCACGGTTTATTTTAAGGGTAATCTCATCCGTAAGTCCATTGGACGAGGAGGCGTAGATCACTACCTCTCCTGGAGCGNTAATTGTGATTGTGCCGTCTTCCGATACTGTTGCGATTGATGGGTCGGAAGATTTCCAAGTGACGCTCTTTTCTGTTGCATCTTCCGGCTCTATCACCACGTGGAGTTGGAGCGTGTCATCCAGTTCAAGTTCAAGTNGNGTGCCGTCGGCCGGCTTTTCCACAATATGTATGCCGGTCACCGGTATGACTCCCTTCTCTACNGTCACCTCGCAAGATTTGTAGATGGAGTTGTCATAGTGAGAAGTNGCAGTGATGATGGCGGTGCCTTCNGAAATAGCAGTTACGTTACCTTCTTGATCCACTGTAGCCACGCTTTCGTCGCTCGACGACCATATGACCTCCTTGTCGGTTGCATTGTCGGGATGCACGATGGCAATCAGGTTGGTGGTGTCTCCTTCGTCGAGTAGGAGAGTGGTGTTGGAGAGGGAGATACTTTCTACAGGGATTATACCTGGAAGGACCGTGATTGGGCATTCGTCTGTCAGACCATTGGAAGAAGATGCGAAAATTATCACGGAGCCCTCCTTGATGGCCGTTACCACGCCATCTGCAGATACTGTGGCGACATCCTCATTAGAGGATTTCCAAGTCACTGTCTTGTCGGTAGCATCATCGGGTTCGATTCGTGCGGTGAGTTGTTTTGCCTCGTCTTTATCCAGCTCGATTGCTGAGCCATCCTTGGGCTTCTCAACAATCTCAATTTTCTCTACTGCGATTACATTGGGCACAACAGTCACGATGCATTCTTTTGATATTGTTCCGTTGGTGGTGGCAGTGATTACGGCGACTCCGGTCTTGACGGCAGTCACTATGCCATTGGCATCAACNGAGGCAATGCTCTCGTCGCTTGATTTCCAAGTGACGCTCTTGTCGGTGGCATTGTCGGGGCGCACGATNGCTATGATGTCNGCTGTGTGGCCTTCTCTCATCAGAAGCTCATATTGCGAGAGCGACATGTCGGTGGCCGGTGTGGGCACTACCTGGATGGCGCAAGATGCGGAGGCCTCACCGCAAGCGGCGGTGATTATGGCATTGCCGAGGGCGATTGCAGTCACATTTCCTTCGGCGTCTACAATTGCTATTGATTCGTCACTGGATGTCCAGATGATAGTTGGGTCAGTGACGTTGTCAGGCGATAAGGTGGCGTTGAGTTTCAGATTTTGTGCCACTTCCAATTCAGCTGACTCTTTGTCGAGAGTGACGGAGATGGCATAGATGATTCGTGCCTCCACTTCTACCTTGCACTCTGCAGTGAGTCCATTGGAAGTTGATGCGAATATGGTAGCAGTGCCCACGCCTGTAGCCGTGACAACACCCTCGCTTGACACGGTGGCAACTGCCAAGTCTGAAGATTTCCAAGTCACAGTCTTGTCGGAGGCATTGTCTGGGGTAATGGTAGCGATTAGTGTCTCTTCATCTCCTTCAATAAGATTGATTATTTCCTTATTAAGAGAAATTGATTCTGCCAGTATCGGGTTGACTGTC